>Ga0334882_1003955_pt1 | contig 13053 bp, 8 predicted proteins | sample GraSluR1_MG_5_FD_207226 | JGI IMG/M metagenome (GOLD analysis project Ga0334882, IMG submission 207226) | Sludge microbial communities from methane-producing bioreactor in Wageningen University, Netherlands - Granular Sludge_15_04-R1 | ecosystem: Engineered > Bioreactor > Anaerobic > Unclassified... | reverse complement strand
AGGTGACCATCGTGGATGCCCGTTTACCCGAAGAGCTGACATTAGGGATGATTGACGGCGCAGTCAATATTCCACTGCAAAAGATCCGGCAGCGCACCAATGAGATCCCCAAAGACCGCCCTGTGCTGGTTTACTGCCAGACAGGGCAGCGCTCCTATTTCGCCGCACGTGCACTCAACCAGCTTGGATTTGATGCTTATAACCTGACCGGCGGTTATAAAACCTATTCCCACGCCGTGGGACGCCAATCCAATTTCGATGTCTTTGAACATGTCACCATCAGCAGCCGGGAAGAGATCACCGAAGTGCCGCCCACACAATTGGTTTCAGGTAATGAGTTTTCAGTTGATGCCTGTGGGCTGCAGTGCCCCGGTCCGATCCTCAAGCTCTACAATAAGATCAAAGAGATCAACGATGGTGATATCGTCGAGGTGCAGGCAACCGATTTTGGCTTCACCAGCGACGTGGAAGCCTGGGCAAATTCAACTGGCAACCGCCTGCTCTCACTGGAGACCGAAAATGGTGTGATCGTCGCCCGAATTCAAAAAGGCGCTGGTAAACCTGCTGCTGAAGGAGCCGCCCTGGGTAAGAACAAAACCATGGTGGTCTTCTCCGGCGATTTGGATAAAGCCATTGCCGCCTGTATTATTGCCAACGGCGTGATCGCATCGGGGCATGAGGTTTCCATGTTCTTCACCTTCTGGGGCTTGAACCTGCTGCGTAAGAATGAGCGGGTGAGCGTGAAGAAGAACTTAATTGAAAAGATGTTTGGCTGGATGATGCCGCGCGGCACCCAGAAAGCCAAACTCTCCCAAATGCACATAGCTGGCATGGGCACCGCCATGATCAAGGGCATCATGAAGAAGAAAAATGTGGATTCTCTGCCCGTGATGCTGCAAACCGCAATCGACAACGGCGTGCGCATTCAAGCCTGCCAGATGTCCTTGGACCTGATGGGTATCAAGCGGGAAGAGCTGATCGACGGTATCGAGGTGGTCGGCGTGGCAACCATGCTCGCCTCGTCTGATGACTCAAATGCCGTGATTTTCATTTAGTTCTCGCATCTACTCAAACCAAAAAGGGACTGTCTAAAACGCAGTCCTTTTTTTGTTGACGCGTCCTTTGATCCGAACGCCTACCGCCGTGATCGGCGCGCTTCCAAGCCCAGACTCCTGACATAAGAAAACACATCCTCAAAAATCGCATCCAGCGGTCGGTCGATATCCACTACGTAAACCTCTGATGGTTCTTCCAGGTCGTCAAATTGGCTTCGCAGCAGGTCTGGCGGCATGTAATGATCGCTGCGCGCTGCCAGCCTTGAATAGATTAGATCATAATCGCCCTTGAGGTAGATGAAATGCACCCGGTCAGGGTCCATTTGCAGCTGGTCGCGGTAGGATGCTTTAAGCGCTGAACATGCCAGCACGCCCGACTCTCCTGCCTCCAGTTTTTCGGCTATCAAAGTTGATAAGATATCCAGCCATCCTGCCCGGTCTGAGTCGGTCAGGGGAACACCCTGGGACATTTTTTCGATGTTCTCCGCCGGATGAAAGGCATCCCCCTCGTAGTAGGGTAAGCCAAATTGATCCGCCGTCCGCTGCCCGATGGTGGTCTTTCCACTGCCCGCAACGCCCATAATAATGAGGAACACTTCTCCCTCCCGCTCACAAATGATAGGCGGCTTTCGCCAACCGATAAGCTAAATCTTTCATCATCTCCTGCCCATCCACCTCGCCAATCATCTTTCTGATCAGCAGCCCAGCCACCCAGTTAGCACAAGCCCTGCGCCAAAGGTCATGCCGCGCCGGGATGGAGAGAAAGGCGCGCGTGTCATCCACAAAGCCAGCCGTGTTGTGCAGACCGGCAGTTTCCAGCACAGCTTCAAAATAACGCTGGATGCCGTGCCACGAATCCAGGAACCACCAGGGCGGTCCTAACCTGACGGCGGGATAAACCCCAGCCAGGGGCGCCAGTTCACGGGAATAGGTGCTCTCATCAACTGTAAAAAGGATCAGCCGGAAGTTGGGATGGTGACCAAAATCTGCGAGGAGGGGCTGAAGGTTGCGTGTGAATTCTGTGCGAACCGGGATATCAAAGCCCATGTCCCCCCCAAAGCGACCAAAGACCTGCGGATCGTAATTGCGTAGCACACCGGGGTGAATCTGCATCACCAACCCGTCTTCACTGCTCATGCGCGCCAGATCAAAGAGCATATGGGCAATGAAATTTTCCGCATCTTGCTCACCAACCTCACCCTTCAAACCTGCTTGGTAGATGCGGTCTGCTTCAGAAAGCGATAACCGGTGAACCTTTGGGGAGAGCACGCCAATATCTGTCGCAGTGGCACCCAGTTGTTTGAAGGTGTCCCGCCTGCGTTCGATGGCGGACAGATACGTTCCAAAATCGGAAACCGGTAACCCTGCCAGGTGATGCAGGGCTGTCACCCGTTCTATCCATCCCCGGGAAGTGATCCCGATCACATTATCCGGGCGGAAGGTCGGGATCACCCTTCCATCCCAACCCAAGTCTTGAAGCACCTGGTGACTGGTCAGCGGATCTGAGGCGGCATCTGTGGTTGCCAGAACCTCGAGATTGAATTTCTTGAATAAGCGGCGGGGGGTCATCTCAGCAGAAGCCAAATTGGCGTCAATCCGGGCATAAATCCGCTCAGCGGAGTGCTCGTTTAACGGCTCTGTGATCCCAAACACCACATCCAGTTCGTGGGTCAGCCATAAGCCAGAAGGCGTGCCCCGGAAGAGATAAAAATGTCGGGCGAAAACCTCCCATGCCCGGTCAGGCTGGTCCTGCGACAGGAGCACCTCGTAGGGCACGCCCTGCGAGTGAAGCATGCGCAATATATAGTGGTCTTTCTGGAACAGCAGCGCTGAGGGGTTGGCAAAGTGAACATCGGGCTGGCTGAATAACGCCGGGTCCACGTGCCCATGGGGTGAAAGAATGGGCATATCCCTCACAATAGCATACAGCTGCTGCGCCAGGGCTTTCTGGTCAGGCTGCGGGTCAAAAAAGCGATCCTCAGGCAACATTACTACTCCTCCCAATCATGTAAACTTTCTAATTTGAGTATAAAGGAAAATATGCCAGGATGCGAACCCCTTGCGGGAAATCCTTCGATCAACTTACAGGAAGGGTGCACCAGCGCGATTAACGAAACAGGGAACAGGCTTAGCACCTGTTCCCTGCGATCCAAATCGTTCTAAATTCCTGTCCTATTTTTGAACTAAACGAACCCCAAACCTGCCAAATGCCTCTTTGAGTGATACCGCAAGGAGTTTGCTGCCCTGATAGGTGGCGGTGGTTTCATCGAATGAAAAACCGCGCTTTCCCAGGTGATGAATTGCCCGGTCAAGACGATTGGTTCGGATAGTCAGGTTACCCCGACGGTCTAAACCTGTTGCGGGTGAAAATTCAATTTCAGGACCGGATGGCGCAGTCTGATCCGTTGTCCCCGCCCGGAAACCAAAAGCCTGTGTCAGACGTGCGGCTGCAGATTGTGCCTGATCCTGGTGATCCTGCCAGATACTCACCTTCACCAACTCAAACCCTAAGAGGACATCCACTGAAGTTTTAGCGCTGCGGGTGATCGCCGCAAAATCATGATTATCGATGTCTTCTGTGCTGCAAAGCCAGCTGCCGCCAACAGCATGGATAAAGGGCTTGTCCGCAAAATCTGCCAGGTTATCATTGCTCACCCCACCCGTGGGGATAAAGGAGATATGTGCGGATTTATAGGGGCTATAAAGCGACTTGCAGCCCTTGACGCCGCCATAAGTTCCCGCTGGGAAAAATTTCAATACACGCAAGCCATATGCCAGGGCAGCCTCAATCTCGGTCGGCGTCACGCAACCAGGCGTAACCGGGACATCACGTTCAACGCACCAGGCAACAATTTTTTCATTGAACCCAGGCGAGACAATGAATTTTGCCCCGGCTTCAACCGCTTGCTGACATTTTTCCAAAGTAAGCACTGTGCCCGCGCCGACCAGCATCTCAGGGCATCCTTGCGCCACGTTCTTGATCGCCTGGAGACCTGCTTCCGTTCGCATGGTGATCTCCATCACATCAATCCCCCCAGCCAGCAGGGCTTCAGCCGCTGCCACAGCATCATCCGCATTATTGATCACAACCACCGGCACCAGTCCTGTGGCACCAATTCTTTCCATCGTATCCATTTGTAAACCTCTCCCTGCATCAAATATTGGATCAAACCAAACTTATTTTATTTATCCCTGATCCGGTAGAGCTCTTATCAGGCACAGATGGATTATAGCAAATATCAATGAAAAAATGAAAGCCAAACAAAAACTCGGTGAGCGGTATCTCTCATAATCATGCGATTTTAGGCGAAAATTCACTCACTCCTGAAGACCCAGCCTTCTCATCGCTCTCATATTCTTGGGATTGGCTCTATCTTAAACTTTGCCCCCGGTCTAATCCTGTCTTATCCTGTCTTATCCTGCCTGATCCTGCCTGATCCCGTCTAATCTTGTCTATTCCTGTATAATTTTGATAGGGACAATGCACGCAGTTGGGATACAAACGATATGCATCTCCGATGGGAGGGTAAGATGGCAGATAAGGAATTCTCAACCGACATTTTGATCGTTGGCGCAGGGATGGGCGGCGTGGCAGCCGCATTGGCTGCACTGAAGCTGGGGCGGAACGTGATCCTGACGGAGGAAACCGATTGGATCGGCGGACAGCTGACCGCGCAGGGCGTTCCACCGGACGAATCCCCCTGGATTGATTCGCATCAAACCGGCGGCACCCGGTCTTATCGCGCAATGCGAGAACACATCCGTGCCACCTATCGCCGCTACTACCCCCTGCTGGATGAACCCAAGCAGAATCCGCGCCTGAACCCGGGCATGGGCAGTGTGGGGCCGCTCTGCCATGAACCCAAAATTGGGCTGGCCGTCCTTGAGGGCATGCTGGCACCCTATATCGCCAGTGGGAAGCTGACACTCTGGTTAAATCACATTCCCGAAAGCGCTGAGACCGGGGAAGATCACGTGGAAAGTGTCAGGCTGCGCAGCACCCTCACTGGCGAGGAGAAAACCGTTTGCTTCGACTACGTTCTGGATGCCACTGAACTGGGTGACCTGCTCCCATTGGCAGATGTGGAATACATCATCGGGGCAGAATCGCAATTGCAGACGGGAGAGATGCACGCCCTGCCCGGTGAGCCCGACCCCCTCGACCAGCAAGCGCTCTCCTGGTGCTTTGCCATGGATTACCTTCCTGGAGAAGATCATATAATTGAAAAACCGGATGATTATGATTTCTGGCGTACTTACCAGGCTGATTTTTGGCCCGGGCGGCAGCTCAGCTGGCACACCCCCGACCCAACCAATCTGCGCACAGTGCATCGACCCCTGTTTGGTGGAGAAACCGATGCAGAATATGTAGATGATATGTGGCACTTCAGGCGTATACTCTATCGGAAATATTATCCCGCAGAGTTTTTTCCCAGTGATATCACCCTGGTCAACTGGCCGCAAATCGATTACTGGATGGGGCCTGTTTTGGGCGTTACTGAGGCGGAAAAACAAAAACATTTGCGCGGAACCCAGCAGCTGAGCCTGTCCTTCCTGTGCTGGATGCAAACCGAAGCGCCTCGTCACGACAGCGGACAGGGCTACCCGGGTCTGCGGCTGCGTGGAGACATTCTGGGCACAGAGGGACTGGCAAAATACGTCTATGTGCGCGAGGCACGCCGCATCCAGGCACAGTTCCCTGTACGAGAGGAACATGTCGGGGTTGAACAGCGCCAGGGGTTGAAAGGCGCTGCCATCTTCCCGGACACCATCGGAATCGGCTCCTACCGCATCGACCTGCACCCCAGCACTGCAGGCCGAAATTACATTGATATTCCCAGCTGGCCTTTCCAAATTCCGCTTGGGGCTTTGCTGCCGATCCGCATCAAAAACCTTTTGCCGGCGTGTAAAAACATCGGCACCACCCACGTCACCAACGGCTGTTACCGGCTGCACCCTGTGGAATGGAATATTGGTGAAGCCGCAGGTGCGCTGGCGGCTCACTGTTTGAATCGAAATTTATTACCTGAACAAGTTCGAAATTCGCCCGAGCTGTTATCCGAATTCCAAAGACTTCTTTCAGAGGGATTGGGCTTCGAACTGCAGTGGCCGGAAGAACTGCGCCTGACGCCGCGCGTGAGCCTTGCGCCGCTGGGCGTGTGAGGGGGCAGACAGGAAACAGCCGCACACGCACAATTTGAGGGAATTATGCTATCATCATAGTGAGGAGATAAGTGATGGAAAAGCAACCAGGATCATCCCAACAGCAACCCGACTTTTCACAACGCAGAATCACCGTTGTCATTCCTGCCTACAACGAGGCACGCTTTATCGGGTCTGTGATCCTGCAGCTGCTCAAACATCCCCTCCAGGTGCTGGTGGTGGATGATGGTTCGGAAGACGAGACAGCGGAAATTGCCCGGGCTGCCGGAGCTGAGGTGATCTCACTGCCAACCAACCAGGGCAAAGGCACGGCGCTGAACACAGGCCTCGCCCAGGCCAGCCAGTCCCACCCGGATGCCATCGTCCTGATCGATGCCGATGGACAGCACCTGCCCGAAGAGCTCCTCCAGGTGGTCACACCTATTCTGGCGAATCAGGCTGATATCGTCATCGGTTCCCGCTACCTTTTGCACACGTCCAAGACCCCCACCCACCGCAGATTTGGACACAAGGTGTTGAATTTCATCACCAGCCTGTTTTCCGGGGTGGCTGTCTCCGATTCTCAGAGCGGCTACCGCGCCCTGGGACCAAAGGCCTACCAAATTTTAGCCTTCAGCTCAAAGGGCTTTTCGGTTGAATCCGAAATGCAGTTCCTCGCATCCGAGTTTGGGCTGCGCGTGGTGGAGGTGCCCGTCACCATTCAATATCTGGACAAAGAAAAGCGTTCCCCCTGGAAGCAGGGCGCCAGCGTGTTGAATGGGATCGTCTCACTCACCAGTCTCTATCGCCCACTGCTTTTTTTCAGCGTCCCGGGGATCATCAGCCTGCTGGGTGGGCTGATTTGGGGCGTGGTGGTCATCAACCGCTACCGCATCTACGGCGAGCTGGCGGTTGGCTATGCTATGATCTGTGTGTTGCTGTGTTTATTTGGGTTGAATCTCTTTTCGACCGGGATCACCCTGCACACCGTACGCGCTTTGTTTTTAGAACACCTCTCTCACAGGGCATCCCAAAACCGGTCCTGAGTCCTGGACATCAGCCCGTCTTCACCCCAAACCAACTGCGGAGTTAATCCTTTTGAACAAAGCTGGAATCCTCACTTTTCATAATGCCGAAAATTACGGCGCAGCACTCCAAACCTATGCCCTGATGAAGACGGTTCAAAAACTTGGCATCGAGTGTGCGGTGATCGATTACCGCAACCGGGGTGTTGTGATCCGCAACACGTTAAAGAACATCTACTACCTGGTCACAGGCCAAAACCCGATCAAAAATCACAAGGTTTACCACCAGTTTCAGCGCCAATTCATGAATTTGACGGAAAAGACCTATCGTAAGCCCCTGGACTTTGAAAAAGATGCGGACAGGTTCGACTTTCTCCTCTTTGGCAGTGACCAGATCTGGAATCCGGACCTGGCAAATGGATTTGACCCCTTATATTTTGGGCAGTTTCCAACCAGGGCGAAAAAAATCGCCTACAGTGCCAGCCTGGGGAAGGACCAGATCACAATCGAAGAACGCCAGAAGCTCAACCAGCTGATTGCCGGATTGGATGCTGTGGGGGTGCGCGAAGAGACCATGCTCCCGCTGATCGATCGCGAGGCAACCTGTGTGGTGGACCCCTGCATGCTGCTGACCGCAGCGGAGTGGGCGCAGATCGCAAGCAAGTCTGTATCCAAAGAAAACTTTATTTTGGTTTACCAGCTATTTGCTAACAAACAGATCCTCCTGACCGCGGAACGTCTGGCAGAGGAGATGCACAAAGAGATCCTGGTGCTCTCACCTTATCCCATTCTTAAGGATCGCAAGAGATTCCATCAGCTGGGGCGCATCTCACCCACTGAATTTATTGGCTATTACCAGCAGGCAGACGTGGTGATCTCAGATTCTTTCCACGGTTCCATCTTCAGCATCCTGTTTCAGAAGCTGTTTTACACGATCCTGCCCTCAGCCAAGACCAGCAGGATCACGTCCCTTTTAGAGACGCTCGCCCTCTCTGACCGGATCGTCACTGGGGTTGACCTGCCGCCAGATCATATAGACTATACGAACATTTGGCCACGGCTTGAAAGTGAGATCCAGCAATCGATGGCCTACCTGCGCAAACACCTGGAAATCGAATGACACAAAACGGTAAATCTTCACACAACATTTCCTCCCTCCCAAAAGCAGCGTGCTTTGGATGCGCTGCGTGTGAGAGCATCTGCCCCACTGACTGCATCACCATGCAGCCGGATCACGAAGGATTCTTATACCCCATTGTGGACGAAGATCAGTGCATCGCCTGCCGAAAGTGCATCGATGTTTGCCCCGGATTCAACCAGGTGACGATGGCGCAGCCGCTGCCAGAAACCCGCTTCATCGGCGGGCAGATTTTGGATGAATCCATTCGCTACAGGAGCAGCTCGGGCGGCCTATTCAGCCTGGTTGCAGATCACATCCTGGGGCAAAATGGCGTGGTCTACGGCGCTGTCTTTCAACCGCAGGATATGCGTGTAGTGCACGCCAGAGCCGTTGACCCGGACGGCCTGCAAACCATGCGTAAATCAAAATATGTGCAGAGCGATACCACCAAAATCTTCCCGCGTGTTCAGCAGGACCTCTCCACCGGCAGGCCTGTCCTGTTCACCGGCACGCCCTGCCAGGTGGCAGGGCTCTATCTCTATCTCGGTCAACAGCCGGATAACCTGTTCACCTGCGACATCATCTGCCACGGCGTGCCCTCTCCCGGGCTTTTCCAAAACCACTTTGGAGACGTTGAGGATCGCATGGATGCGCCCATCCACAAGATTGACTTCAGAACCAAAGAAAAGGGTTGGGGGAGCTTTTTAAACTTTTACCTCGCTATCGAGACTGACCATAAAAAGCGTCTGGTCTACGCCCCGTTGGATGCCTACTATGCCCTGTTCCTCGCCAACCTTTCGTTGCGACCGGTATGTTACACCTGCAAATACGCCACCACGCCCCGAACCTCAGACCTGACACTTGGCGATTTTTGGGGCGTCCAGCGGCAAGCACCAGACCTGTTCGACGGCAAAGGGACATCCCTGCTGTTGGTGAACACCACTAAAGGCCAGCGCCTGGTGGATGCCACCGCCCCAAGGACAAAATTAAAAATGCTGTCTGCGGTGGTTCCCATGCCGCCCAACCTGGTCAGACCTACCCCAAAGCCTAAATCTCGTGATCGGTTTTTTGAGACCATTGATCTGAGGAACTGGAAGACTTATCGCTTTCGTGCGCACATCACTGCACTCTATACCATCGTCAAGAATAAACTCCGTGCTGTGATCCAACGGTCATAGCGTGAGCTGCGTATCAACATTTCGCCGTCTCCACCTGATAACCCGTGGAAGATACTTTCATTATTCCCTCATTCCAAATCCTACTGATGACCTCATCCCTTTATTGAATTCTGCCGCAACAGCCGAAACGAATATCAGATAAAATTGTCGTATGCACAAAAAGATTCACCGGTTAACGCCCGTTCTGCTGTTTTTTCTGCTGATCCTTTTCCTGCTGGGCTTGTTCCTGCTGGCGTCACTGGCAGATGCCCCCGTGACCTTTCAGGATCAGACACTGGAATTAGAGATCAGAAAATATCTCAACCATTACAGTAAACCCCTCTATCAAAGCCAGCTGCTCGATATTCACGCCCTGGACCTCAGCGACAAAGGCATTGCAGATCTTGCGGGCGTTGAACACCTGCGAAATCTGCAGGCGCTGAATCTGGCACACAATCACATCTCAGATGTCAGCCCGTTGCGAACACTGCGAAGTTTGCGAAGCCTTGACTTGCAGGATAACGGCATCGTTGACCTTGATCAGGTCAATTTCGAGAGCCTCTCCAAACTCGGCTTGCTGGAACTGCGGCTGGACAATAACCGGATGTTGACGCCGGAAGGCGTGGAAATCCGGCTTTCCGATGTTTCAGTTCTGAGCACCTTTCGCACACTTGAAACCCTCAGCCTGAGCCGGAACCAGATCCAAGACATCACATTCCTGGCAGAATTGGACCAGCTTTCGAAGTTGAACCTGCGGCAAAATGACATACATGATATTTCAACCTTGAGCAACCTCCATCAGCTCACCTATTTAAACATCCACTCAAACCCGAACACCCAATCCGTTGCACCATTGGCAGACCTGACAAAATTGACCACGCTGATTATGCGTCATGTCCCAGTTGGCGATCAGACCTGGGTTTTCTCAGGGATGGTTCACCTGCAGCGCCTGAACATCAATGGTTGTGGGATTTCGGACTATGCCTTTTTAGGCGAGATGATGGCTGAAGGCATCCTGCAGGATAATCCGAACAATGGCGTGCAGGCAAATGTTAACCTGCGGGACAACCTGCTCCTTCAGGACGCCACCGACCCTCTTGCCCCCCTCAGACCTCACTGGGAAAACATCACCTTTCGGGATCCTTACGTCCTGCCCCAAATTTTTGGACTGATCGAATCTCCGCAATTTTCAACGAATAGCGGCTTTTTTACTGAGCCATTCGACCTCGCCCTATCCAGCAATACGCCAGATCTTGAAATTTACTACACGCTGGATGGCTCGGACCCCAACCCCGCCATTGTCGACATTGCCAAATCCCCCTATCAGAAAACCTATCGCTACACACAGCCCGTCACCATTCAGAGCAGGGCTGGCGAAGCGGATCAATACTCGATCCTCAATACAACCCACGTTGAAAACCACATTACGTGGCAGCCGCCTGCCGATGAGGTTTTTAAGGCAACCGTTGTGCGTGCCATCACCTATGACCCACAGACCAAGACACAAAGCCCGGTTGTCACCCACACCTATTTTGTGGATGAGGATATCAACAGCCGCTACAGCAGCCTGCCCGTCATCTCATTGACCGCGGATTATGAAGTCCTCTTCGCTCCTGAAAGCGGCATTTTGAACACAGGAACTGCCAATAATCCCTTCTACCACCTGGAAACGCGCGTGCCCGCCAATATCGAGATCTTTGATCCCGATTCCGGGGTTGGACTGAACGGCTTGTACGAAATCAAGCTGCATGGCAACACCTCGGTTGCCAACCCGCAAAAGGGTTTTCACGTTTATGCTGAGCCCTGGCTGGGAACCGAGAAATTTGAGTATCCCCTGTTCCAGGATTCTGCTTCCAAAGCCAACCAGTTGGCGTCCTTTGATCGCTTCATCATCCGGGCATGGGGCACGGCGTTTGATTGGGCAGTGTTCTTTTCAGACGCCTACCATCAAACGCTGATGGCAGACTCCAGCCTGGATATTCAGGATTACCAGCCCGCCATCCTGTTCATCAACGGCGAATATTGGGGACTTTATGAGATCCGCGAAGCCAACAAAAATGCGGACTATTTCCAGGCACATTATTTTGACGGGCAGGAAGTGCCGATGGACATTCTGGAGCTGGGCACGGTCGATCTGATCGAAGAGGGCACCCCAGCGGATTGGACTGCGCTGCAGGATTTTATTGAAAGCCACGACCTCAGCATCAACGAAAATTATGCCTATCTGCAATCCCAGGTCGATATCGAAAATTTTGTGCAATACATCATTCACTGCGTCTTCACCGGCAAGAAGGACTGGCCAACCCACAATGAAGCCATGTGGCGTTCCCCCGCCCTGGACGGAAAATGGCGCTGGATCCAATTTGACATGGACCAAGGGCTGCGCCCCGGGATCGATAATTTCCACGATATGGTGCAGCATGTGACGGATGAGACGTTTTTGGGTCACCCCATGCTGCTGGCATTGCTGCAAAATGAGGAATTTGAAGCTCTATTTTTGAATACCTTTGCCGATATGCTCAACACCTATTTTCTGACTGATATGGAAGTGGCGCATTTTAATGAAATGTCTGCCCAGCTGGAGCCTTACATCCCTGAATATCGTCTACGCTGGCAGATTGATTCCAACTGGGAAGAAGATAAGGCGAAAGCGCTCGAGCTGATCCTGGAGCGCTGGGCATTTAGAAAGAACCAGGTGCTGGATAATTTTGAGATCAACGGCACACACCAGGTCACACTAATTTCAGACCAGGCGATGGGAACGATTCAGATCAATTCGATCCTGATTGGATCAGACACACCCGGCGTTGCTGATCCCGGGCAGTGGACAGGGGCATATTTCGACAGCGTCCCGATCCGGATCACCGCCCTGCCCAATGAGGGCTATCGGTTCGTGGGATGGGATACACAGGACGACCTTGATCGCACCAGCCCAACCCTGACCCTCGTGCTGACTGATGATCTGCAGGTAGAAGCCTTATTTGAAATTACCGACTAATCCTTTTGGAATCAATTCTTCTGGCGGTTACTCAATCCCTGGCTCATTTGTGCTCAAGCAAAACGAAATCCCCGCCTTCACCAACCACCATCTCATACTGATCCCGGACCTGGGTGTTGGCTTCAGCGTCGTCCTGCATGCCAATCCAATCATTCATCGTCAGCAAGGCATAATCAAAAGAATCATCCAGAATGTCACGGTTGATATCCGCAGGGCTCTCCACGTAGGTGAAGTTTTCCCTTGTGGTGCTGGCGTCGAAATAAACGTTGAAAAGTGCAACCAATTCATCGATGTTCTTGCCAATCTTGGGTGAATACTGGTCAAAAACAGCGTAGGTCGCATAAAGCCGCATGTCCGGATCAGAGACTATCCGACCTTCAAATTCTGAAAACGGTGAGGTCACCTGAGTAAAGGCGACCTGATTCTCACGAAACACGAACATCTGCCGCAGGTTGGAAGCCACCGGCGCTGCCATCAGAGAGAGGACAATCAGGTAAGTCGCCAGATTTGCGTACAGGTTTTTTCTAAAAAGGAACAGGACTGCGAACAGGAGCGT
>Ga0334882_1003950_pt1 | contig 13068 bp, 11 predicted proteins | sample GraSluR1_MG_5_FD_207226 | JGI IMG/M metagenome (GOLD analysis project Ga0334882, IMG submission 207226) | Sludge microbial communities from methane-producing bioreactor in Wageningen University, Netherlands - Granular Sludge_15_04-R1 | ecosystem: Engineered > Bioreactor > Anaerobic >... | reverse complement strand
TGGCTGCAAAATCAATAAGCGTATTGAACAGTATTTTCTTACAAACATAGCATCTGTCAGATGGATTGTTTAAGATCTGGTCTGGAACTATAAGGTCAATAATATGATGATTGAAACCGTATTTCCTTGAAATCTCAATGGCTTCCTTTATCTCAAATGAAGGTATGTAAGGTGTTCTTATGGTTACCCCGATCACATTGACATTCTTAAGAGAATGAGCCCTGTAAAGAAGAAATGTGCTGTCAACACCCCCTGAAAAAGCAATCACGATTGAGTGTAGTTCGTTCAGGATAGCATTGAGCAGATCCGACTTGTTTAATGTCATTGTCTATCCCTTGTTGATTATTATGTAAGAAACAAGTTTATTATACACTTCCTTGACCGGCATGTTCCTTTCATGGGCAATTCGCTTACATTCTTCATATTCAGGCTTGCATGATACTTCAACCCCCTTGTGAAAAGACCGTTTGATTTTTACTTCGCCAAATTCGGTTTTAATGGTTGAAAATTCCCTTGTCAGGGTATCCTTTCTGAAAACGAAGCTTCTTACTCCAAGAGTTGTCGATTCAGTAAACAGTATTTGTTTCACGATATCAGCATAACCTGCTTCGCAAATTACATTTATTACTATTCCAGGCCTGCCCTTTTTCATTATTGTGTTTGAGAAATAAACGTCAGAAGCTCCTGCATTAAACAGCTTATCGGAGATAAATTCGCAGAATTCAGGATTCATGTCATCAACGTTGCAGCAGATTAGCATGGCATCATGTCCGCCTGAGGACCTTTCCCTAACTTCACCGACAGAGACCCTCAGGAGGTTGGGAACGTCGGGATGGTCTTTTTGCCCGACGCCATATCCTGTCTTCTCAATTGTTATTGAGTGCCTCACTGAAAAATCAGTTCCCAGTGCTGATATTATTGCGGCTCCGGTTGGCGTGGTAGCCTCAAAATCTACTGTTCCTTTTCTTACAGGGATACCTTTCAGAATTTCAGATGTGGCGGGTGCAGGTACAGGCAAGACTCCGTGATCGCACTTCACAAAACCGCCTCCAAGTTCAATTTCTGACACATACACGGCATCAACCTTCAAAGAGGCAAAACATATTGCTGCACCAACTATATCAATAATCGAGTCAATTGCTCCTACTTCATGAAAATGAACCTTCTCAACAGGAATTCCATGTACTTTTGCTTCAGCTTCAGCCAGTTTCCTGAAGATCTTTTTACTTGATTCCTTTACACCGCCGGAAAGCTCTGAGTTGTCTATTATCTTTTCTATGTCTGAGAGATGTCTGTGATGATGGTCGAGATGAATGATGTGTTCATTCTCATGCTTATGCCCATGTTCATGCCCGTGTTCATGCCTGTGTTCATGTTCATTTTCATTTTCATGTTCGTGTTCGTGGATATGCTTGTGTTCATGGCCGGTCAATTTTACGATAGCCCTGGTTCCCACTATGCCGTGCCTCTGATCCTTCTTCGTTACCAGTTCCCAGCCACTGAGGTTCATCTTGTTCAACTCACTGACAAGGAAGTCTTTATCAACGCCAATATCTATCATGGCACCCAGATTCATATCTCCGCTGATGCCTGAAAAGCAATCATAAAAAAGTACTTTCATTACAAACAGTATCTGGTTAAGTAAACAATTAAAAATCCGGAATGTTAAAAAAAATAATGATTTACTGTTTTTCTTTGTAATCCCGCTGCTAATATACTATTTACTATCATGGTGAAAAAACAAAAAAAAATAGTAATTTTCGGCTTTTTCCACAATGGTTAATTTCAAAGCCACCCATAAAATATGAAAAGAAGGGATTTCTTCAGTAAATCGGTAATGGCAGGAATGGCAGCAGGAGCGGCTGCTACCTTTGGAGGTTATGACAAACTATGGGCGCGATCATCAAATACTGCACGATACGATATGGTTGCCGTTATGGGCGGAACCCCGGAGGCTATGTTCGATATGGGAATTCAGGAACTTGGAGGAATTGGTGCTTTTATCAGCAGGGGACAGAGAGTGCTGGTTAAGCCCAATATAGGATGGGATGCCACTCCGGAGATGGCCGCCAACACAAATCCCATGCTCGTAAAGAGAATTATTGAGCATTGTTTTAAAGCCGGGGCAAAGGAAGTCTATGTTCTTGATCATTCCATTGACAACTGGCTGAACACCTATAAAAATTCAGGCATAGAGCGTGCTGCCAGGAGTGCAAAAGCTAAAGTGGTACCTGCAAACTCCGAAAGCTATTATCAGTCAGTTAATATCCCTGCCGGTGTCAGGCTTAAGACGACAAAAGTCCATGGAATGTTGCTTGAAACCGACGTTTATATAAATGTTCCCGTTCTCAAAGATCATAATTCAACAAGGATGTCATGTTGTCTTAAGAACGCGATGGGACTCGTGTGGGACAGGGGATTCTGGCATGGCAACAACCTCCATCAGTGTATTGCCGATTTCGCGCTTTATGAAAGAAAGCCGGTTCTGAACATAATCGACTGTTATAATGTGATCGTAAAAAATGGGCCACAGGGAGTTTCCAGGGAAGATGTAGTTATGATGAAATCACTTATAATAACACCCGATTGGGTGGCCGGTGATACAGCAGCAGCAAAAATGCTCGGAGTTGAACCGGAAAAGATCGATTATATTCCGATAGCGTATAAAATGGGACTGGGAAATATGAAACTGGATTCCCTGAATATAAGGCGGATTAAAATGTAATATGTGATGACCTCACCTTTCCTCAGGAGATTCCGGATATTCTTCTCAACGATTGTCCTGATTTGTTCGATACTGGTCTTTGTAGATTTCAGATCACTGATTCCTGCAAAATATATAAATGCATTTCTTTACCTCCAGTTTGTCCCGTCGGCATTAAAATTTGTTCAGATAAGATCGCTTGCTGCAGGTGGTTTTATATTTGTCCTGCTTTTAACATTTCTGACTGGCCGGACCTATTGCTCATTCCTTTGTCCTCTGGGTATAGGCATGGATCTTTTCAGCAGGATGGGGGGATGGTTCAAAAAGAAATTCAGGAGATTCGGATACAAAAGACCGTTTACGTTCGTACGGTACTCACTGCTCGCCATTACACTGACAGTTACATTTATATGGGGAATATACATGTTAACCCTGCTTGATCCATATAGTATATTCGGAAGATTCATAACTTTTTTCATTAAACCTCTCTTCCTGTACTTCAATAATTTTCTTGAAAGCATACTCAGAAGATTTGATGTTTATATCCTGAGCAACATCCATGTACATGGATTCAGCCCCATGACATACCTCATACCTTTATTTTTTCTGTTACTTATAAGTACGCTTTCATTCACCAGGGGGAGGTTATACTGCAATATGATCTGTCCTGTGGGTACCTTCCTTGGGCTCATTTCCAAAATTTCACTTTTCAGAATTAAATTCAGCGAGGACAAATGTACCAGGTGTGGCAGATGCTCTGTTGGGTGCAAATCATCATGCATTGATTTTCTGAAATATCATGTTGATGTAAGCAGGTGTGTTGACTGTTTCAACTGTATAAACACATGTCCTGAAAAAGCCCTTTCATATGGGATCTCTGATTTCAGGACAAAGAAACAGGAGACAGACCAGTCACGGCGTGCATTTATTACAGGTTCACTGATCCTGCTCTCCGGAACATCTTACACTACCAGGGGACAGGAGAAAAAAACGCCGGTCCCCACTCGTTTATCCACTGTGAAGGAATCCAGAACCTATCCGGTTTGTCCGCCTGGAGCAGGGTCAATGGAAGAATTCAACAGGCTTTGTACAGCCTGCTCATTATGTATAACAGCATGTCCTGACAGAGTTCTGAGACCGGCAGTAAAGGAATACGGTATTGCAGGATTAATGCAACCGGTTATGGACTATCACAAAAGTTTTTGCTCTTATAACTGCACCATATGTAATGAGATTTGTCCGACTAACGCCCTGAAACCTCTTATTGTGGAAGCTAAAAAGCTGACCCAGATCGGTAAGGTGATCTTCATCAAGGACAATTGTATTGTTAAGACTGAAAAAACAGCATGCGGCGCTTGTTCCGAAAGTTGTCCCACGAAAGCAGTGTTCATGATTCCTTACGAAGACAATCTTCTTATTCCTGATACTAACCAGGACATATGCATCGGCTGTGGCCATTGTGAATATGCCTGCCCTACAATACCTTATAAAGCCATTTTCGTTGACGGGAATCCGGTACATCAGGCTGCGCAAAAGCCTGAAACCACTGAGGCTGAAATAAGCACACCTGAAGATTTTCCTTTCTGACATTTTCTGCAGGTCTTTACGTTAAAAATCTGAAAAACATGATTTTTATTATCTTATAGTTTTACAGATCGGCTATTTTTGCGTTTATTAATTTCCTTCCCATATTTTCCGGTATGAAACCATCACATATTGAGCATATTGGCATTGCGGTGACCAGTCTGGCAGATGCAATCAGATTCTATGAAGAAATCCTTGGACTTGAATGCTACAAAATTGAGGAAGTGCATGATCAAAAGGTCAGGACAGCATTTTTTAAGATTGGTCAGACTAAAATCGAGCTGCTGGAGTCAACAGATCCTGAAGGACCCATCAGCAAATTTTTAGAGAAGAGGGGTGAGGGTGTTCATCATATTGCCTTAGCTGTAAAGGATCTCAAAAAGCAGCTGCGTTTATTGGAAAAGGATGGGGTAAGGCTCATTGATGCTGATCCCAGAAAAGGCGCAGAAGGGTTGGATATAGCGTTCCTCCACCCAAAATCCACATCAGGTGTGCTCATCGAATTGTGTGAAAATAAGAACCGGAATAAAAAATAGCAGATCATCTATGGATAGCAGAGATAAAGTCAGGCAGCTGATTGAGTTAAGGGAAAAAGCGAGACAGGGCGGGGGCGAAAGGAGAATTGCAGACCAGCACGCAAAAGGCAAGCTTACAGCCAGGGAACGAATAGTAATTCTTCTTGATGAAGGAAGCTTTGAAGAGTATGACATGTTTGTTACTCACCGTACTGAAGATTTCGGGCTTGGAAATAAAAAGTTTCTATCCGATGGTGTTGTGACCGGGCATGGTACAATTGACGGCAGGGTGGTTTACGTCTTTGCCCAGGATTTCACGATTTTTGGCGGCTCGTTATCAGAAACGTTTGCACAGAAAATATGTAAGATAATGGATCAGGCCATGAAGGTGGGAGCTCCGGTTATCGGGATAAACGACAGCGGAGGGGCAAGGATCCAGGAAGGAGTCCGGAGCCTTGCAGGGTATGCAGAGATCTTTGAGCGCAACATTCTTGCATCGGGAGTCATACCACAGATTTCCGCAGTATTTGGTCCATGTGCCGGAGGAGCTGTTTATTCACCGGCACTTACCGACTTCATAATTATGAGCGAAAAGAGCAGCTACATGTTCGTAACTGGTCCGAAAGTGACTAAAACCGTTACTGGAGAGGACATATCGATTGAGAATCTTGGAGGTTCAAATGTTCATTCAACAAAATCGGGAGTTGCTCATTTTGTTGCAGATGATGAAGAAGAGGGACTTCTCCTTATCAGAAAACTCATCAGCTATCTTCCCCAGAATAACCTCGAAGATCCTCCGGCTGTTGATTGTACTGATCCGATTGAAAGGCGTGATGACGAGCTTAACAGTATCATCCCGGAAAATGCAAACCAGCCTTATAATGTAAAGGATATTGTATATAAAATCGTTGATTTCGGTGAGTTCCTTGAAATTCATGCAACCTATGCGCGTAACATTGTGGTAGGTTTTGCAAGGATGGGAGGGATGCCTGCGGGAATAGTTGCAAATCAGCCTGCTTTTCTGGCAGGAGTCCTTGACATTGATGCTTCGAGAAAAGCTGCAAGATTTGTGAGATTCTGTGATGCATTCAACATCCCACTGGTCACGCTGGTCGATGTCCCTGGCTTCCTCCCCGGCAGCGGACAGGAATACGGAGGTATTATTATTCATGGTGCAAAGCTTATGTTCGCGTATGGAGAAGCAACAGTACCAAAAATCACCGTTACCTTGAGGAAGTCATATGGAGGAGCTCACTGTGTTATGTCCTCCAAACAGCTCAGAGGGGATATCAATTATGCATGGCCCTCTGCAGAAATAGCAGTAATGGGTCCTTCAGGCGCAATTGAAATACTGGAAGGCAAGAAAATAAATGAGATTTCAGACCTTGAGGAAAAAGCAAAGTATATAGAAGAAAAGGAGAATGAATACAGGGATAAGTTCACAAATCCATATGAAGCTGCACGCTTTGGCTATATCGATGATATCATTGAGCCACGTAACACAAGGTTCCGGGTAATAAGAGCCCTCAGGACAATGGCCACAAAAAAAGATCCCGGGTTAATGAAAAAGCACTCAAACATACCTCTTTAAAATTTCAAGCAGATGTACAGTCTTATCGATGTAAATTTTGAAGTAATTGACCGGTCATCCCTGGCGATTGTATTCACCGGAATTTTCATCGTTTTTATATCCCTTTTGTTTATTTACCTGTTTTTCAGATATGTGTTGCCTGTATTTCTGAGGCTTATAGCAAAGAAAAAGGCAATAAAGCTTGGTCAGCCAGGCCATAACGGCGATATCCATGAAATACCGGGAGATGTGAATGCTGCAATAGCAATGGCCCTTTACCTTTACCTCAATGAGATACATGACAAAGAGAGTGATGTGATCACGATAAAACGCGTATCAAGGACTTACTCTCCCTGGAGCTCAAAACTTTACAACATGAGAAATCTATAGCCGGGATGAAGGAATATAAATTCATAATAAACGGAGTTCAGTACGAAGTTGAAATACTCTCGCTCGAAGGTAATAAGGCAAAGATCGAAGTTAACGGCACATTATACAATATAGATATTCAGGCGGATATCAGGCAGGTTAAAACTCCTACAATTGTAAGGCCGTTAGTCCGGGAACCCGAAAAGGATATTGAAAAACGTCCTCAGGGCCCCAGAACTGAAATTAAATCCCCTCTGCCCGGTATTATAGTGAGAATATTGGTCAGCCAGGGTGATGCAGTGAAAAAGAATCAGCCACTCTTCATTCTCGAAGCCATGAAGATGGAAAATGAAATAAAAGCAGAAAGAGACGGATTTATTGCCACGGTAAAAGTAAATGCAGGACAGTCAGTGCTTCAGGAAGAAGTTGTAATGGAAATGGATTGAGTATGTACAGGAGCAAACTGATTACTGTCATAGGCGTCATTGCCTTTTTATCCGTAGCCTGGGCAATATTTATGAAACCTGGCGGCACTCCGCAGTCTGCAGGCGAAATTATTACGGCAGCTGTTTCCGGTTTGCCGGAAGATTCCCATCAAAATGCCGTAAATTCAAGTGACCCATTGAAAGGGATCAGGCAGTTCTGGAATTATACCGGATTCAGAAATATTACTGCCGGTCACGGAATAATGATAATAATAGGTCTTGTTTTTATTTTCCTTGCAGTCCGGTTTGACTATGAGCCTCTTTTACTTGTGCCAATCGGAACAGGGATACTGCTGGGGAACATACCTTTTCTCCAGGAAGGGGGACTAAATCTGCAGATTGGTGTTTACCAGGAAGGATCTGTCCTGTATTACTTATATTTTGGCGTTCTGAAGGGCATCTATCCACCCCTTATCTTCCTTGGTCTGGGTGCAATGACTGATTTTTCCTCACTTATCTCTAATCCAAGGCTTATGTTGCTGGGTGCTGCTGCCCAGGTTGGTATATTCATTACCTTTCTTGGTGCTCTCAGTCTGGGTTTCTATCCCCAGGAAGCAGGAGCCATAGGAATTATCGGAGGTGCTGACGGGCCGACAGCTATTTTTATTTCATCAAGGCTGGCTAACGGAGTCAATATTCTTCCTGATGGTACGACAGTTAAAAATCTCATAGGGCCAATTGCTATTGCAGCATATTCATATATGGCACTTGTACCTGTTATACAGCCACCGGTTATGAGGCTGCTTACAAGCAGAAAAGAGAGGCTTATCAGAATGAAACCTCCAAGGGCCGTATCAAAGGTCGAAAAAATCATATTTCCAATAGTTGGCCTTTTACTGACTCTTTTTATAAGTCCTGGCGCTTTGCCGCTTCTTGGTATGTTCTTTTTCGGAAACCTTCTCAGGGAGTCAGGGGTTACCAAGCGGCTTGCCGAGACAGCCCGAACTTCTCTTATTGATATAGTGACTATTCTCATCGGGCTTACGGTTGGGGCATCAACACAGGCTGATGTATTTCTGACACCAAGCTCCGTTCTGATATTTGTGCTTGGAGCATTTTCATTTATAATTGCAACTGCTGGAGGAATTCTTTTTGCCAAATTCATGAATCTTTTCCTGAAGGGGGAAAATAAAATAAATCCCCTTGTTGGCGCTGCAGGTGTTTCGGCGGTTCCTGACAGTGCCAGAGTAGTACAGGTGGAGGGATTGCGTGCAGACCCGAATAACCATCTTCTCATGCATGCCATGACACCCAACGTGTCAGGAGTTATCGGATCCGCTGTAGCTGCCGGAATACTTCTCAGCTTTCTGGGATGATGTATCTTATGGTATTTTAAAAATACGATGGAAGTAATTCCGGTACGTTATTTTGAAATAATTGATTAGGTTTGTAATGGACAACCATCTGATGGAAGAATGAACAACCTTGCTGCAACTTCAGGTAACGCCGGACCAAAGGTAAGGTCTGACTGTGAAATACAATTGGAACTGACCGGAGAAGGAGGTATAGTCATTGATTTGGTATCAAAGGTTAAGTCTTTATTCGGGAAAGACATAACAAGGCAGTGCGTTGACATTCTAAACTTTTTCGGAGTAAAGAACGCTGTGGTGAAGATCAATGATTCCGGCGCATTACCGTTCGTCATAACTGCAAGGATGGAAGCTGCCATGAAACAGCTTATCGGTGATATTCCGGAATACCTGCCGGAACTGATCAGTGAAAATACAGTACCCACACAGCCAGACCGGTTCAGGTTCACCAGGCTGTATGTTCCGGGAAATACTCCCAGTCTGATGATTAATGCAGGACTTCATTCTGCCGACGGGATAATACTGGATCTTGAGGATTCTGTGGCGCCTCAGAAAAAGAATGAGGCCAGGATACTTGTAAGGAATGCTCTCCGACAGATTGATTTCAGGGGAGCTGAAAGAATGGTAAGAATAAACCAGGGAGAACAGGGTTTGGAAGATCTGCATTGGATTGTGCCTCACTATGTGAATCTTATTCTTGTTCCAAAGTGTGAAGAACCTGATCATATAAGGAAGATCAGTAACAGGATCCAGGAGATACTGAATGAGAACAGAATTACATATGCTGTTTATTTAATGCCGATAATAGAAAGTGCCCTGGGGATAGAGAATGCTTTTACAATTGCCCGTTCTGCTGAAAATATTGTTGCATTGGCTATTGGTCTTGAAGATTATACCGCGGATCTGGGAGTTCCTAGAACAGATGAGGGAAGAGAATCTTTATATGCGAGGTACAGGCTTGTTAATGCAGCGAAAGCAGCTGGAATACAACCTATAGATTCTGTTTTTTCAGATATAGATGATATGGAGGCTTTGAAACAGAATGTAATCGCATCTAAATCAATGGGATTTGAAGGCATGGGTTGCATACACCCACGGCAGGTGCCTGTTGTCAGGAATGGATTTGCTCCCGGAAAGGAAGAAATAGAGAGGGCCATAAAAATAACTGATGCCTTCAGGGAAGCAGAAAAAAAAGGAACCGGAGTTGTGGCTCTCGGATCAAAAATGATAGATCAGCCGGTTGTAATAAGAGCCGGAAAAACACTTGACCTGGCCAAAAAACTTGGATTATTGCCTTCTGCAAATGAAGGTGGTCTGTCAGGAGAACCAATACATGCTCATGTATCACCGGACGAGAGCTGACGTATTGAATTAATTGTCATTTTGATATTTTCAGCTGGATACGGAAGAACAGCCTTTTTATGATTATTACCATAGATTCAGCAACACAAAGACAGCAACGATCAATCTGGATTATAAAATATTAAAATTCCCCGATATGTCAGTTCCGACAGAAGTAAATGCTGCAGGCAGGTGTGTTCCTCTGGAATTGAACGGATCGCCGGCAATTCCTTTCAAGGGAATCGGAAACCACAGACCTGAAGGACGTAAACATGGTCAGATCATACCTGTCTGCACCGATTACCCCTCAGACGGGAACAAGGTCGTGGCTTCCGTCGAAGATGCGCTCCGAAGATGTGGTCTGAGCGATGGAATGACTGTTTCCACACATCATCATCTTCGTGATGGAGACCTTGTAAGCAACATGGTTTTTGATGCAGCTTCGGCATTGGGAGTGAAAGACCTTGTGTGGTTACCTTCGGCCTCATTTCCATGCAATGAACCCGTAATAAAGTATCTTGATGACGGGACCATAAACAGAATTGAAGGAAGCATGAACGGTCCTCTGGGACGTTATGTATCGGAGGGAAGAATGAAAGGTACGGCAGTCCTTCGTTCTCATGGAGGCCGTGTACAGGCTATACAGGACGGAGAGGTGAAAATTGACATTGCCGTTATAACCGCTCCGGTTGCTGATTCTTTCGGAAATGCCAACGGAAGATACGGACAATCCGCTTGCGGAGTATTGGGTTATGCAAAAGCTGATTATTTGTATGCAGACAGGGTGATAGTTGTTACGGATAACCTCGTGAATATACCCTGTTATCCTATGGAAATCGAAGGAAATTATGTTGACTATGTTGTTGTTATTGATAAGATAGGCATACCCGAGAAAATTATTTCCGGCACAACACAGATCACAAGGAGCCCTGACAGGCTTTTGATTGCAGAACTGACTGCTTCGTTTCTGGAAAAGTCAGGGATCCTGAAAGATGGGATTACACTGCAGGCAGGAGCAGGAGGTACCTCCCTGGCTATTGCCGTGTTCATACACGAGATCTTTCGTAATAAAGGATGGAAATCCAGGTTTGGATTCGGAGGGACCACCCGTTATATGGTTCAGATGCTTGAGGAGGGAACTATGGATTATATCCTTGATGCCCAGGCTTTTGATCTCGATTCTGTTGTTTCAATTGCCAGGAATGCAAATCATATTCCATATTCTGTATTCAATGCATATAATTTTCATTCAAAGGGCAACCTGACAAGTATGATGGACATCATGATACTTGGCGCCACAGAAGTGGATCTGAATTTCAACGGTAATGTTGTGACTCACTCGGATGGTTATTTGCTCCATGGCATAGGGGGCTGGCAGAATTGTTTGCATGCCAGAAATGTAATTTTGCCACTGCCCCTGTTCCGCGACAGAATCCCTGTTATTGTTGATGAAGTAACTACATTGTGCGGCCCCGGAGAACTTATTGACGTTATAATTACAGAGAGAGGAATTGCAATCAATCCCCGCCGGCAGGATCTTATGGATAGTGTAAAAAACAGCGGGCTTCCTCTCAGGTCGATTGAAGATCTCAAAACGGAGGCTGAAAGAATATGCGGAAAGCCTGAAAAGCCGGTATTTGACGAACAGGTAGTGGCAGCAGTAAAATGGGTTGACGGGACGGTAATAGATGTTGTCAGAAAAGTAATAAAATCCTGAACAGATGAAAAACTATAAATGTATTATATGCGGATTTATTTATGACCCTTCTGAAGGTGATCCGGCTTCCGGTATTCAACCCGGAACTTCCTTCAATGACTTGCCTGACGCTTATGTATGCCCTGTATGCGGAGCAGGCAAGGATGAATTCCAGTCAAGAGACTGAAGCTGCTCTCCGTGGTAAATTTCAGTATGCTTTTATCTTCCGGGTATGTTAATCAGAACATTTACAAGGAGATCCCAGAACATTTGAACAGTTGAGATCTCAATTTTTTCTTCAGGGGTATGCGCACCCCTGATTGTGGGTCCGAAGGAGATCATATCTATGCCCTTGAATTTCTCATAGATGAGCCCGCATTCAAGTCCAGCATGAATTGCACGTACCTCAGGCTCTTTTCCAAACAGATCTGAATATGATTGACGGGTGATCCTCAGTATTTCAGAATTAAGACTGGGTTTCCAACCGGGGTAACCGGCAGAATGGGTTACAGTTGCACCGGCAAGCTTCAGGCACGATTCGACGATAGCTGCCGCATTATGTTTGGATGATTCGGATGAACTTCTCTGTGTGGTCACTATTGTGATAGTGTTATTGTCATCAAAAGATATTGAGGCCAGATTGGTAGAAGTTTCAACCAGATCATCCATATCTTTTGACCAGGAAAGTACACCATGAGGGCAGCAGTTAAGAGCACGCAGCAATTTTTCCTGATCTGTTTCTGACATTGTATTGACAGGTCTGACGGAATCCTTTACTGATATGGACAGTTCTTTTTCCGTTTCTTCAAATTCTTTACTTATTTTTCTGGAGAAGTCCTCGACCCATTTTTTAACTTTCTCTGTTTTTGCCGTGTTAACATTCAATACAACAGAAGCTTCCCTTGGAATGGCGTTGCGAAGGTTGCCGCCATTAAAACTGTGGATCGAAATTTTAAAATTCTTTGCCAGGCTTAGCAGCAGCCGGGTCATTAGCTTTACAGAATTTGCGAAACCTTTATGTATCTCATCTCCTGAATGACCACCATGGAGACCCGTAATTGATATTTCGAGCGCACCGGCATTATTGAGAGAAGGGATGCTGTCGTATCTGATAATGCCAACAGTGTCTATACCTCCGGCACAGCCGATAAAAAGAATCCCTTCATCCTCTGAGTCAAGGTTAATTAATGTACGCCCTTCAAAGAAGCCTGGTTCCAGGTTGATGGCTCCGGTCATTCCCGATTCTTCGTCAACAGTAAACAGACATTCTGTTTTTCCTGTTTTTATTTCTTCTGATACCAGTATAGCCATCTGGGTGGCAATTCCAATACCATCATCAGCTCCAAGGGTAGTTCCCTTTGCTGTGACCCATTTTCCGTCAATGTAAGGCGTAACAGGATCTGTAAGCCAGTTATGCTGAAGACCTGATTCTTTTTCTCCAACCATGTCCATATGACTCTGGAGTACAATTGTCTTCCTGTCCTCCATGCCGGG
>Ga0334882_1003943_pt1 | contig 13071 bp, 12 predicted proteins | sample GraSluR1_MG_5_FD_207226 | JGI IMG/M metagenome (GOLD analysis project Ga0334882, IMG submission 207226) | Sludge microbial communities from methane-producing bioreactor in Wageningen University, Netherlands - Granular Sludge_15_04-R1 | ecosystem: Engineered > Bioreactor > Anaerobic >... | reverse complement strand
GGGCCTCCGCCGATCCGGCGACCTCCCGCCTCGCGTACGCCAGGGGCTTTCCCTGCTCCATCGTCAGCAGAAGGGCGATCTCCTCGATCACCTCCCGGACGGCCTCCGCCCCCCGGCGGAGGAGCCCGCCCCGGACCCTCGGCTCTCTTTCCGCCCAGGCGGGAAAGGCCCTCGCCGCCGCCTCCAGGGCGAGATTGGCCTCCGAACGACCGCCGAGGGCGACCTCGGCCACCGCCTCCCCCGTGGCGGGGTTAGTTATCAGAGCCCCCCTCCCGGAGGCGGAGTCCACCACCTCTCCGTCGATCAGCATCTTGAACCGTTCCATCAGATCCAACTCCAGTTTGCGATCTCAGCTTCAAGACCTCGATTCAGACCTCTAATATGCCCCTCTCCCGAGATAAAGGTGGAGGATCTCTCCCCCTCAGGGGTGCCTCCTCGTCCCCATCGACCGACACCGTAAAATTCTCCCCATTCAGATCCCCACCGAGGCGAACCGAGTTGATAAGAGATAGATCCATCCTGGTGACGGGGGGCGCCGGCTTCATCGGAAGCCACCTCGTCGATCGGCTGATCGATTATAACAGGGTCACCGTCCTCGACAACTTCAGCTCCGGAAAGGCGGAGCACATCGAGGACCATTTAAAAAACCCCAACTTCACCCTGGTGGAGGGGGACCTCCTCGACCGGAAGGCCGTCGAGGCGGCCCTGGAGGGCTGCGATCTCGTCTTTCACCTGGCCGCAAACCCCGACGTCAAGGTCGGGGCCGAAGACACCAAAACCCACCTCCACCAGAACGTCATCGCCACCTACAACCTCCTCGAATCGATGAGGCTTCGGGGCGTCGCCGAGATCGCCTTCACCTCCACCTCCACCGTCTACGGCGAGGCTGGGATCGTCCCGACCCCGGAGGGGTACGGCCCCCTCCTCCCCATATCCCTATACGGGGCGTCGAAGCTCGCCTGCGAGGCCCTCATCTCCGCCTTCTGCGGCACCTTCGGCTTTCGTTCCTGGATCTTCAGGTTCGCCAACATCGTCGGGGACCGGGGGACCCACGGCGTCATCGTAGACTTCATAAATAAGCTGACGGAGAACCCGGAGGAGCTTCTGATCCTCGGCTCTGGAAGGCAGAGGAAGTCGTACCTCCTCGTCGACGACTGCCTCGAGGCGATGGTCTACGCCGTCGCCAGAGCCGGCGGAAGGGTGAACGTCTTCAACGTCGGATCCTCCGACTCGGTGGACGTAACCGAGATCGCCGACGTCGTCGTCGAGAAGATGAACCTCTCAGGGGTGAGGTACAGGTACACCGGCGGGATCGAGGGGCGCGGCTGGCGGGGGGACGTCAGGACGATGCTCCTCTCCATCGAGGCTCTGGAGGAGCTCGGCTGGCGGCCGAAATTCAGCTCCAGAGAGTCGATTGAGCGGGCGGCGGAGGCGCTCCTCCGCCCGAGATGAGCCCCCCCGAGCCATCCCGCCGCCCTGACCACGGGTTCGCCTCCGGGAGGATGGGGCAGAATATGGGGGATAGAAGGCGCTGGAGACAGGAGGGATCCGGGCGGAGGGGGAGAGCCGAAGATAGGAAGCATTGGGTAGTCGGACGGCGAAGGGTGAGATTCGCCGCCGGTCCGAATCCTTCAGGGGAGGACCCTGAGCCTGAGCTTAGAGAAGTCTTCCTTCACCTCCACCCTGATCCCCATCTTGGAGAAGATGTCCAACAGCTCCGTCTTGATGAACTTTTTCGGTATGTCGTAGCCGAGGAGGAGGGTGAAGTCCGTCTCCGAGGTCCTGCTCAGCTTGAAGAGGTTGCAGAGCTCAAGCCTCCTCAAGACCGCCTCAGCCTTGTGGTTCTTCTTCTTGAACTCCTCGGCGTGGGCCTCGGAGACCTGCTGGTGCATCTCCCAGAACCGCTCCCTATCGGGGTGGGTCTCGATGAAGCTGAGAAAGAGGATCCAGTGGTCGATGTCGAGGATGATGTGCTCGCCGACGGATAGAAGATCGGAGTAGGCGTAGATCTTCTCCTCGTCGACGGAGCTGAAGAGAGGCTTGTGCTTGCTGTAGAACTTGAGGGCCTCCCGCATCAGCTCGCTCTGGGATATCCCCAGATCCTCCCTCATCTCTCGGAAGAGCTTTGCGGTCTCGTCGTCGAGGGCTATCGTGACCCTCTCCGGGGCTTTTGCCATATCGAGCCTCCTTTCCCCCGCATGTATTTACCTTTTTTCCGATCCGGCTCCTCCGACGGCGCCGATATTCCGAGACCTTACCTCGGGGCTACAGGGAGGGATCTCTTGGGAAGGGCGCGGCTGGGTGGAGGTCAGCCTGGACCTCGCTCCCAGCTGAAGAGCTCCTCGTCCGACCTTTTGGAGATCTTCAGGGCGGCCTCCTCCAGGGAGGCGTACCTCTCCCTCCAGCTCTTTATCTCACCGACGACCTCGGCCCTTGCCCTGATAGTCACCCTCCCCCCGTAAGCGGAGAACTCCGCCTCGGCGATCCCGGGGGGCTCGACGGATATGTTGCCCCTCCCCAGGGTGCAGCCCGCCGAGACCTGGATGCCGTCCAGGAGGCAGGAGAGGGAGGGGACGGCCCCGGTCTTGACGACCGCTTCCATCTCCCCCGGGGCCGAGTCGAGCTCCCTTCTGGCGAAGAGCCCCATCCTCACCCCCAGGACGAGGAAGGGGCCGAGGTGGCCGTGAAACTCGACCGCCTTCTCGATCGTCTCTTCGAGGATCGACCCCCCCGCCCCGGCGCCCCTCATCTCCAGGAGAGCCGCCCCCGCGGCTCCATCCGCCGTCGAAGGCCTCATCGGGTCAGCCCCCGGCCTCTGGCTCCGAGAGCCAGGAGCCCTCCCCCTCCACCACCGCCTCCTTGCAGAGGATGGCTCCGACGTCGAGGACAGCGAAGACCTCGGGCTTATACCCGTATTTTTCGGGGATCTTCTTCTGCCACCGGTCGGAGCGGAGGTACTCCTGGAGGTCCTCCTCGGTCCGGAAGATGTACAGAGCCCCCCACTCCCCCCTCTCCGGGTCCGACCACCAGACCTTGCTATAGAGGCCCGGCATCTCTCTGAAAGCCTCATAAGAGATGAGGAACTTCTCGCGCATCGCTTCTACGTTCTCGGGGTCCTTGGGCCTGAAGAGGACCCATAGGGCTTTCTTTTCGCTGACCACAAAACTCCTCCACCAGGGTCTCCATCTTCGGCCTGATATCAATTTTGTCTTGATGGGATCTTCGGGCCTCCGAAGTCGCTGGCCCAGGACCTCTAAGGCCTTTCACCATCGTCTGCAGCTCTTGATCCGTAATTGGAGACGAAGGCGATGGGGTAGTAGAGGTTGGTGTAGCCTCGCCTCTCCACCAGCCTTCTCGTTTGCGAGGGGCAGGTCGAAACGCAGAGGCCGCAGCCGTAGCATCTCTCGGGATCGAAGACGACCCTGCCGTTGAAGAGGCGGTTCGCCCCAAAGGAGCACCTCTCAACGCATCTGTTGCATCCTCTGCAACCGTCGGCGCCGAGGCTTATGATGTCGGGCCCGGGGCTGAGGACGCCCCCCAATAGCTGGTGGGCCCTCTTGGGCAGGCAGACCTTCCCATCGCAGTTGCATACCACCACCATCCAGCCCGTGGACTGGAGGCAGGCGTAGAAGGTGGGGATGCACCCCTCTTCCCGGAGACGGTCGAGCAACCCCTTCGCCTCAGCCGGGCTTATCACTCTGATGCCGCCCTCGTCCCCTTTCGCCCTCTCGTATACCTCGGTGCCGTAGAGGACGGTCAGCTCCTTTATGAGGGTCCCCTCCCTCCTCCCCAGGGCCTCCTGGCATACGCAGGGGCCGACGATGATCTTCGAATCGCCGGAGTTGGACAGGGCGTCCAGGAAATCCTTCGCCCTCTGGGTGCTCACCACCTCTCCCCGAGGGAGGAAGTCCAGCCTCTCCCGCATGAAGACGAGGATCGGCCTGCCCCTCCCCCGGAAGAGATCAGATTCCATCATCCGGTCCAGGATTCTGAGGATCGTCGGCTCGGATCGGGCAAAGAGGGTGTGAATAAAAAGCTGAAGCTTCCCCGCATCCTCCAGTTTTCCATCCTCAGCGATCCGGTGAGCCATGATGAGATCTTCTCAGCTTTCGCGGAATGAATCTCCTTCGGTCAAATTTGTCAGATCCGCGAGATTCGTCAGATCGGTCAGACCGGACAGGATATCTATTTATCCACATCATATAGAAAGCTGATCATGCTCAGGGCTGGAGACCTCTTTCGGGCCGGAAGGCAGGGAGGGGTCGTAGGCGCTTTTCTGAAAGGCAGAAGAGTATGCATCGGGGTTTCCGTCTACCACATCATGAGGCTCGCCGGAACCAAAGACCTCACCATCGGAACGGCCAGGGCGAAGGTGGTCGCCGACTGCAAGCCCTTCGACCTCGTCTACTTTAAAGCCTCAGGATGCGAGCCGACGGTCCTGGCGGAGCCGGAGCTCGGCCCGGCCCGCCTCGTGAACGCCCGCCGTTCGAGAGACTGCAGCATATCCGACGTCGGAGACCTCATCTCCATCGTCCTCGGCCACGCCGATCTCCCGGGGCCGGGGGAGAGCGGGACCCCCCTATTCCAGGACGGGAAGGTGGTGGGGATCCTCTCCTCCATAAACCTCAACGCCGGGAAGGGTACAGCCATCTCGGCGAGGGCGATCGTGAGAGGGGCCGAGGGGCTGATCTGACGGAGGCCGCCGTCAACGCCTCCCAGGGACCCCGCCTCCGAGGAGCGTTTAAGAAAGTTTCAATCTGCCCTAGTCACCAGAGGTGGCGTTCTCCGGGACGTAGACCACCATCCCGTTCTCCAGCCTATAGGCGGTCCCCATCCTCGTCCCCTGCCCCCCGGCGATCTGGTCGGTCATGTTCAGGATCTGGATCTGGTCCATCTCCTTTATGATGATCTGCATGTTGGGGTCGCCGGGGTTTTTGACGATGGTGACGCTCGCCTCGGGGTTGAGGAGCTCCGGGATGTTGTAGGAGATCACCAGGGCGAGGAGGAGGGCGATGGCGAAGACCATGGCGGCGTCGAAGAGGTTGGCGACCCCGCTCAGGGGGTCGTCATCTTCGGCATCCTCCAGGACTCCGAGGCGGGGGCGGCCCCGCCTGCCGCCGCCTCCCATCCCTCCCGCCTCTCTCATCCCCCTGCCTCCCTCTCTCGGCTCCGGTCCCTTCTCTTTCTCTCCCCGTGCAGGAGCTCCGCCGCGTATTCGAGGTCGCTCATGTCCTGGCGGTACCACCTGTTTTTGACCGTATAGACCCCGTAGCAGATCCCGCCGACGGCAAGGCCGATCACCGTCGTCGAGAAGGCGATGACGAGGCTATCGGCCATCTGCTGGATCTCCCCCCGGGAGAGGCTGATCAGGGCTGGACCCATGGGGATGAGGGTTCCCATAAGCCCCAGCATCGGCCCCACCCGAACGCCGATCTTCACCGGCTCCAGGGCCTTCCCCATCCCCAGCTCCGCGTCCTGGAGGGCCTTCTCCAGCCTCGGGGCCGCGGGGTCGTCGCCCCGGAGGGACCGGGCCGCCTCCCCCAGGGCGGCCAAGACCCGGGGGGTCCCCCGGTAGCCGGCCGCGATGGAGGAGGCCTCCTCTTCCCGCCCCGAGAGCGCCATCTCTGAGGCCTCAGCGCAGATCCCCTCCAGCTCCTGGAGGTCTCTCCTCCGGGAGGTGTACTCGGATATGAGGGAGCCCAGGAGGGCGAGGGACCATCCGAAGAGGAGGAGGAGCGCCAGGATGACGGGGTAGAGGAGGGCGGTCGAGAAGACGAAGAGGACGTTGACGATCTCGACGTAGACGCTCACAGCGAAACCCCCATCCTCTTACCGACAAAGCCGAGGGCGACCAGTCCGAGGATGAAGAAGTAAGGGGTGAGGAGATCTGCAGCCTGGATGGCGACAGGGGAGAAAGGGATCGACTGGGTCTTGAGGTAGGCCGGTATCAGAAGCACCGAGACTATGTAGAAGAGGCCCACAAATATCATGGCGGTCCCGAGGGCCGAAGGGGCCTTCCCCATCTTTCCGACGGTGGTGGACAAAACGGCGATGGTGACGAAGAAGACAAAACCCACGACCGCTCCCACCTTCCAGCCGGCGACCTCCAAGAGGCCCGCAAGAGCTGTGCAGGAGAGGAAGGTGGCGGCAAGGCAGGCCGGACAGGGGACGGAGAGAACCCAGAAGGTCTTACGGGAGAGGTCGCGGCCGTGCCTGTTCCACTCTCTTGCGGTGGCAATTCCACCCGCCACCAGGAGGAGGGCGATGACCATGTGCATCGCCACGCCCATGCTCATAACCGAAGTCAAAGCCCCTTCGGGGACGAGGCCGAGGGCGAGGCCCATGATCAGAGACAGAGCCAGGTATAATGTTGCTATGCAGAGGGTCTCTTTTCGGCTGAGGCTGGCAAGGCCGCACCCCAGGCTGACCTTCAGCGCGAAGATGATGATCCCGATCAGTATCCCAGAAGCGGCAAGCCATGTGAAATCCAAGGACGACACCTACCAAACTTAAATGGATATAAGTCAAGTTTACAAGATATAACGTTTGCGCAAGTACAGCTGTCTAATACAAAGCTGCATTGTGTATCCCCTGTTCGAAAAAACGGATCTCAGCGCCGAAAATGAAGGGACGGGAGAGGTCCAGAGAGGAGGTGATATCTACCTCCTCCTGAACCCCGCCCCCATCGCCAGAAGGATGAAGAGGACGAGGATGATCCCCATCAGAGGAGCCCCCGATATGGAAGGCATGCTGTTCCTCTCCATCACGTTCTCCATGACAAAACCCGAGACCTCGCCCTCCACGGACTCCGATTCGACCGGCTTTTCGGTGCTGGTCACGCCCACCCCCGAGGTTTTTGTCTGGTTGGCGGTGCCCGAAGCGGTTCTCTCCTGAGGGTATGGGCGCCTGGAAGACCCGCCCTTGCTCGGGCTGCTGCTGAAGCTCGCCTCCGTCGGCTCCGTGCCGGTGAGCACCCCCTCCATGTATTCTCGGAGAAGGATGTTTCCGCAGGTGTGGTGGCAGCAGGTGACGCCAAACTTGGTCTCCGACTTCTCGAACTCCTCTGCCAGATGCTGTTTCATCTCCTCGGAGGGGTGCCAGTAATCCTTCCTCGAAGCCTCCAGCATCCTCGCCGTGATGACCTGGTATGCGTAGGGGTTGTTCTCGTCGAAGAACTCCTGGAGTCCCAAATCGTACTTGTCGTTCACGTAGACGTCGTAGACCTCGTTCCACATCCGCTCGGTCACCAGGTCGGGGACGGTGACGTCCCAGCCCCAGAGGTACTCGGCGAACTTGTCCATCTCCCGGGCCCCGGAGTAGCCCTGGCCCTTCATCCCCTCGATCCATTTGGGGTTGTAGTAGCGGGACCGGAGCTCCCTTGTAAAGAAGCTCTTGAGGGGCTCGACCTTGCCCCTATCGCCCTTGGCCCTGGCGTCGGTGACGTAGAGGTCGGGGGTCTCGCCGGTCACCGTCCTGACCGCCATGGCGATCCCGCCCATGTACTGAAAGACGTCGTCGTTGTCGATGAAGCCGTAGAGGTTCGAGTTGGTGTGGTGGACCGCGGCCTCCACCTCGGCGAGGTTTTGCCGGTAGAGGTCGGTCTGAACCGCTTCGTAGCTCTTTCCCGATGGGGTCTTGCTTCCCCAGACCTCGTCGCCGTAGATGTAGGACATCCTGTCGATGAAGAGGTTTCCGAGCTTCGAATCGTCCTCCCAGGTGTCGCTAGCGGATACGGGGCTGTCGAGGTTCGGGCCGTAGGTCCCGGCGGCCTCAAGGAAGATCCTGCTGGCGGCGAGGAATTCGGCATCCTCCTTGGAGTAGTTTCCTGTCGCCAGAAGCTCCGACCTGATCTCCTCGGTGTTCTCCCTCACGTAGTTGGGATATTCGGTAGCCGAGTCGTTGGCTGCAAGGCGGATAGCCCGATCGATGAGCTGGAGCTTCTCGGGGAAGAGGTCCCGGTGAAGCCCTGAAGGGACGACCACCACATCGATCCGGGACCTTCCGAGCTCGGACGAGGGGATCAGCCGGACGTCGGAAACGCCGCCGTAAGAGTCCCAGACCGGCTCTGCTCCCACCAGCTTCAGGATCTCGGCCTCGACGACGCCGTGGTCGGTGGTGGCCCAGGCCCAGAGGACGATGGCGAGCTTCCTCGGGTAAGTCCCGTTGTGCTCGGCCTGATAGACCTCGATCATATCCTCGGCCAAGGCCGACCCCACCTCCCAGGCGGCCGGCGTCGGGACCATCATCGGGCTTATGGAGTGGAAGTTCCTCCCGGTCGGCAAGACGTTGGGATCTCTTATGGGATCGTCTGCGGGGGAAGGCGGGGTATACTCCGACTCCGAGGCGTTTATGAACCTCGGAACCTCTTCGACGCAGGCATCAAGCCCCTCGGAGCTGGAGAGGGCGAGGGTGAGGAGCGCCGTCAGGTTCTCCGATCTGTTGGCTGTTCCAGCGCCCGTTCGGTTGGAGAAGATCTCCCCCTGGGCGAGATCGGGGCTCGTCCCATCGTCGATGACCGCCGCCAGGAGGGCGAGGGTGGTGTTATCGAGCTCTCGCTCCTTGTCGAGCCTTGAGGGGTTGGGGTAGTCCTGGTAGGAGATCATCAGGGCGACCTCTCTCCTGAAGTCGTCGCCGAGCATCGATTGTACCATCTCCAGACGGGACCTTCCCACCGGAGGCGTCGCAAAGGTGTGAAGGCCGTAGGGCATGAACTCGTTCTTCAGGTCGTAGAGGTAGTGCTCAAGCTCGTCGACGAAACCGTCGAAGGCCTCGGGGTCCCCGGCTAGCTCGCTCAGGTTTTTGTCCAGATCCTCGTCCAGGTGCATCTCTTCGCACCGGGCGATGATCTCCTCTTTGTAGAGGGCCTTCACCGAGGCGTTCTCGACCTGGTGGTAGTTTAAGGCGGTCTCAGCGAGGTTTGTGAAGTTGCCGTAGAGGCCGGAGGCGACTATCGGCGGCGTCAGGTGGGTGATCATCACCGCATCTCCCCTCCTCTTCGCCTGAGACCCCTCGGCGATGTTGTCGACGATGTAGGGGTAGATGGCGGGAAGGTCCTGGATCAGGATCCCCGGCCAGCACTGGTCGCGGGAAATCCCGCTCTCCTTGCCGGGGGTCCACTCCTGGGTGCCGTGTTTGCCGAGATGGACGATGAAGTCGGCATCAAAGCCCTTCCTCAGCCAGAGGTAGAAGGCGATGTACTGATGGTGGGGCGGTATGTCCTTGTTGTGGTAGAGGACGGTGTTGTTCTGAAGCCAGCCCCTGGTCGGCTGGGGGGCGAGGATGACGTTTCCAAAGGAGAGCTTGGGGATGACGAAGTACCTTCCCGTCTCGTTCTCGTAGACCATGATCTCTCCTGGAGCCGGCCCCCACCTCTCGGTCACCTCCTCCTGCTTTGCGGGATCGATCTCGGAGAACCACTCCAGGTAATCGTCGACGGGGATGAGGGTGGCGTTTCCAGCCTCCACCATCCTCTCCAGCTCGCCAGGAGCCCAGGTGCCGACGTTCGTCCCCTCGTGGGCCATCAGGTCGACCAGGTCTCGCTCGTCGGGGACCGTCCCCTCCACCCGGTAGCCGGAGTCGTTCAGACCGTCCAGGATCACCTGGAGGCTCCGGGGGACGTTGATGTAGGTCGCGCCCAGGTTGTCCTTTCCCCCGCCGTGGTTGTAGTAGATGATCGCTGCCCTCTTCTCAGAGTTCGGCCTTCGGCCGAGCTCCGCCCAGGCGATGGACCGATCTGCCAGCCATTCGATCTGGCTCTGGACTGGATCGAAAGTTCCCTTCTCGGTCCTTCCCGCTATCGTTATGGGCTCAATGACCGCGTCCATCTCGGGCATGGCGATCTTGAAGTAGAGCTCCGTTGGGAATAGGCCGGTGCTGTTGCCCCACTCCTCCGGGGTCTGGTACCATAGCTTCATGGCGTTGAGGATGGGAACGTTCAGCTCCTTGAGGTCCTCGATCCCCTCCTCGGGGTCGCCGTAGTTAAGCCTGAAGGGCTTGGTGAGGATCACGGCATCCACGATCGTCGAGCCGTTCAGGATGAAGAGATCCTTCATGGTGGAGGTGTTCTCAAATCCGATGTCGATGACGTTGGCTCCCTTCGACTCCAACGTTCTGATGATGGCGATCCTCATCGATGAGGTGACGGGGTCGTCGGCCAGGTTCATCACCCCTATCGTCGGAGCCCCCTCGTCGTACCTGCGGCCGGAATGGTTACGGTACCACTGGAGGTAGGAGGTGGTGTTCATAAAGAGGTCCGGCGAGTCCGGATGGCAGATGTAGGCCCGAGGCGTCGGAACGGGCGCCCTCACCGGCACCTCCAGGCCCAGGAAGGCCCTTGCGAGGTACGAATAGAGCCCTTCCATGTTCTCGACTCCGCCATAGTTCCAGTAGTCCTCGACATCAGGATGGTCCTCGAGGTCCACGTTTCCGAGGAGAGCGTCGTACCCCTCCGAGTGGATGGAGATAACCGGGACGCCCGCCTCCTTCGGAGCCTCCAGCAGGGGCAATAGCTTTGTAGCGCCATCGCTTCCCACCATCTCCAGGAATATCAGGTCGTAGCCCGAGAAGTTCGAGGGGGCCGTCTCCACGAAGGCGAGGGTGACGTTCAGGACCGCGTCCTTCGACGACTCTTCGATCACCACGTGGTTCTCTGCGGCGATGAATAGCGCCTCCGGCCTCTCTGTGAGGATCCTCACCGTTATGTTCACCCTTGGAGATTCGTCGGGCAGGGCGTGCCGATCGCCCAGGTAGAAGGTGAGTTTGTCTCCATCATTGAGGAGGAGCTGGTCGGGACCGACGAGTGGAACGGGGTCCTGGGGATAGTTGACCACATACCTCCAGGATCGGTTTCCCTCAGTATCCAAGCCTCCCATCGACACCACTACGGGGCCGCGGATCGCCCAGAGGGACAAGTCCACCAGAAGCTCAAACCCGCCAGCTTCGGAGGCTCTGATGAGGGCTCCAAGGGCCGACCTTTCGGCGATCGAGGGATTGCCGCTTCCTCCTGATATGGGGATCTCCCCGCCGGCGAGGAGGAGCTCGCCCTCCCAGATCAGATCGGAGGGCTCATCTTTCGCCTCTCCCTCGGAGGGGCCCTGGCCGAGGTCTCCCAGGGCGGGGACGATCGTCAGGATGATGAGCAAAATAAGGGGGGAGATCCTCATCCAGGACCCCCCCACCCCTCAGACCTTCTGCCGCGTCGGTGAGCGGACAAGCTTTCATCCCTCCCATCCCGTCGTTATCTCCACTCTGAGAGACTGCTCGGGGCTTTTCTCCCTATCTCCGAAGTAGAAAACCACCACGTCTCCCTCCTCCAGGGGAAAGCGGTCGGGGCCCACCGTGGGGATCGGCTCGTCCGGATAGTTCACCACGTACCTCCAGATCTCTTCAGTCCCCGGCTCAATGCCGTCGATCGATCCCACCAAAAGCCCGTAATCGTCCACCACAGAGTCGTCGAGGGTCATGTTGAACCCACCCACCTCGGAGGCTTTCATCAGCGCCCCCAGGGCCGTCCTCTCATCGACCGCGCGGACGCTCCCCTCCTCCGCTGCAGCGTTGAATCTCCCGTCGCCGAGGAGGACCTCCCCCTCGAAGATGACCTTTGAGCCCTCCTCCCCGAAGGCGTAGAGGCAGCCGTCGTCCGAGCCGATGTAGAGGACGCCGTCGGAGAAGGACGGCGATGACATCAGATAGGCTCCGGTCTCGTACCTCCAGATCTCCGAGCCGTCCGATCGATTGAGGGCGTAGACGACGCCTCGGTGAGATCCGAGATAGACCCGGTCTCCCGCGACGAGGGGCGAGGACCTGACGGAGCTATCGACCTCGGCGCTCCAGATGAGGGACCCGTCCGAGGCGTTGAGGCACGCGAGATGGCCATCGTCGGTGCCGATGTAGACCCGGTTGAAGGAGAGGGCCGGAGACGATATGGTGCCCTTGAGAGGCGCTTTCCAGATCTCTTCGCCCGTTTCAGCGTCCACCGCGCGGATATCTTCCGTCGTTGCGAAGTAGGCTTTTCCGTCCTTGATCGCTGGCGTTGAGGTTATGGGGACCTCTGTTGGGCGCTTCCAGAGAAGCTCAAAAGAAGAGGCGTCCACGCAATAGAGAGCTGGGTCCCCTCCTGCAAAGTAGACTCTGCCTCCATCTCCGGCTGGCGACGTATACGGATCGATCTTTCCGGTTGTTATGTTCAAGAGCTCGTCTCCTCCGAGGTCCAGGACGTGGAGGGCCCCCTCTGAAAAGGTGACGACAAATATCACATCACCGATCACCAGAGGCGACGACGCCACCCCCCACCATTGGGGGTCCTTCTCGACCGTCCGGTTCCAGACGGTCTCGCCGGTGGCGGCGTCCAGACAGTAGAGATCTCCGTACCAGGAGCCGGCAAAGACGAGGCCGCGGGAGACGGCGGGGGTCGATGCTCCACCCCTCCCACCCAGGGGATTCCGCCAGAGGACCGACCCGTCCCTGGCGTCGAGGCAGCCGAGGGCCTGCTCCCCCTTGTAGGACATCTCCGGCCAGGAGGAGACGTAGATCCTCTCCCCGCAAACCGCGGCGCTGCCGCCGATGTAGCCCTTGGCGGTCACCTTCTCGCTCCAGAGGATCTCGGGGCTTGAGGGGCCGGTCCCGCTGACGTTGCCGGTCCTCATGCCGTCGCCCCGAAAGGTCAGATGGTCTCCGAAGGCAGGATAGATCGAGGAGGCGAGGATGAGGGCCATGATCAGGGACAGGGCGAGCCGTCGGATCACTGGAGATCCTCCTCTTCTCCCGCCCCGCCGAAGGCGTAGACCCTTCCCTTCCCTACAGTGAAGACCATCCTGTCGGCGACGGCTGGCGAGGACCCGCCGCCGGGATGGCTCCAGACCACCTCACCGGTGGCGGCGTCGAGGGCGACGGTTCCGCCGAAGTCGTCGAAGTCGGGCTTTCCGACGAAGACGAGGCCGTCGGCGTAGGCCATGGAGCACCTCCAGTCACCGATGTCATCATCCATAAAAATTTGGCTCATCGGGAAGATCGATCTGCATCCTTTTTCTATCCCAGAAAGATGGATCTTCCGGTATGGTACATTGGCGCCGA
>Ga0334882_1003942_pt1 | contig 13072 bp, 18 predicted proteins | sample GraSluR1_MG_5_FD_207226 | JGI IMG/M metagenome (GOLD analysis project Ga0334882, IMG submission 207226) | Sludge microbial communities from methane-producing bioreactor in Wageningen University, Netherlands - Granular Sludge_15_04-R1 | ecosystem: Engineered > Bioreactor > Anaerobic >... | reverse complement strand
CTATCACTCGACTCTCGCCGCTGGTTTTGACCTTTATAATCGTCTCGCTTGCACTCTTCCACCTCAAGCAGTCACTATTGTTCCCACCAATATCGCCCTAGAAATCCCTCCAGCCTACTGGCTTATGGTAGTTGCCCGCAGCAGCCTTCACAAATCAGGCCTTTTACTCATTAATAGCGTTGGAGTCATTGACGCCGACTATTGCGGCGATGATGATGAAATCGGTTTACTTCTCTATAATTACACTACCAAAAAAATTAATCTCCCTCAAGGCACCCGCCTCGCTCAGGGAGTTATCCAAAAAAGATATCAAGCGAACTTCGAAGTTGTTGAGCATCTCGGCAATGACAATCGCGGCGGTCTTGGTTCCACTGGCAAATTCTAAATTTCCAAATGATATACTGTTGTTTGCTTCGATAATTCAATTTTATCTAAAATTTTTAATTTCAAGGGCTCAAAAACTTCATTTTCATTCACTTCTAATAACTTGATCCCCTTACCCAAAAAAACCGCTTCTACGGTCAAATAAAGCTCATCTACCATTTTTGCTCGCAAAAAGGCTTCATACACTCGTGCTCCTCCACAAATCGCCACTTCTACCAAACCTTTATCAGCTAAAATTGCCATTATCTCCTCTGGAGTTTTTTCACCAGTCTTATACAATTTCTTTTCACTATCCACCTGAAAATTCTCTATTTTTTCAGCCTCAAACGACTTATCTCTCGTCATCACTACAGTTTTTCTTCCTGGCAAAGGGAAACCAATCGTTTCATAGGTTTGCCTACCCATAATCATCACCCCTATTTCTTTAGAAATTTTATTAAACCACTTTCTATCTTCTTCACTTGTCCAAGCAGTCGCTATTTGTTCCTTACTTTGAGCGATATAGCCATCCAAACTCGTTGCCACTATCAAAATTTTTTTCATGATTTATTCCAAGGCAATTTTAATTTATCCCAAAAAGGTTTCTTTTCTTCTACTTTCACTTCCTCATTTTTTATCTCTTCTAATTCTTCTTGATTTTTCGGCAAATTATTAATTTGTGCTTCCGCTATTGTTTGCCTAGCTAATTCTATTTGCTCCGTATCTGTTTTTTTTAAACTTTTTTCATGATAAATCTTATCCGCTAGAACTTTTATTTCTTTCACTGTTTCTTGCCAATCAGATTTTCTCGACATCATTTCTAATACCAAATCAAATTTCACTTTATCTTCTATCTCTTTTTCGAAAACTTCCATCTCTTGTTCTCTTAATTCTCCAGCCTTGAATTTTTTAACTATTTTATGCCATTTTTTAATTTTTTCTTCTTGCCAGTTTTCTTCCTCTCTTGGCGCCGCCAACTCCTCACTTATTTTTTCTCCATTTCTTATCTCACCAGCAAATATTTGTTTTAAATCCAAGCTTATCTCTTTATTCGGCATTTTTTTCCTTACTATTTATTTTTTTCACTATAATTTCTTTTGTCGTCCTCCATAATTCATGAGAAAATTTCTGCCAAAAAGTTCCTTGATTATTCCAATTTACTTTCGCTTTCATTTTTTGCCACTGTTGATAAAGCTCTCGCAATTTGCCCATACATAGAATTAAATAATATCCCCACGCTACCGCCAATAATAAGCCAATCAAAGCCAAATACCACCACCACTGATTGGCAGTTAATATCGCTCCCAAAAAAAACATCACCACTCCCAATGACAAAAAACCAACTACAATTACTTGTGTTTGTATTTCCTTTTGCCAATAACTCACGCTCTTAAATTGATTACTGCTCCAAAACTCCCACTCTTCTTTCTCAATTATTTCCGCAATTTTTTTCTGTCCCTTTTTACACTCTTGACTAAGTTGATTTAACATGTTACAATTTTACCACATTCTTGACAAAAAATAAAGAGTCAAGCTAATAGAAAGCAATATGTCTAAAATATCATGGCGAGCTTATCTCATGTTTTTTCCGGCCGTATTTTTAACTGGTGTTTTTTTAATTGCCGGCCTATCTTTTGGTAGTCGACTTTTCACCACTCCCGCCTGGAAACAAGCTATTAATCTCACTTCTACCTACCAATCAAATCTCTTTATGTCACAAGGAGAAGCTCACCTTTCTGTTGTACCAGATCAGGCAGAAGTCATTCTTGGAGTTGAGATAACCGAAGTCACTGTGGTTGCCGCTCAAGAAAAAGCCAATCAAATCATTAATGATTTGCAAACTAAATTAGTTGCTCTCGGCATTGAAAAAAATCATCTTAAAACCAACAATTATTCTCTCTATCCTAATTATGATTGGTCCAATAATGACAAAAAGGTTATTAGCTATACTGCTACCACCAAATTGCAAGTCACTCTCACTGATTTTTCTCTCCTCAATCAAACAATTGATTTAGCTACTTCCAGTGGCGTTAATCAAATTGATAACATTAATTTTACCCTCAGCGAAACCAAAAAAAATGAAGTCAGACAAGAAGCCAGAAAAATAGCCATTGAACAAGCCAAAGCTCATGCTGATAGTCTTTCTTCTCTTACAGGCATCCGTCTAGGTGCCATCGTCAATGTTGATGAAATGCAAATCGATGATTACTATGAACCCTACGCCAATCGCGCTAGCGCTGTCAACTTAGAAGGCCTAGGTGGTAGACTCGATTCTCCTACCAGCATTGAAGCTGGTGTCAACACTTACAATTATCGTGTTACCCTCAGCTATCAAACTTTATAAATTCCTCTCACTACCCAAAAAGCCCCCGATTTCAATCGAGGGGCTTTTTAATTATTTCCTTAATTTAATATTGCGTGCACTCCAATTCATAAAATGACTGTGGGTGATCGCATGACGGACACTTCACTGGCGCACTCTTACCTTTATGGGCATAGCCACATTCTCTACAAATCCAATTAACTTCTTTATCACGACTAAACATTTTTTCATCTTGAATTAGTTTCAAAAGCATGCCATATCTTTTTGCGTGATTACCTTCAGCCTTCGCAATCGCTCGCATTTTGGCCGCAATTTCCGGATAGCCTTCAGCTTGTGCCACTTTCGCAAAATCAGGATACATCGAATGCTCTTCATGATTTTCACCTTCGATTGCTGATTGCAAATTCTCCATCGTCGTTCCTCTGACGTTCACGACCGGCACTTGATCAAGCATAATTTCACCTTCATTCGCTTTTTTCTTTGCCAATTTCACTATAAATTTATACAAATTGCTCGCGTGTTCCTTTTCTTGATCTGCTGTTACTCTGAAAATTTCTGCCACTCTTTCATAACCCTCTTTTTTAGCAATACTTGCAAAAAAAGTATATCTCATTCTGGCCTGACACTCTCCCACATAAGCCTGCGCTAAATTAACATATGTTTTTTCCATTTGATCTTTCTTTTACTCTACTTGATAATTTTTACCTATTTAATATTTTGTGTTTTTTTCTCTCATATTCTTGTTTAGTCAACGCCCCTTTTTCCACCAAATTCCATAATTTCTCAATTTCATCCGCCACGCTCTCTTTTCTCCCGCCAGTCCTACGCTCCACCATTCTCTCTCTATATTCACTTAATTTCAAACCCAAGACTTTCACAAACTTTCTTAAATCGTTTTTATAAGCCCAATCAAAAGTATTTTTTACTCCTTGATCATCAATAATAATTTTTCCAAAAAAAAGTCTTGTATTATAATCAACGCTCGTTGTTTGTAAATACGATATTTCTTTATGATCAGTGCCATAAAAAGTATGATTATCTAAAATCAACAATCTTTTATCTGTAGCCACTAAAAGTACCACTGTCGCTGAACTAAAAACTCTTACCAAGCCCATTACTCTTTCATCTTCATCCAACATTTTATAAAGAGTTTTTAACTCTTTCTTTACTCCCCACAAGCTAATTTTACCCAAACTTGCTACTTCTTTTTTTACTTCATTCTTGTCTCGCATTTTTATCCCTTCTTTAACATTATATAAAAAGGACTTTTTAGGACTTTTTAGGACCGTATATTTCTCTCCTTTGTTTTTCGAACACTTCTTCTCTTCTCACTAATGAACTAGCTAAATTTGCATCAGCCAAAAGACCTTCTACCATACCCTCCATCATTGGCGCTCCTTTTAGCAATACCACTTCCCCACCTCTTAATTCTTGTTTAATTGTCTCCAATAGCTCGCTTGGCTCTCGGAAAAAAATTACCTGCTGCTCATCTCTGAAGCGTAATAACAATGGCTTTACCCACTTCTCATTATTTTCACCCATTAAAAATATTCGGTCAATTGTTTTCATATTTGAGACTAAAGCTGCAATCTTTTCATGCTCTTTCCGCGCTTCTCTTCCTTGTTCCAACATTTGCCCCAAAACAAGCCACTTATTGGCATTTACCGGATAAGCATCAAAAAGATCTAATATCGCCTTCATCGAACCATAATTCGCATTATAACTAGAATCAATTAAAGTCGTATTTTTAATGCCTTTAAAAAGGGTACTTCGCCCACTTGGCAATGATAAATTTTTATAACTCAAATCAAGTCTTATCGCATGCTCTTTTACCACTATTTGCACCATCGCCAATGACAAAGCTACTTCTCTTGGTAATAAATATGGCAATTCATATCTCTGCTTATTGATCACAAAAACACTACCATTCGTATTTAAATTATACTCATTTAAATAATCAGCTTCTTGTAAAAAGAAAGTCTTATTTGCTACCTGATCATTTAATTGCAATTTTTCCACCGCCTGCACTAAAATTTGACAATCACCATTGATTAAAATTGCTTCTTTGGCATACCTAGCAAATTGAGCAAATTCATCAGCTATGGCTTCAATTACCACTCGATATTTTTTTCTTTCCACTTCTTTATCATAGCGCAAAGCATGAGTTTGATGAACATTGGTGATTAAAACCCATGCTGGCTTTAATAATTTCGCTATAAACTCTCCCTCGCCTGGCCTATCAGCATCGGCTTCTACTATATATATCTCTTTTCTTTCATTTTTTTTAAATATTTTCCACGGAGCTAACAAAAACAATTTTAGCCATTCAATTAAAGAAAAAGTTTCTCTTTTCAAACCCAAAATATCAAAAGGTACACCATAAGCTGAATTAGCGTGATAGGCAAAATCAGCCTTTTCTTTCATTTGAGCTTCAAGCAAACAAAACAAAGTAGTCTTGCCAGCCGAACCTGTCACTAATACAATTTTTGGCTGCCATTTTTTTAAAATTATTTTCGCCCAAAAAGCAAAATACTGAGCTCCTACAAAATACATTTCCTCTTTAAATTTTTCCCACATACCGCTATTGTAACACAAAAAAGTCATTATTAACACCTCCAAAAAAAAGGAAGCGCTCAAATTACTTGGCGCTCCCTAATTTCTTCAAAAATCAATTTTAATACAACTTGATTGATTGCATTAAATCCATAACCACTTTTTCATAATTGCTATAATCAGCATCATTACTTGCCGCAATTACATATGAAATTTTAACATAATGACTCGCATTTGTCTCTCGATGCAAAAAATAGATTATTTTCTCTTCCTGACTTGTTTTTTGCACAAAAGAAAAACCCATATTGTCTGCCAACATCTCAGTTCTCTTATCCAACTTCGACACCCCATCTTCTTGCGAAGAATACTCGGTTTCTACTATTTGCGCCAAACTAAATCCTCCCGCTACTTGATTTTCTATTTCTAATACCAGACCATTAGTTGGCGACAAACCATTAACTTCACCATAAGTTACCACTGCCTTGTTCTCAGCAGCATTTACCGTCAACCCAGGCACATTTTGCCAAAAACTATATTTGCCATTACTAGATATAAAAACCGGCAAAACAGCACTTGTTTGTATATTAGTTTGAGTTTCATTAAGTTGATTATTTAAATCAGTAATTTTTTCATTGTTGTTGCTAATAGTTAACTTTAAAACTTGTATTTGATCATGTTGATATTTCCAGAGAAAAAATACCCCTACTCCTATGACCACTATTGCTACCAAATGTACAATTAACATCACTATCGGAGGCAAACCGTCATCCTTTTTTTTATCTTTTTCCATTTTTTTTACCTCTGCCTTAACTCCTAAAACTTGACCTTCTTTACTTGGTGCAGGTGGTTGATTAATCAGCATTCCGTGAGTAAATTTAGGTTCAGGTTCTTTCTTAGGTTCACCTAAAGAATCTGCTGGGTTCACTTTTTCACCAAAACTATCCGTCAATTCTTCTGTTGGTGGCTTAAGTGCTTCCATTCCTATCTCCAATTTCTCAGTTGTCAAATTTTCATTTTTTTCACCTAAATCAGGATCGAGAACTGGCATTTTAACACCAGATTCATTCAATAATTGCTGGTCTTTATTTTCTAATAACTCCTCACCTCCAAATTTTGGCGGCGCTGGTGGCTGAATATTATTTATTTTACTCATCATATTACCTTTCAAAAGCAAATCATAATAAATCTGCCATTTTTTTCAAAGTCTTCTTTGTATTCACTTCAAACTGCTTTTCAATTTTAACATTTTTTTTCTTTTTATGCAAGTCTTTTTGGCAAATTAATAAACGCAAGTAAGATGCCATGCTTAAACCTTGCTCTTTTGCTTCTCGAAACAAATCTTGATATAACTCTTCATCCAATGTCAACTTCACTTGATGCTTTTTCTGCATACTTTATTTTACGATTTTTTTCACAATAAGTCAATAGCAAAAAGTCACCGCTTATTTTAATAAAAACCACCAAAAACAAAGTTTTTATCAAAAATGATATAATATGATTCATTAACACTCAATAGTGTTAGTTTTTTAACAAACGGAAAAATTAATTTATTCAACCAATCTAAAGGAGGAATAAAAAAATGAATGAAAGCTTTGTAATTAATCCAAGAATTAAAGTTATCAATTGCAAACAATTTGAAGTGTCATTTAACGAAGAAGAAACAATAGAAAACAAAGAATATCTCAAAAAAAACTCTCATATTCAAATTGTCGATCTTGCTGGCTACAATAATCTCGAAGAATTGTTAATTGTCATCAAAAAACAAATAAGTAATCTTAAAATAACTGAATCGCAATTACATGAATCTGCCATGCTTAAAAAACTCAAAACAATACCCATATTAGCTACCATTTTTAGCCTACCCCAACCAATTTGGGAAAATTACACTCTAGAAGAACACATTATTGGGGTAAAAAACACCATTGGCGTCTTAGCTCCCAATAAATCCAATCCCAAGCTGTGGACAATGGCGACCATATTGCACGACATCGGGAAAGCAGTTGCTGTTTATTTTGAAAATAACATTACTAAAGGTCAAAAAAAACAAAAATCATATAACCTAACTATTGCTAAAGTAATCTTAGCTACTCTTAATTTTAATCACGTAGACTCATTATACATATTAACTCTCATCGATAAAAGTTACTTGCCATATCAATATGTTATTGGAGATATTGATTATAACAATCTTCAAAACGAATTAAAAACACTCACCGCACGCTTAAATGAAGCTGGGCATCAAACATCAGCTTTAGAACTACTCACAGATCTTAAAACGTTTTGGATTGCCGACGGCTCAGATTACGGAGTAATCAAATGCTTGCTTAAGGGATTGCCCCTCAAACCCTCATTTTGCCATCAATTCATTTTTGTTTTTGAACTAAAAAATCATCAATGGCAATTTTGTGACGTCCGATTAAAAAGCTCATGGAGGGTAAAATATGAAGAATTGGTTCAAAAGTTACAACAAGAATAAACCGTTTGTAAAAATATTCAGCGTGACTTGGATTTATTCCAGTCACGCTTTTTTTCAAAAAATAGTGTGTGTGATTCAACCCACTATCACAAGCGAATACAATGCTTGGACACAAACAATTTGAAGAAAAAACTACAGTTTCAACTCATTTTGATAATTATTTAGAAGCAACTAGACAATCAACCTCTTGTCTGTTCGTTTCAGCAAAATAAAGACCCTCTTTATCATAATAAAAGTGTTGAAAATCTGGATATGCACAATTCTCCAAATCTGGTAAATCGTCATTGTCAACTCCAACATAAACTTCAGTAATTCTTCTAACAGCAATTTTAAGTTTGGTTGTGTGAGTATATTGTTCTTTTTTATCGTCATAGATAAAACAAACCATTATGACAAAATCATCTTCTATTTGGATAATATAACCATTAAAAAAATCTTTCCCCTCATAAATGCTAATGCCAATCTTATTTTTGAACGCGTTCTCAATCACATTTTTTATTTTCACAATAAATTAAGCAGTTTTGACACCATAACCAACAATATCTGCAGGTCCAGAGGGAATCGAACCCCCGCTAAAGGTTTTGGAGACCTCTGTACTACCGCTATACGATGGACCTCTAGAAGCTATTATATCACAATTTTATTATCAAATTAGTCTTTAACTAATATTTTAAAAACTAAAAATGCTCCAATTAGTATTCCCACGCAATTCAATAAAAATAAACCACTATAATGCCAAAATATTTCCCAATTCATAAATACAAACGCTATTGCAGTATTTACTAGTGGCGGTACTAAAGAAATTGCTATCGATACGCCTGCCGCCAAACTGCTTGTTTTAGTCCAAACCCACATTAACATCCCCACTCCACCTAAAATCATTGCTACAATCAACGATTCTAACCAACCATAATTTATTATCTCATTTATTTTAAAACCATTAAAAGTTTTTAAAATCATAAATTGTAACACTGCTGCCAACCACCCAGTTAAAGTCATTACCATTAATAATAACAAAGCATGAAAAAATTTTTTTCTGTTTCTATCTAATATCCCCAAAACTACCAAAGATAAAATCGGATCAAAAAATGGACCAATTAACATCGCCCCTATCAATAATGGAGTGCTATCCATATGAATTGCAAATCCCGCCAAAACTGCACTCACTACTGCCAAAATAATCAAGTCTTTATCTCTTTTTGTTTCTTCCGCTGCTCTATTTTTTAAAACAATTGCTTGAAATCTCATGATTTTTTAATCATCGCTCTTTGTCTGCTTCCAAAAAAGCTGCCAAAAAAACACTCCTAAAATTAAAGCCGTTAAGCTTCCAGAAAGATTCTTAACCGTTCTTTTTCTTTCCATCATTTCATACTGCGATACTTCTTCTTGATAGGCTAACTTTAATTCTTCAGTATCTTCTTTCAAAGATTGTCCACCATCTTCTTTGGCATACATCGTTCTAAATTGCGTATAAGTTTGATAATATGACTCTCCCTGCCATAATGCCACTAAATTTGTTACACTTGATACTGCCCCAAAAAGAAAAAATAGTAAAGCAGTAAAACTAGCCGCATACAAATATAAAGATCTCAAACTAAATTCTTTTTTCATATCAATCAATTATAACACTATTTTTACCATTTGCAATATGCCACACACATCATGATACAAATTGCATTCGGATCAGGATTATGTCTACAAGCCGAACCACACTCCACATACCCTCCTCCTAAATTTTGACAATCAAGCTCACTAATTCCTTCACACTCCTTATACTCAAACAAATACTCTCCTCCTAACCTACTGCATTCATTTGCTTCGTCGACAACTATTGGAATTTCACTATTTTGTTCTAATTGTTTTTCTGCTTCATTCAAATTTATATTTTCTCTTTCATTATTGTTTTCAAAATCATCTTCATTGATTTTGTTTTTCCTATTTAACCAAGCAAAAGTCAACAAAACAATTAAACTAAGTATTAAAATTGAAACCAACCACTTCTTTAGCCTAATCTCATTCATCTAAGGCTTTCTATTTTATAATTGACAATAGCTCTCACACTTTTCATTGCACAATTCTCCTTTTATATGCCTACAGCTAGATCCACACTCCACCCATTTTCCCACTATTTCATCGCAATCAGGTTCAGAAATATCACTACATTCGCGATGCTTTGTATTATATACTCCCCCAACTTGAATACACAGCTGCTCTCGATCTTTCCTAGTCAACCACACACCACCACCAATAATTATTAAAAATAACAAAAATGCTAAGCCAAGTCCACTACTGCTTTGCATTAATTATTTCCTCACTATATTTAATAAAATCAACTACCGACTTTTGCTCCAACTTTTTGCCATCTCTCTTTCTCACACTAATCATTTCTTTTTCTACTTCTTCATCACCTACTACCAACATTAGTGGGATTTGCTCCATCTGTGCATCTCTTATTTTTGCTGGCAAACGCTCGCTCCGCCAATCTACCTCCACTCTCATCCCTCTTTCCTCCAATTGCGCTTTTATTTTTTCACTATAATCATTATGTCTGTCCGCAATCGGTAAAATTTTCACTTGCACTGGAGACAACCACAGAGGCAATCTACCTGCATAATGTTCCAGAAGCAAACCAATAAATCGCTCGAATGAGCCAAATAGCGCTCGATGTAAGACATATGGCTTTTCTTCCTCGCCCGCTTGATTAATAAAGCTCAAATCAAATCTGGCCGGCAAATTAAAATCAAATTGCAAAGTCGAACATTGCCACTCTCTCCCCAAGGCATCACAAACTTTAAAATCAAGTTTGGGTCCATAAAAAGCCGCTTCACCTTTTTCTTCTTTAAACTTCAATTTTTTCTCTTTGGCAATTTTTCGCAGCACTTCTTCCGTAAATTCCCAACCTTCGTCTCCACCAGCATATTTATCTTTATTATCTGGATCACGCAATGACAAATAAACATTCACTTGCTCAAGGCTAAAACCAAATGATTGATAAATAAATAAAATAAAATCAACTACCCTTTTTAATTCTGCCTCCACCTGATCTTGTCGACAAATAATATGCGCGTCATCTTGAGTAAAACCTCTCACTCTGGTCAAACCTGACAATTCACCTTTTTTTTCAAAACGATACACCGTCCCACACTCCGCCCAACGAAAAGGAAATTCTCGATAAGAATGTGGTTTATTTTTATAAATTTGCATATGGAAAGGACAATTCATTGGCTTAAGCAAATATTGCTCCGATTCTTTTACTTTATTTTTCTTTTGCTGCTCTTCCAAAGTCTGACCAACTTCAATTGGTGGATACATACTCGCATTATAAAAATTCCAATGTCCTGAAGTCTCCCACAAACTCCGATTACCGATATGGGGAGTTTTAACCAATTGATAACCATTGCGAAGATGTGCTTGATACCAAAAATCTTCTATTACTCGCCACAAAATCGCCCCCTTAGGATGCCACAGCGGTAAACCTAAACCCACTTTTTCATCAATATGAAATAAATCCAATTCTCGCCCAATTTTACGATGATCTCTTTTTTTTGCCTCTTCAATCAAATTTAAATATTCACTTAATTCTTTTTCAGTTGCAAATGTCGTTCCATATATTCTAGTTAATTGCTTATTTTTTTCATCTCCACCCCAATAAGCGCTCGCCACCCGCAACAATTTAAACGCTCCAATTTCTCCAGTTTTCTCTACATGCGGACCCTTACAAAAATCAATAAAATAACCTTTTTCCCACATTTTTTCAAAAGTTGAGACTGCAACTTCCTCAATCTTTAAATTCTCATTTTTGTCTTTTGGCGCTAATGAATAAAAAATTACCTTTTCGCCATACTTGCATTTCTCTTCCAACAATTCTAATTTATATTCATTATGAATAAAAAACTTTTTTGCTGCCTCCAAGCTCATTTCAAATTTTTTAAAAGTCCAATTAGCTTTAATAATTTTCTTTACTTCTTTTTCCCACTTGGGAAAATCTAACTGTGAAATTTGTATTGCTTCATCTTTATCAAAATCAAAATAAAAACCATCTTCAATCGCTGGACCCATCGCCATTTTAATTCTAGTAGTTCCAAAAGTTTTTATCATTACATAAGTCAAAATATGCTCACCACTATGTCGCATACTTTCTAAAAACTGTTTGGGGTTATTATTTTTTAACATACCTACTATTATAGCACAAATGCTTCACTCTCGCCGACAAAAAAAATAGGGTCATCAATCGATGACCCTTAAATACCTTAAATCTCTTTACACTCTTTCCAAATCCTTAAATATTTCCCCAAAATTGACGGCGACAAGTTTCGTAAGTCTGCACTCTTCCTAACCTTAAATCTATAGCGACAAAACCGCTTAAAATTTATCTTCTCTTCAAATCCTAAATCTTTCACCGCAAGCTCGAAATTACTCTTCATGTAATTCGCCTCCCTTTCGCTAAATTTTTTGCTTTAAAAAACTAGCAAATAAGTTATATATTATACCATATTTGTCGATTTTCATATATAATACTCCTTATGCCTATAATTTTACACCTTTGCTGCGCCGACTGTCTCCTGCGCTATTTAGTCTCTCTCAATTACGATTTACCGCCCACTTGTCATAATTTTTTTCAACTTGATTACCAAAAATCTACACGAACTTCTCCCATCAAAATTGATTTTCATTTATTTTTTTACAATCCCAATATTTATCCCAAATCAGAATATAATGCTCGTCTCCAAGCAGTTAAAAAAATTGCTCAACTACTTAATCTCCCTCTCACTATTGCTGACTACCAACCTCAAGACTATTTTAATTTGCCTACCTGCCAAACTCAATTATCTACTTTTAATTTTTCCACTAATCGCTGCTACGAATGTCAAAATTTACGTCTCGCTCACACTCTCCAATTCGCTAAAGATACTTTTGCCACTGATCACTTTTCCACTACTATGCTCGCTAGTCATTATTTAAATCAATCGCAAATTATTGACCTTGGTCAAAAACTCTCTCCTTCTTTTTATTTGCCAAAATTTTGTTACCCTTTTTTACACATCAAAACTTCTGGCTTTTTCAAACAAAATTATTGTGGTTGTCTTTTCTCTCTCAATCAAAAAACAAAAGAAAAATATTTAAATCAAATTTAACCTAATTAATTCAAATCCTCCGACTATCATAAGCCCAATGCAACAATGCTTGTCGCTGTTTTCTCCTACAAGTCAAATCATGAGGCAAGCAATTATTTTTTATCTGGTTTATATGTCTTTTCATTGCTCGCCATCTTTTAATTTGCCGTTCATCATCCACACTTCTTCTCCCCAAATAATATCTAGCATACCACTGAAACCAACCTCGCGGATCATCTGGAT
>Ga0334882_1003939_pt1 | contig 13080 bp, 9 predicted proteins | sample GraSluR1_MG_5_FD_207226 | JGI IMG/M metagenome (GOLD analysis project Ga0334882, IMG submission 207226) | Sludge microbial communities from methane-producing bioreactor in Wageningen University, Netherlands - Granular Sludge_15_04-R1 | ecosystem: Engineered > Bioreactor > Anaerobic > Unclassified... | reverse complement strand
TCTCCGTTCCTAATTATGGCAGGCGTAATCCTGATTCGTGGTAATCCCCGGTAAATATACTACTTCAGTCAGAAAGTGGATACATTGGCACGGGCAAAGGATAATTATCATCGCTGAAAATTTTATACAGGACCGGATCTGTAAGAATATCCGTAAGCAGCATCGGCTTTCCGTCAACAAGAACCTGATTGTTTACAAGCCTTATACCATGACTGTAGTCGACATACCACCAGATATGGCCGCTATAGACAGGCTGTATGGGAATTGAATCAGGCTTATGCCAACCGTAAACAACCACCCTGTCAGGCCTGGCGGTAATTTCCGGAGAGAGGATGATATCTTTTTTGATCCCTGCAACCAGCTGGCCATTTTTACTTCCAGCCTCTTTAAGCTGGTTTTCGATCTGGTCGTTATGTTCCCTGAATTTTAAAACGGTCTCATTGGCGTTGCCAAGAGGCACATAATTGAAGGGTTTCAGCTTTGTTTCAGCCATTTTGTAAATGTGATCGCTCAGCTTTGAAGTAAGAAGCGATGCCCCGAAAAGAATTGCCAGCCTTTGCGCTGTGCGGGGATTCATTGGTATACGGCAGTAATCATCGTCAGTTCCTACAGAAAGGTAATCGGGCATCGCTTCATATACAACACTGTGAACCTTTCCTTCCGAATCATGAAAATTTCCTTTTAATGTCACAGTATTCCTGAGGAAATCCGGAATATTGCCTGAAGCTATTGCTTTAAAAATTTCTTCTTCCCTTTTATTAATATCAAGTGACTCTATTCTTTCGATGAACGAGGATCCGGATTCTCTTTCATTACTGGCCGTAGGTATGTTAAACCTTCTGACAGGAACCGGTATTGAATCGCCAATCCATTCTGAATAAATTCCGGGGCCGAAATATGAATATCCTTTCTGATCATAATGTGTACCGCTCAGCATACTATGAATAAATCCGTTCTTTTCCACCTGGAGCGTGTGAAATATCTCACCTTGCGGATTTTTTCTGAATATGAACTCAATCTTATTATCCCGTGATCTAAAATATTCCATTGAATCATTTGGATATTTCCTGAAACGGAAATCCTTTGAAAGGAAATTCAGCATCATTCTGCTCCTGTACCAGGTACCGCCTGTCGGAGACACAAGAGGTTTTCCGTTATAGATTACAACACTGTCGTTATAGGCCAGCGTACACAGATGGCGGTTTCTGCCCGATCTTATCCATTTTACGAGCTTTGAGCCGTGGATGGTATCCTCATACCCATAGTTGCTGTCGAGAAAAGCAATTCTGGCAACATCAGATGGGATTTCATCCACATTCTCGATGTAACTAAAAATAAAACGACCGCCTCCACTGTGTCCGTTTAATACAATAACAGGATCCCACCGGGCAAATATTTCCTTCACTTTATTTATGATCGTATCTGTTTTTTCACCATATCCGGGTGTCGAAGCTTTCCATGCCGGCCAGCTTCTTTGCGAGGTTTCAAGATATGCAACAACTATTGTTTGATTGCCGGCGATATTTCTGAGAAAGCGTACCTGGGCTCCGATATGCTGGATATTATACCTCCAGTCGTCTCCCTTTCCAGGATTTTTACCGATTGTCTGTTCAATTGTACTCCCATTGGGCAGAGCATAGAAAATCAGCGTGACCCTGCCGGTGCTGTCAAATCCCTCAAGCGGTGCATTGATAAGGATCCTGGTGCCTTCCGGAGAATTTTCAATGACCATTTGCTGCTCATTGAAGCAACCCGAAATTTTAAATCCCGGAAGATGCTGGGCATATGTCACTGAGAGCTGCAGGATCAACAGCACCGGAAATAATATATATTTCATTAGCACCCTGTGAAATACGTAAATATACCTTAAGCACTAAAAATAAATCCAGTATCCTTTAAGTTCTCCTTTGGAATTATATTCAAGTGCCGGGAATGGCAGCTTAACGAATACCAGCATCTTGCACAAGGCATTTACAAATCCTGATCTGGTTTTTATCCGCGGCCAGTCAACATCGAGAGAAAGCAAATACTGCCTGTACCTTTGTGTTTCAGGAATTGGAACAGAGTTATATGATTCAATATTTTCAAACGCACCGAACATGCCATTGGCACTGTAGCCCAGTGCAATGTTAATCCATGGGGGAATTTTATTCCTCATTATAAGCCTGTTTGCATTTATGCTTAGCCAGTAAGTATGGCCATTGTAATCATTAAAATAGCCGTCAAAGTAGTTTCTTCCAAGATATCCGTTAGCCTGCTCTGCATAATCCGACCGTGAATAACTGAATTTACTTTTTACGATCTGGTCTTTGAAAACAAGCTCCTGTCCGATAAAAAGAGCTGAACCTGCAAAATTTGCAGCAAAATCAAACGGAGAAAAACCCGTATTCGCTGAAAAGCCATCAACAATCTCTTTTGGTGAGGCAAGCAGAAAACCGAGAGGCCCGCCAAAAAGTAATGCTTTTTCTTCGCTTACTCCCGCACATCTCAGGAAGTGGTAGCCAGTATAGCTTGCAGCGTATGTTATAAAAGCATGCTGGAACTTATCCATCTGGATGAAGCTTTTACTGTCATTGAAAAAATGAAAGGCCACACTCTGGTTATCTGTGAAGCCCGAGTGATACAAATATGCTGATGCTCCTGCGTATGCAAGGCTGCCCGTAACCAATCCTGCAGCAAGCAGCTTTTTATTGACCATTGGTGAAGTTGCTCCTTCGTTAATTCCCAGGCTGTCCTGTGCTGTCAGATGCCACGGATATATGTATAGAAAAAGCAATAGAAAAGTCCCTGTTCTGATCCGGTTCATATTAATTGGAATTAAAACTTTTATGATAAAGGTAAACGTAAATAGTGTATCCTGTTACTGCCTGCAATAAAAAATATTGTTATATACCGTCATGTACTGAAATCTTTCAGGAATATGAGCTTCTGGCTGCTATCCCTGGTAAATGTCTGCCAGCGAATTGGCATCTCCCGGAAGTCGAAAATCCTGTCCTCAGCAAATTGCTGAGTGGAATCTTCGATCAACCGGAATATAATATCTGATCATTATGCCATACAATGCCATATTCATTTAATACTATTTTGTATAAAAAAATGATCATCTTTGAGAAATAAAGAAGAACACAGATGCAGGGAAAAATAATAATTTTACAAGTAGCTATTATCCTGTTGGTTACAGGATGCCGTGACCGGGATCCGCTGCCGGAAGTTACCAGTTTGTTATGTGAAAATCTCGAAAATCCTGTGGGTATAGGAACAACTTCTCCGTGTTTAAGCTGGAAGATTATCTCGTCAGTTAGCGGAACCTCACAGACCAGTTATCAGATTATTGCTGCAACATCATTGGATTTACTGGATGAAGAAAAATGTGATCTCTGGAATTCAGACAGGGTTCCTTCGGCAGAAAGTGTGCTTGTTCCTTACCAGGGAAAACCACTTTCTTCCAGGTCTGTATGTTACTGGAAGGTCAGGATCTGGGACGATAAGGGTAATATCTCAAGATGGAGCGATACGGCATTTTTCAGCATCGGGCTTAAAGAAAGGGATGATTGGAAGGCTGATCCTATAGTCATGCCTGATGATTTTGAAGATGGTGTGAGCCCTCAGATGTGGCAGACTTTTGAGATTGGGGGTATAGGAGAAAGAATTTTTCTGTATGTCAATTCTTTTGGTTACCACGAAGTATATCTTAATGGTGAAAAAGTCGGTTGTGATGTGCTTTCTCCTTCAGTATCTCAATTTGATAAAAGGTCCCAGGTTTTAACTTATGATCTGACCTCAATCATCAATGACGGGAAAAATGATATCATAATATGGGCTGGCAGAGGCTGGTACAGTCAGGGGCTTCCCGGCGTTAAAGGCAGGGGTCCGATTGTAAAAGCCCAGATGGAGCAGTTTGATAACGGCCGCTGGAATGTTATTTTAAAAACAGACACTTCGTGGAGATGCAGAAGAAGCGGCTATTACACAACAGGTAATTTCAGACCCGGGCAGTTTGGCGGAGAGCGGGTTATTGGAGAACTTCTTGTTGATGATCTGTCACCGGCATCCCTCAATTCGGTTTCATGGAACAGGGTTAAAACAGCACAGGAACCTGCCGGGATTGCAACACCCCAGATGACAGAACCAAACAGAATTACTGATACAATCTGTCCCCTGTCAGTTCAGCAGATCAGGGATGGCGAGTGGCTGGCAGACATGGGAACAACACTAACCGGGTGGACCAGAATAAAATTTCCTCTCCTTCAACGGGGACAGGAAATAATCATGGAATTCTGTGATCATCTCGACAAGGATGGGATGGTAGTTGATCAGGGACAGACAGATTACTACATTGCTGCCGGCACTGAGGGTGAATCTTTCTGCAATAAATTCAATTATCATGGTTTCAGATATATTAAAATTTCAAATCTCCCGCAAAAGCCCGCGGCCTCAGATATAACCGGCTTCCTTATTCAAACAGGTTTCAGGCAGGCATCATCTTTTAAGTGCAGCGATCCGGATCTTAACAGCATTCACGATATGATAAGCTATACTCTCAGATGCCTCAGTCTGGGAGGATATCTGGTTGACTGCCCTCAGATTGAAAGGCTTGGCTATGGAGGCGACGGTAATGCCTCTACGGAAACCGCCCAGATAATGTATAACCTTGCCCCTCTTTACTCGAACTGGCTCCAGGCATGGGCTGATTGCATCCGCGATGACGGAAGCATGCCGCACACCGCTCCTAATCCGTACTCTGCCGGTGGAGGCCCCTACTGGTGCGGTTTTATTATCACTGCATCATGGAGGACATATCAGAATTACGGTGATATAAGGTTTCTTGAACGTTATTACCCTGAAATGAAAAAATGGCTTTCGTTTGTAGAAAAACATTCCCCTGACGGACTTCTCCGAAAATGGCCGGAAACGGATTACCGCACATGGTATCTGGGCGACTGGGCCAGTCCTGAAGGAACAGATCATACAAATCCCCGGTCAATTGATGTTGTAAACAACTGTTTTATAGTTATTTGTTACGAAACCATGGTCAAAATCGCTCAGGTGCTTGGCAGAGAATATGATGCAGAAAAATTTAATCAGAAGAAAGATGATCTGAGGTCTTTGATCCATAAAGAATTTTATAGCCCTGATACGTTCACCTATGGCAGCGGTACCCAGATTGACCTTACCTATCCACTTCTGGCAGGAGTCGTTCCGGATTCTCTTTACAGCCAGGTCAGAAATAATCTGTATAACCTGGTGACCCGCGAAAAAGGAGGGCATATAGCGACAGGTCTGGTAGGAGTGCCTGTTTTTACTGAATGGGCGGTGAAAAACCGGGAAGCGGGCTTTATGTATTCTATCCTTAAAAAAAGGAGTTATCCCGGCTATCTTTATATGATTGACAATGGCGCTGCCACAACCTGGGAACACTGGAACGGAGCAAGAAGCAGGATACATAATTGTTACAACGGTATAGGATCCTGGTTTTACCATGCACCAGGAGGTATCTATCCGGATGAGCATTCGCCAGGATACAGGCATTTCTTCATTGAACCTCAGATTCCGGACAGCCTTACATGGGCAGAAATAAAAAAAGAAACTCCCTACGGTGAAATTGCCCTTGGTTGGAAACTGAGAAAAGGAAAGCTGCAGATGGAAATAAAGATCCCACCGGGCTGTACAGCAACACTTAATATTCCGGAATACAGCAGGAGCTACAGATTAAATGGGGAAAAATTCAAAACAGGGCCATCAGCTGTTGAACTTGAAAGCGGACACCACCTCTTTCGTCTTCTTTGAAGGGTCCTGTTAAACAAATAACAGACAATTGTAAAAAATTCAAAAACTTCTGATCACATGTTAAAAGAAATTACTTCTCAGGAACTGGATCCCGGTTGGTTCATCAATAAGAAGACTGAGGATTTAAGAAATACCGTCGGAAACGGAAAAGCCATAAATGCCCTTTCGGGAGGTGTCGATTCTTCAGTTGTTACCCTTCTTGGTCACAAGGCCCTGGGGAAAAAACTCCGCACAATCTTTGTAGAGAATGGTCTGATGCGCGAAGGAGAATCTGAACAGGTGGTGAAAATGTTTGCCGAATTTGATGTTGAGGTTGAAGTAATTGATGCACGCAAAGAGTTTTTTGCTGCACTCAAAGGAATTAAAAACCCTGAAGAAAAGCGAGAAGCCATAACACAGACTTTCTATAAAGACATATTCGGAAAGGCCGTAATTGAAAGTGGTGCAAAATTTCTTTTGCAGGGCACAATTCTTACTGATGTCGACGAGACAGTTGCCGGTATCAAAAGGCAGCACAATGTCTTTGAACAGCTTGGCATAGATCCTGAAAAAACTTTCGGCTACAGGATAATCGAGCCTCTCATTCAATTAAGGAAAGATGGTGTAAGAAAAGTCGGAAAAGCACTTGGATTACCGCCAGAGCTGTTTGAAAGGATCCCGTTTCCGGGGCCGGCTTTAGCTGCCAGAGTTATTGGCGAAGCAACACCCGAAAGGATTGAGACTGTTCGTAAAGCCACCGTAATAGCAGAGGATATTCTTAAACCGAGCGGAGCGTTTCAGTACCTGGCAATCCTTCATGAGGACCGGGTTACAGGAATACGCGACGGAAGGCGCGATTTCGGACAGCAGATTGAAGTGCGCTGCTGGAACAGTACAGATGCAAGGACAGCTGCACCGACCGAATTATCTTTCAGGCTCCTTCGAAATTTAGCCGATAATATCATTGCCGGAGTTCCGGGGGTGGTCAGTGTGACATATAATATTACGACAAAACCACCTTCGACAATCGAGGCTGTATGAACAGTCTCCGGACAACTTGCCTTGCATCCTGATCCCTCAGGGCAGGGCAAAGCTTGAATACCAATAAGTCATAAAACCATTGATGACTCAGGATAAACATTATACACTGGTAAGCAAGATAAAACCTGCAAGGATAATTATTCCAATAATTATCGGCCTTGGTATAGTATTGTGGTTTTTAATTCATGAAATAAATACAGAGGCAATCGGAAGCCTGAATTATACATGGAAATCGGCTTTCTGGATCTTTGTTGCATGGTGCTTTATGATTGGCCGGGACCTGGGTTATATTATACGGATCAGGATTATTTCCGAAAAAGACCTGAGCTGGATGCAGGCATTCAGAATTATCATGCTCTGGGAATTTGCCTCTGCTATAACTCCATCAACTATAGGAGGTACTGCAATTGCTGTGGTTTTTATCCACAAGGAAGGTATCAGTGTTGGAAGAAGTACTGCTATAGTATTGGCAACTTCTTTTCTTGATGAGCTGTATTTTGTGATAATGTTTCCTCTTATCCTGATTCTTGCCGGATGGGATACCCTGTTCGTAACCTCGCTCCAGGGAACAGGCATTGCCCTGCTTAACAACCTTACATTTGTTGCAATAGCCGGGTATTCCATTATTCTTGCCTGGGTTTTGTTTATCGGATATGGTCTTTTTATTGATCCTGATAAAATAAGGATGACCCTGGATTATATTTTCAGGTTTCCCTTTCTCAGAAGATGGAAAGACTCTGCCGCCAGAGCAGGTGACGATATTGTCAACAGCTCACAGGAGCTGAAAAAGCAGTCATTTATGTTTTGGATAAAAGCATTTGTCGCAACTATTCTGTCCTGGACATCAAGGTACTGGGTCATCAATGCAATTCTGGTGGCGTTTTTCTTAGTTGAAGACCATTTGCTGATATTTGCCAGACAGCTGGTGACATGGATCATGATGATAATAAGCCCTACTCCTGGAGGGAGTGGTTTTGCTGAACTGATACTGGGACGATACATTACAGATGCTATCCCCGGAAATAACCTCAACGCCGGCGGAATAGCCATGGCCATGATCATCCTGTGGCGTATAATTAGTTATTATCCCTACCTGATTATCGGAGCATCCATACTGCCAGGCTGGATTCAGAAAAAGTTTTCAAAACATAAACAATTAAAAGCATAGCGCTCTTCAGCAAGACAGAGGATTCACAAAAAAGAAAACAAGATTATGCAAAGATCCCTGCCAGTTGAACAACGACAGTTAAAATTAAAAGAAACATAAAAATCATTTTGGGCAGCACACTTTTTCCGGCATGTGCAAAGAAATATGAAAGGAAGTAACCTGAAGGGATTGCCGCAATCCAGATTAGACCGGCTGAAACAGATCGACAAATCAGACAGAGTGCTATTGATAAAAAGAAAATCCAGAACAGTAATACAAAAGTATTTCTTGCCCTGATCTTTTGCGTATTCATATGTCTTACAAGGTAAGCAATACTTATGAACAGAATCAGCAATACAGCTCCTGAGGCCAGTGTCTCATAAAGTTTAAATTCATAAATAGCGGTGTCACGAAACAAAGAATATACTATTCCCCCTGAAAGTGCATCCAGGTTACTGTCAGAAAGGTAGAGAATACTTAATGTTATAAACCATGGCGCTGCCAGTCCGGCCAATGAGATAATAATTTCTTTAAAATTCCCTTTATGCAGTTTAGCCATGCCTGCGAACAACAATATGCCGTACCATAGCAATCCGGCATAAAAAAGGCTGCCGGTACCAATAAAAAGGGCCGCGTCAAAGAAAGTGTAAGCAGTACCCTGAGTTTTATATGCATTCATTATGTGTTTAAGGGCAAGAACCAGAAACGGTGCTGAAACCAGTACCGGATTAAGGATCCGGAGATCAGGCAGCAGGCTTGTAATTAAAATATAAAATAGTGCGGGCATAAATGTTCTCTGTCCAATGAACATATCAGAGGTGTTAAAATCTACCATAAGATATGATATCAGCAGGACGGTAAGGAAAGAGATAATTATGCCAGTTCTGGCATTGTTGCCTGTCAGGTTTTCCAGCACCGCATACAGAGGCATATTGATCACTGATTCATCTGGAACAGCAACTGGAGCGGGATTAAGAAAAGATATAAGCCAGATCGCTGATGCAATAATAATAATAAGGATAAAAATATCCGGACCTGTCTTATTGAATTTTTGCAGAACCATTTTCACAAATCAAATCCAATGTCTTTACGGTAGTACATTCCTTCAAATGATATCCGTCCGGCATTCGAGTATGATCCCCTGAGGGCTTCTTCAAGTGTATGTCCCCAGGAACTGACCGCCAGGACTCTTCCACCGGAAGTCAAGGTCCTGGTACCTTCTTTTCCGGTCCCGGCATGAAACACAACGCAACCTTCTGTCTTTTCAATCCCTGATATTTCCATGCCCTTTGAATAATTGCCCGGATAACCTCCGGAGACAAGCATTACAGTGCTTACGTATCTTTCATCTATCTCAATAGTTCTTTCTGCCAGATCTTCCATGGCCACTCCTTCAAGAAGCTCAAAAAGGTCCGATTTTATTCTGGGTATTATTGCTTCGGATTCAGGATCACCCAGACGCGCGTTATATTCAATGACAAACGGATCTCCGTTCACATTTATAAGACCAAAAAAGATAAATCCTTTATAAACTATGCCCTCCGATGCCAATCCTCCAAGGGTGGGTTCAATGATCCTTTTCTTTACCTTGTTCATAAAATAAGCGTCGGCAAAGGGTACCGGAGATATGGCTCCCATTCCTCCAGTATTCAGCCCCTTGTCTCCTTCTTCCGCGCGTTTATAATCTTTTGCTGACGGAAGAAGCTTATATGACCTGCCATCTGTAATGATGAACACCGATAATTCTATTCCCTTCAGAAATTTCTCTATTATCACCTTTTCCCCTGCCCTGCCAAATTTACCGTTGAACATGGCTTCCAGATCCTTTGCCGCATCATCATAACTGCTGTGTATAACTACTCCCTTGCCGGCAGCCAGTCCGTCAGCCTTTAAAACATAGGGAGGTTTAAGTGTTCTGATGTATTCAAGGGCTTTATGATAATCTGTTTTTCCAAAGCTTCTGTATTCAGCTGTAGGTATTCCATGACGTGTCATAAAGCTTTTTGCAAAATCCTTGCTCCCCTCAAGCTGTGCTGCCGATTTCACAGGCCCGATTACCGGTATCCGCTTTAATTGACTTTCTCCAAGAAAAAAATCGTGTATCCCGCCTGCCAGAGGAGCTTCAGGCCCGACAACCACCATGTCAATGTTGTTCTCTGTCACAGCTTTTCTGACATCTTCAAAGTTATCCGGATCAATCTTAATATTGGTCCCCGTATCAGCAGTACCGGCATTCCCCGGACCTATGAATATGTGGCTTATCTTTTTGCTTTGCGAAAGCTTCCATGCAATTGCATGTTCGCGACCACCCGAACCCAGAATAAGTACATTCATTTACTAAAAGCTTAAATATTTCAAAAGTAGTATTTCATTCCTATTTATAATACGGTAAAATGATTCATGACTGCTCTGTTACTCTGCTGTATCGTGAAAATGTCTGCATCACATTATCGGCATATGTTCTGGATACAGGAATGTCAATTGCAGACGGAAAATCCAGTCCCAGTTTAAGACCATCATTGTCTTTTCTTATTACTTTAACCTTCTCAAAATTTACCATATACGATCTGTGACAACGAATAATCTCCGTTCCCGCAAAGTTCTCCTCCATCTTCTTGAGGGTATCCCTCAGGAGATATTTTGCCATCTTACCTTTGTTAATATAACATATACTTACGTAGTTCTCGGCTGATTCAATATAGAGAAGGCTTTCTTTTTGCACTGAAAACTTAAGAACTGACTTATCATCGTAAAAGGGAATCATTTCCCTTGGATTTCCCGAAAAGGACTTAATTTCTGACATTCTTTCTATCTGCTCCTTTTTATCATGCCACGAGAAATAAAGCCAGAGCAAAGAATAAGGTAAAAGCAGGACGAGAGCGGTATTCCTTGCTGATATTTCTACCAGCTCCGAAAGTAATCTCATGTCTTTAAGTACAAATTTTTGGAAAAGTGCATAAAAAAGAGCCATGAACAATATTTCAACTGCAATCCATGACAGGTATTGCCACAGGTTAATTATGTTTTTCCTGCAGTAGTAATACATTATGATCCTGCTGATCACAACAACCAGAACGCCTGTCAATATCACAAGACTTGAATATGTGAAGAATTCGAATCTGGTCAGCTGAAACCACCTGTCAGCTCCAAAGGGTGAGTAGATATTGATGAAAAGAAGTGCAAAAACAGAAGTGAAAAGAATCAGCTTTGTTATATTCTTTTTTTCTACAAGGTACGGAGATACAGGTTTTTGAAAATCAACCATCGGGCTTTTGATAATAAAAATACAAAATTAACTTTTTTTACTTCTGCCATTAAAGTGTTGTAATATTACTTCAAATCAGTCTTTTTGATTTCATCCCTCCGAGGAGGATTTTGTCACAAATTTTAAATTTCCATCCCTCCGCTGCCTGGTACGGCACATAAATTTTTTTCTTCGTTCCCGCATAAGTTCCTTTGTAAAAAATCATTTCCCTTATGAAATATACGGAAAGGTATCTTGAGATGAGATCCGTTTTCGATCCCGGAATTACGTTTACCGATCTTAATAATACGGGCAGTAAAATAATCAACATTCCCTTTACATCAGAAAATGTGGCCTCAGGGCTGATTAACAATGAAGACATCAGGGTAAATGAAAATATCTCTTTTTCATACCCGGTATTCATACCGCCGGGGAATAAAAGCAGAAAAGCAATACTACTTATGCATGGATTAAATGAAAGAAACTGGACCAAATATCTTGCCTGGGCCTATACTTTGTCAGTTGAGACCGGAAGCTATGTAATTCTCTTTCCTCTTTCCTTTCATATAAACAGAACCCCTGAATCGTGGAAAGATCCAAGAGTTATGAATCTTCTGGTGAATGAAAGAAAGAGCGTTTTTGGAGAAGTCATGATGTCAAATTTTGCAAATATTGCGTTGAGCCACCGGCTTACCGAGGATCCTAAAAGGTTTTTCTGTTCGGGGTATCAGACTGCCTGTGATATTGTTAATCTGATGAAACAGATACGGGATGGCCGGCATAAAGTTATCCCGGGAGGCAGCAGGGTAAATATTTTCGCCTATTCGATTGGAGCTTTCCTCGCACAGATCATGATGATGGGCAATCCGGAAGGCCTTTTTTCAGAATCGAAGCTTTTCATCTTTTGCGGTGGATCAGTATTCAGCAATATGCAGGGAACATCAAGGCTTATCATGGACAGCCTGGCTTATCAAAAGGTACATAGTTTCTACATGAATGATTTTGAGGCAGAAATAAACTCAAACAGCACACTGGCTGCTCCTGCCGGAACCAGCCAGGTAGTGCTGGCGTTCAGATCTATGATCGATTTGAAAAGGCTCAGGGATTACAGGGAAAGCACTCTGTTCCGGTTAAAAGAGCAGATATGCTCCATAGCTTTGTCAGGCGATTCAGTAATACCTGCACGCGGAATACTGTCTACCATGGGTACTATTTTCCGCAAGAAGAACAAGGCAGTGGAGGTTTGGGATTTTCCCTATCCATACAGTCATGAAAATCCTTTCCCTGTTTTCAGGAATGGCCTCAGCAGTCTGGTGGATGTCAGTTTCGAGAAAGTCTTTGCAAAAGCCAGGTCATTTTTTGCATGAGACATCGGGTAATTTGAAAATATATCCCCGGACAATTGAATTATCAATAAAATCAGCCAGGATCGAAGAACACAGAGAATCAGCTCTGTCATGAAGGACAATGACCGAGCCCGGCCTCCGTTTTTTCTCCAGCGCCATCAGCGATCTTTCTCTTCCAAATTTAATATCAAAATCGTAAGGCATTATATCCCAGAAAAATATGATGTAATTTGCAGCAAGATTCTTATATTGTGAATATCTGATTCTGCCGTATGGTGGGCGGAAAAGTGTGTCTGAGGTGTAGTATGAAGCCTTGGATATGTCGTCCAGATATTTTTGAGTGCCTGTGGTCCACCCGTCAAGGTGATCATACCCATGGTTGCCAATCATATGTCCTGCCGTTTTGATATTATTCATCAGCAAGGGGTATCTTTCAGCCCGTTGGCCGTTACAAAAGAACAGAGCATTTATATTTCGGGCAGCAAGAATTTTTAAGACTTCCGGTGTTGACTCCGGATCAGGTCCGTCATCAAAAG
>Ga0334882_1003938_pt1 | contig 13080 bp, 9 predicted proteins | sample GraSluR1_MG_5_FD_207226 | JGI IMG/M metagenome (GOLD analysis project Ga0334882, IMG submission 207226) | Sludge microbial communities from methane-producing bioreactor in Wageningen University, Netherlands - Granular Sludge_15_04-R1 | ecosystem: Engineered > Bioreactor > Anaerobic > Unclassified... | reverse complement strand
CACGGCAACAGCCAGATCAATGGCATTCCCTTTAGATATAAATTCTTTAAATTCATCTATAAATTTTTTCATGATTACCTGCCTTTCTGAAACTATTATAGTCAATCTTCCTATAAATATTTCTTGCTTTAATCTTGAACCGAAACAAATCGCAAATAATTCTAATGTACTTCTACAAGAGCTTAACCGCTATTCTTCTCGGTTATAATTAGGTAAATTTTTCTAGAAAACCAGAATGAGGGCCATGATGGATGAAAATTTTGACAAAAATACTGATGAATTCGCTGATGATGCCGCCGAAGCGGCTGAGGAAGCAGCAGAAACCCTGAACCAGACGGCAGAAAACGTCTGGGAAAATGTTGAAGAGACAACTGAACAGGTCGGAGATCAAATCGAACAGGCGGCTGAAAATGCTTGGGATCAGGTTGAAGAAACGGCAGAATCGGTTGCAGAACAAACCAACCAAGTAGCAGAAAACGCCTGGGATCAGGTCGAAGAAGCGGCAGAATCGGTTGCAGATCAAACCAGCCATGTAGCAGAAAACGCCTGGGATCAGGTCGAAGAAGCTCACGCTGACCTATCCGAAACCATTGAAGAAGCTGTCGAAACTGTTCCAGGAACGTGGAACGAGGTTGAGGATACGCTCACCGAGGAAACAGCTAAAGCTAAACCTGAGCATCATCACACTTATGGTGACGAATACGTTCCGGATACTTCTGATGAATGTTGTCAAACCGATGCCACTCCAGACCCGCTGGATTTTGCTGAGTTTGCGTCCACACCACTTGGTCTTGGCCCCGATCTTATTGGTCCTTCCATTACTGCCAAGGATGTCCGTGCTATTAAATCTGACCATATTGCAGATTCGCAAAAAAAGGTCAAAAAGGATAAAGAATTCTCTCTTTGGGCGGTTATTCTGATCATCTTGCTGCTGCTGTGTATTTGCGTGATCCTGCCAGTATTGCTCGTGTTTGGTGGCGGATTCGCCATCTTCCAGAGCATGTTTGAAAACCTTGGTGCCTTCTTGCCCTGGTTATTGATATAAGTTTAGCAAGTTACTAACAAAACTCTCTTTTGACGAATTTTTACCCATTACTGAGGCTGGTCTTTTCACCAGTCTCAATGGTTTAAGTAATCAAATCAATCTCGCAAAGCAGCATCGTAACCACCCTGCTGAGTTGTCTTAGTCCAGGTAAATCTTGTTGAGTCTGGTGGCAATTCGCTCTACTTGGTTGACGGAAACCCTGACCCTCCTTACAATTGAATACAGAAAACAAGAAAGGAAGACTTCCATGAAAGTACTCACCCACAAACAGGAGCTTTGCACTGGCTGCCTGGATTGTGAAGTGGCGTGCTCGCAAGCCTACTTCAAAACCAACGATCCCAATTATTCCGCCATACGGATTATTAACAATAACAACACTTTCAGGGCTCGAAAATGCACCCAATGCGGTGAATGCATCAACATGTGCACTGCCAACGCTATCAATCGAGACCGAAACGGTGTGGTGCGTATTGACAAAAAGAAATGTGTCGGCTGTCTCGGTTGCGTCGGCTTTTGTTCGGAACTGGTAATGTTCTATGCAGACGATCTGGAAGTCCCCTTCAAGTGCGTTGCCTGCAACATCTGCACTAAGGCCTGTCCTACTGGCGCGTTGGAAGTCCTGGTTAGCCAGGTGAGGGAGATATAATGGGAACTATCATCAAAGAATACAGTTACACGCCCGCGAAAGTTGAGCGTGGATATTCAGGAAAATCTCTTTATATTAACGTTTCTGATCTTCGCATCGAAGAAAAAGTGATCACTGACTTTATGAAAGAGAAATTCACCGGCGGAAAAGGGTTCGATCTCTGGTACCTTTGGAATGCGGTCACCCCGGAAACCCGCTGGGATTCTCCCGAGAACGAAATTGTGATGAGCGTCGGTCCAATCGGCGGCATCACCCAATATTCAGGTACAGGCAAAACCCTGGTTGCTGCCATTTCACCGCTGACTGGCATCCCCATCGACAGCAACGCCGGTGGTTACTTTGGACCCCTGCTCAAATTCTCCGGCTGGGATGCTTTCGAACTACAAGGAAAGTCAGATAAAGACATCCTAATTTATATTGACGGCAATAACGGTCTCATCCAAATCGAAGAGGCTGAAGATTACCCGGAAGATTCGCACCTTCTTGCTGAAGAACTAACTCGTAAATATGCGCTTAATGAAGACGATATGGTTAACATATCGGTGGTCTGTACAGGCAGTGCTGCCAAACATGGCTACATGGGCATGCTCAACTTTTCCTTTTATGACCCACGCAGAAAAGTTTGCAGATTCAAGCAGGCTGCTCGCGGTGGTTTGGGCACCATCTTACGCGACAAAAAAGTCAAAGCGCTGGTCGTGAAGTACAAGGGCGTCACACCAAACCTCAATAACGCTGCAGATATCGCCACGATCAATAAGGTAGGCGTGAAGTATCACAAAGAAATGCATGATCTGGATAGTAAACAAAACAAAATGCGCCAGATTGGCACTGCTAATACGGTCATGATTATGAGCCAGTACGACCTGTTGCCTACGCGTAACTTCCAAACCGGCGGCGATCCTGAGGTTGTCAAAATCGCGCCGGAAATTTTTATCAACGAATGGCTGACTCAGGGCTTGCATGATGGTTGTTGGTACGGCTGCACCATGTCTTGTGCCAAGTGTGCTGATCACTTTTTGCTCACCAGCGGTCCGTATGCCGGCGAACGCGTGACCGTGGATGGACCGGAATACGAATGTGTGGCTGGCTTGGGTGCAAACCTCGGCATTTTTGACCCACAAGCCATCCTGGAACAAAACTTTTATTGCGACACCTACGGCATAGACCTGATTTCTTATGCCACCACGGTTGCTTTTATCATGGAATGTTACGAACGCGAGCAGATCGGCCCCGATCACACTGGCGGACTGGAGCTGCGCTTCGGTAACGCTTCAGCCTCGCTGGAACTTATCCACCAGATGTCTCGCGGGGAAGGTTTCGGCAAGCTGGTTGGTTTGGGTACCCGCAATCTTAAAAAGATTTTCGTAGATGAATTTGGCGCGGATCCAATGTTGCTGGAAGATATCGGAATGGAAACCAAGGGACTGGAATATGCCGAATATTCCCACAAGGAAAGTCTTGCCCAACAAGGTGGTTTTGCTCTGGCAACCAAGGGTCCCCAGCATGATGAAGCCTGGCTGATCTTTATGGACATGGTCAACAAACAAATACCTACTTTTGAAGATAAAGCCAACGCGCTCTATTACTTCCCGATGTTCCGTACCTGGTTTGGGCTGGTTGGCTTATGCAAGCTGCCCTGGAATGACATTGTGCCGGCTGACAACCATAAAACTGATTCGCCTGCCAAGGTGCCTGAGCATGTCCAAAATTATGTTGATATTTTCAACGCTGTCACAGGCAGAAACATTGACAAGGATGAACTGATACTTCAATCCGAACGAGTCTACCAGTTCCAGCGTGTGTTCAGCGTACGGATGGGCAAAGGCGAACGAAAAGACGATTACCCTCCCTATCGCTCACTTGGTCCAGTCAGCCCCGAAGAGTACCTTTCACGACAGGAACTTTATGACAAGCAATTGCGGGACTTACAGGGCCTTAACCCCGAAACAATGAGTTTGAACGAAAAAATTGCTGCCACCCGCCGCTACCGCGAAGACCAGTACGAGCAGCTGATGGACGCTGTTTACCGTCGGCGTGGTTGGACCATGAACGGCATCCCGACCCCTGAAAGGTTGAAGGAAATCGGTATGGACCTGCCGCAACTCATAGAAGTGGTTGAACCAAAACTGTGATCACAGTCAACACCGAAGCATACCCCTGGCATCCCGGCATGACTGTCAGAAGCCTGCTGGATGAAAAAGTGTTTACCTTCAGGCACATCATTGTCCGTGTCAACGGCGAATATGTGCCTGAGGAGGATTACGAAAATTTTGCTGTCCAGGATGAGGACGATGTTGTCGTCCTGCACTTGATGGCTGGTGGATAAACTTGTGAAACGCTATCTTCGAAACCACGACGCAATCAGTGAGACCGAACAGTCGCGTCTGGCTGAAAAACATGTGCTGGTAGTCGGTTGTGGAGGATTAGGGGGCATGCTGATTGAATGCCTCGCTCGCATCGGCGTTGGGCACTTGCGCGTTGTGGATGGCGACCTGTTTGACGAAACCAACCTTAACCGCCAGTTGCTAAGTTCCACCATCAATTTGGGCAGACCCAAGACTCTGGCTGCTCAACAACGCGTTATGGCAGTCAATCCCCTGGTCAAAGTGGAAGCATTCCAAACCTTGCTCACCGAAGAAAATGCCGTAGACTTACTCTCTGGTTGTGATGTTGCCGTAGATGCACTGGATAACATCCCTGCTCGTCTGCTTTTACAGCAAGCAGCAAAAGCCGCTAATATTCCTCTGGTGCACGCTGCCGTGGCCGGCTGGATTGGGCAGGTGTGCGTGATTCAACCAGGGCAAGATCTACTCAACATGCTCTATCCAAGCTCCACTGAACCACATGGTGAGGAGCAGGAGAGCGGTACCCTCTCTTTTACGGCAGCAGTTACAGCCTCATGGCAGGCTGCTGAGACTGTCAAACTTCTGTTGGGCAAATCCGGACTCGAAGGAGAAGTTCTGCAAATTGATTTGTTCAGTTCAATAATGAACAAGGTCAAATTAATTTAGCAAGCTCTGCTCGCACCCTTGTCCTCACCGTTTATAGCTTCTGACCTCCTGATCACAACGCTGTCCTCGCCGTGTGCGGGTTCTGATTCTCTGATCGCACCGGTGTCCTCACCGAGTGCGCTTTCTGACCGTCAGGTCTCCCCTCATCCTAAGTCAATTTCTGCTCGCAACATTTTACTCGCCGTGTGCAGCTTCTGACCATCTGATCCCCCACAGTCCTCACCGTGTGCAGCTTCTGATTCTCTGATCGCACCGGTGTCCTCACCGAGTGCGTGTTCTGATTCCCTGATCGCACCGGTGTCCTCACCGAGTGCGCTTTCTGACCGTCAGGTCTCCTTTTATCCCAAGTCTTCTGATCGCGCCAGTATCTTTACCAAGTGCAGGTCTAGATCGCCAGGTCTCCCTTCGTGCCAAATCAGACATTTTCCACCTTATTCAATGTAAAAAACAACGGTTCTGACATGTTAAAATCCTTCATACATAAGCACAGGAGATGAAAAAATGACATTCAAATTAACTTACGCAACCATGCACAACCCCCCACAGGAGTTGCACGATAATTTCGATGAAGCACTTGAAGCCACAAAACAAAATTTAGGCAAAGAATACCCGATGATCATTAACGGTGAAAAACGTTTCACTGAAGGAAAACACAAAGAATACTCTCCCATTAACACCAACTGGCACCTGGCTACCTTCCAAAAAGGGACTGCCAAAGATGCGGATGACGCCATCGCCGCTGCCAAAGCCGCTTTTCCAAACTGGAAAGGGATGAATTGGGACGAACGTGTCTATCTTATCCGCAAATTCGCTGACCGTATCTCTGAGCGCATCTATGAAATCGGTGCCGCTGTCAGCCTCGAAGTCGGTAAAAACCGGATGGAAGCCCTCGGAGATGTAGCTGAAATGGAAGATTTGATCCGTTGGGCTGCTCAGATGATGGAAGAAAACAACGGTTACCACAAATCACTCGGCTCTGACCCACTGGAAGGGCTGGTCTCAACCAATGAATCCGTTCTCAAACCTTATGGCGTCTGGTTGGTGATTGTTCCCTTCAATTTTCCAGCCTCTTTGGCTGGTGGACCAGTCGGAAACGCCCTGGTTGCAGGCAACACGGTCGTCCTCAAACCAGCAACAGATTGTAGTTGGACGGCTACACTTTTGATGGAATGCGCTCAGGAAGCTGGTATCCCTGATGGCGTACTGAACTTGGTGACCGGTCCTGGTTCCACCCTTGGTAACGCGCTCATTGCCAATAAGGATGTGGCTGGTGTGACCTTCACCGGGTCTTACGAAGTAGGGATGGATATCTACCGCAAATTTGCTGCCCGGAGATACCCACAGCCAACAATTCTGGAAATGGGCGGCAAAAATCCCACCATCATCTCAAAAAATGCTGATATCGATCTGGCAGCGACCGGTGTGATGCGCTCTGCTTTTGGACTTCAGGGGCAAAAGTGTTCAGCCTGCTCCCGGGTCTATGTTGAAGAAGCCGTTTATGACGAATTTGTCAACAAGCTGGTAGCTAAAACTAACGAAATAACAATTGGCGACCCCACTCAACGTGAAAACTGGTTTGGTCCAGTCATCAATCATAAAGCCAGCCAAGATTATGAAGCATATATTGAAGAATTGGCAGCGGCTGGCACCATTCTCACAGGTGGAAAAAAGTTGACCGAGGGCGAGTTGGCAAATGGATACTTCTGCGCCCCTACAATTGTGACAGATGTTCCTCTTGATCATCATTTATGGAAACATGAGATGTTCCTGCCAATCACCATGATCGCACCGGTCAAAGACCTGGAGCAAGCAATGCGTCTGGCTAACGACATCGAATATGGTCTGACAGCTGGTTTTATCGGTGATCCCAATGAGACCGAATGGTTCTACGATAACATCGAAGCCGGTACCACCTATTCCAATCGCCCGCAGGGCACCACTACCGGTGCCTGGCCTGGGTTCCAACCTTTTGGCGGCTGGAAGGGTTCTGGTTCTACTGGTAAAAACGGCGGTGGTTATTATTACCTGCCTTTATACCTGCACGAGCAAACCCGCAACAGAGTCTCGAAGGGTTAAACGAAACTGGTTTATCTCGCAAAGCAAAGTAAAATAAAACCAGGCGCGAGGCCTGGTTTTCAATTAACCAGTCTGAAGCAGATAAATATGTTTAAAAAATTAAGAAAACTTCTATCAATTACAGCGATCATCGCAGTGGTGTGGCTGGTCAAATCTTTCATTTCCAGCAATACAGTTCCGCCTGCTGTGTTAATCCTTATTTTGGGACTATTATTATTAGCCTTAGTGATCTCAAAAATTTCCCGAAACCCAAAACGTGATGTCGAATTACCTCCTTCCCAGCGTAAACGATCCCGTGAACACAAATCCTGGATTTCCAGGATCGACCAAGATTGAAGATGAAAGTGGCAAATCATAATGGAAGCAAAACGTAAAATTGAAATCTTAAGTACTATTTCCCTTGGTGAGGAACAGATAAAGCAAATCCAAAAACTGGATGAACACATCAAGTTGGATGTATATAAATCAAAAGAAGTCAGTAAGATCAGTGATGAAATCTGGAAGAAGACAGAAATTCTCTTCACCTCAGGCGCTTATTTACCTCCAGCAGAAAAAGTCCCCAACTTGCGTTGGCTCCACAGCAGCTACGCAGGCATCGAAACGATCCTCGACAACCCTCTGCTAGCTCAGCCCGGATTATTGGTCTCGAATTCCAGCGGTGTCGCCATCAGCCAGATGGGAGAATACGTGATCATGATGCTGCTGAATCTCGGGCACAAAATGCCTCAAATGATCCAGGCTCAACAGGAAAAACGTTGGGTCGAAGATAAGCACATCAGCCTTTTACCGAAAGAGCTGCGCGGCAGCACAGTTGGCATCGTTGGTTATGGTTCCATCGGGCGCGAAGTTGCCCGACAACTATATGCCTACGGAGCCACAGTTTTAGCCAGCAAACGCGACGCCATGCAACCCGAAGATACTGGTTTCACGCCTGAAGGCCTGGGCGACCCACTTGGTAATTACTTCCATCGTCTCTACCCCAATGAAGGCTTAAAAGGAATGCTAAAGGATTGTGATTTTGTAGTTCTGGCTCTTCCTCAAACCAAAGAAACTGAGTGCCTTTTTGACAAGGAAATATTCGAAGCAATGAAGCCCGGAGCCTATTTTGTGAACGTCTCCCGCGGGCAATTGGTGGATGAAGGTGCCTTGATCGAAGCACTCAATTCTGGTCACCTGGCTGGAGCTGTCCTGGATGTTTTCAGTGAAGAACCACTGCCAGAAGATAGCCCCCTTTGGGCACAACCCAATCTGATCATTACGCCCCATATTTCTGCTTTCTCAACCAAGATGATGAACCAGGTGGTCGATTTATTTATCGAAAATCTAAAACGATATCTCACAAACACACCTCTTTACAACCTGGTCGACCTGGAGCAAGGATATTAAGCTTAATGGACCTATTTGACCAATCATTGGATGATCAATTGCGCTCCCAGGCACCGCTAGCCGCCCGGATGCGCCCACAAACGCTGGACGAGATCGTAGGGCAGCAGCATATTATCGGTAAGGGCACCTTGCTCAGGCGCGCCATCGAAGCTGATCGCCTATTCAGTTCTATCATCCTCTACGGACCTCCCGGAACCGGGAAGACAACCATTGCCAGGGTGATTGCCAATACAACCAAATCCCATTTTTCATCCCTCAGTGCGGTATTGGCAGGCGTCGGAGATCTTCGAACGATCATCCAGGAAGCCACCGACCGCCGCAAGTACGACCGGGTCCGCACGATTTTATTCATAGACGAGATCCATCGCTGGAACAAAGCCCAGCAGGATGCCTTACTGCCTCAGGTTGAAAACGGTCTCATCACGCTGATTGGTGCCACTACCCAAAACCCCTATTTTGATGTCATCAAAGCGCTCGTCAGCCGCTCCCGCATTTTTGAATTGAAGCCTCTCACTCAGGAAGACATCCTGACTCTCTTGCACAGGGCACTAAAAAATGAATTGAGCGGTTACGGAATGAGAACCATCCAGGCTGACGAAGACGCGCTGCAGCACCTGGCTGATATCTCTGGCGGCGATGCCAGGAACGCGCTGAATGCGCTCGAACTTGCAGTTGAAACAACGCCTGCTGAAGAAGGAGTGGTGCACATTACTTTGGATGTTGCCCAGCAGTCTATCCAAAAAAGAGCAGTGCTTTACGACAAGACCGACGACCAACACTATGACACCATTTCTGCCTTCATCAAATCGGTGCGTGGAAGCGATCCGGATGCGGCGTTATATTGGATGACCAAGATGCTTTTAGCGGGGGAAGATCCCCGGTTTGTCCTGCGCCGTCTGATCGTGCTTGCCAGTGAAGATATTGGCATGGCAGATCCTAACGCCATCCTGGTTGCGAACGCTGCTGCCCAGAACTTCGAATATATTGGCATGCCAGAGGGTTGGTATCCCATTGCTCACGCCGTCATTTACCTTGCCACCGCGCCAAAGTCGAATTCGGTCGGTGCCTTTTGGGAGATCCAGGAAGAAATCGGTCGTGAAGGTGCTGGAACGGTTCCAATTCACCTGATGGATGCCAGCCGGGATGCCAAAGGTTTCGGTCATGGTCAGGGTTACCTTTACCCCCATTCCTTTGATGGGCACTGGGTCAAGCAGCAATATTTGCCAGACGGCTTGCAGGGGCATGAGTTCTACCACCCGTCAGACCAGGGCTACGAAGCAGAAATCGTTGAACGCCTAAAAAAATGGCGTTCGAAGTCGTAGGGAACTGGCCTGCCTGTTCCTGAATTGCATAACACTTGGACCTAGAGCCTATCGTACGGATGGGGCTTGCTTACTCCATGTTGTATTCTAACCCAATCGTCACTTCAACCTATAATTGTCCGCGACTTTCTCCCCTTTTCATGTTAAACTTAAAGATTGCGAGGATGAAATGTTGTTTAAGCGAATCGATCAGCAAGCGCCATTTATGATCATCGGACTGGGAAACCCAGGTCTGGAATATCGCTATTCCCGGCATAACTTCGGTTTTATGGTGATCGACGCTCTCGCTGAGAGATGGAATCTACCTTTGAAAAAAATCAAATTCAAAGCGGTCATCGCTGAAGACAGATTCAGAGGCAACAAAGTTATTCTTGCCAAACCATTGACATATATGAACGACTCCGGCCGTGCTGTTGCCCCCCTGCTTCATTTCTATAAGTGTCCACCCGAAAACATTTTGGTTATTCACGATGACCTTGACCTCCCGTTAGGTACACTTCGCATCCGCCCCTCTGGCAGCACTGCTGGTCAGCGCGGGATGGAATCGATCACAGCCATGATTGGCACCCAGGAATTTCCCCGCATGCGGCTCGGAATAAGCCGTCCACCAGGTCAGATGGACCCTAAGGATTACGTCCTGAAGAAATTTCTCCCAGCAGAGGGAGAATTAAAAACAATGGTCATCAACCAGGCTGTTGAAGCGATCGAATGCTTTCTCACAGACGGGCTGACAAGGGCAATGAATAAATATAATGGCGAAATCGCTTGATATTTCCATAGCCGAAACAATTAAAAGTCTGCCCCCTTACACTGAGCTTCTGAAATCAATAAAGGCTGGAGACTTTTCCACCCAGGCGCGCAAAGGTTTGGGGTTGCCCCGCGCTGCCCGGCTTGCCTTGCTTGCTGCTCTGCACGCAGATCTTCAGGTCCCGATTCTGCTTCTGACCAACCGCTCAGACCGCGCTCTTTCACTCTACGACGAGCTTGGATTTTGGCTTCCCCACGAAGTAAATTACTATTTCCCCGAACCCAACCCATTGTTTTATGAGGACCTCCCTTGGTCGCAAAGCACCCGCCTGGACCGCTTGCGCGTTTTCACCACACTCAGTCGTTACCTCATTCCAGGCGCTCAAAAACCGGATGTTCCACCCGTGATGGTAGCACCTATCCGGGCTTTGATGACTCGCACGGTGCCCAGGCGCACCTTTCTCAAAAACACCCTGAAAGTAAAGGCTGGGGACCGTCAGGACTTTCACCAAATCGCTACTCACCTGGTAGGGATCGGCTACGAATACAGCAACATTGTTGTTCAACCTGGTCAGTTTTCAAGGCGGGGTGGCATTTTGGATATCTGGTCTCCATCGCAGAACCAGCCTCTCAGGTTGGATTTCTTTGGTGATGAAATCGATTCCTTGCGCCTTTTTGACCCCAACACACAGCGCAGCGATGCAAAACTGGAACAAGCAGTTATCTTCCCAGCCTCCGAAGCCTTGCCAGTAGCTGCAATGCAGGACGGAGAATTACCATACCAACTCAAAGAACAGGATATCCCTGAAATCTATCAATTCCCATCGAGCCTGATCGACTTCCTGCCCAACAACGCTCTCATCCTTCTGGATGGTGAAGAGTTCATATCTGCTGCTGCGAATGACATTGAAGAAGAAGCGCTCCAACGCCTGGAGGAACTCAAAAAAGACGATTCGAGCGCGAACCCTAAGGTGCCTTACCTGACCTGGTCCGAATTGTTGGACAGCATTGCCAACCGTCAATTCATCGAAATGGGTCATAGCCACGCAGAAGGAGGCTCGCCTCTGTCAGCACTCTTTGACCCCGGACCCAGGTTCGCCGGTCGCCTGAAAGAATTCCAATTCCACATTGATTCCCTCACCAAGGAACAACAACCATGGACGGTCGTTTCACGCCAGGCTGCCAGGCTTGAACAACTCTGGAAAGAGACTCATCCTGACGAAGCGGTCAAATCAGATTCCTTCTTGGAAGGCTCGCTTTCGGGTGGTTGGGTATTGCACCTGGATAAGAGTTCCAGTCACCACTTGCTGACGGATAGTGAGATTTTCGGCTGGAGCCGTCCGCAACCACGCCGGCGACCACCGTTGAGCAGCGAAGCCCCTGAGGCAATCTTTGCCGACCTCAAACCAGGTGATTATGTTGTCCACGTTGACCACGGCATTGGTCGCTTCATGGGGCTGCACAAACCCAATATCGAAGGCAGCCAACGCGAGTACCTTACCATCCAATACAAGAACAGTGATGTTCTCTACGTGCCCATCCACCAGGCTGACCGAATCACCCGTTATATCGGACCGGATAGTTCTATTCCCCATATCAATAGCCTTGGCGGCACCGATTGGAATCAAACCAAGTCCAAAGTCCGCCATGCCGTGGTGGAAGTGGCTGCAGACTTACTCGAGCTTTACGCCAAGCGTCAGATGGCAAAGGGTTACTCTTTCAAACCGGATTCTGATTGGCAGCGGGAACTTGAAGCCTCCTTCCCCTACATTGAAACTCCTGATCAATTAATGGCAATCGAACAGGTCAAAACAGACATGGAGTCTGCCCGTCCGATGGACAGGTTGCTTTGCGGCGATGTCGGCTACGGGAAAACTGAAGTCGCGTTGAGAGCCGCCTTTAAAGCAGTCTCCGATGGAAAACAGGTTGCCGTATTGGTCCCCACGACGGTATTGGCACAGCAGCATTATGACACCTTCAATGAACGTCTTTCAGTCTTCCCGGTGCAGGTGGAAATGCTTTCTCGTTTCCGCAGCCCCAAAGAGCAGGATAAGATTATCAAGGACCTGGCAGCGAAAAAGATCGATATTGTTATCGGTACGCACCGCCTGGTTTCAGACGATGTCACTTTCAAAGACCTCGGTCTGGTGATCATTGACGAAGAACAACGTTTCGGCGTCACCCACAAGGAACACTTGAAAAAGTTGCGTGAAGAAGTGGACGTATTGACAATGACCGCCACGCCCATCCCACGTACCCTCTATATGGCACTCAGCGGCGTGCGTGATATTTCTACCATCAACAGCCCTCCAGAGGAGCGCCTGCCCGTTGTTACGCATATTGGACCATACTCTCCCAAGTTAGTTCGGGAAGCGATCGTGCGCGAGTTAGACAGAGGCGGTCAGGTTTTCTTTGTGCACAACCGCGTCCAATCCATCCCTGCGATCTATAATCATCTTCAAAACCTGGTACCCGAAGCCCGCATTGGCATCGGGCATGGGCAGCTGCCGGAGAGCGAATTGGCGGATGTGATGCACCAGTTTACATCAGGTCAGATCGATGTACTCCTCTCCACTTCCATCATCGAGTCTGGTCTTGACATCCCCAACGCCAACACCCTTATCGTCGATCGGGCAGACACTTTTGGTCTTGCTCAACTTTACCAACTACGAGGCAGGGTCGGGCGCGGTGCTCAGCGAGCCTATGCCTATCTGTTTCAAGACAAACGCCGTGCCCCAACACCGGAGGGCGAAGAAAGATTGGAAGTGTTGGCAGATAACTCTGCATTAGGTGCCGGATATTCGATTGCCATGCGCGACCTCGAGATGCGCGGGGCTGGCGACCTGC
>Ga0334882_1003933_pt1 | contig 13095 bp, 23 predicted proteins | sample GraSluR1_MG_5_FD_207226 | JGI IMG/M metagenome (GOLD analysis project Ga0334882, IMG submission 207226) | Sludge microbial communities from methane-producing bioreactor in Wageningen University, Netherlands - Granular Sludge_15_04-R1 | ecosystem: Engineered > Bioreactor > Anaerobic >... | reverse complement strand
CCGTGGGTCAGGGGTCCGGACGTCTCGGGTGTCCGGCAGCTCAGATGTCCAGCAGCCCGCACAGGGCGTCGAGGCGGTGGAAGGTGATCTGTGCCGGGGCCTGGGCGCGGACCACCGGCTTGGCGCAGAAGGCCACCCCGAGGGCGGCGGCGGCGATCATCGCCAGGTCGTTGGCGCCGTCGCCCATCGCGACCGTACGGTGCGGGTCGGCGCCCACCGCCGCGGCGTACGTCCCCAGCTGGCGCTCCTTGACCCGGCGGTCGACCACCTCGCCGAGGGTGCGGCCGGTGAGCCGGCCGGATCCGTCGACCTCGAGCCGGTTCGCTCGGACCAGTTCGATGCCGAGCCGGGCGGCGAGTGGGGCGACGATCTCGATGAAGCCGCCGGAGACCAGCCCGATGTGCCCGCCGCGGCGCTGCACCGTGCGGACCAGTTCCTCCGCGCCGGGGGTGTAGCTCACCCGGGCGGCGACGTCGTCGAGGACGGTGACCGGCACTCCCGCCAGGGTGGCCACCCGGGCGGCGAGGCTCTCGGCGAAGTCGATCTCGCCGCGCATCGCCTGCTCGGTCACCCGGGTCACCTCCTCGCGCGATCCGGCCGCGTCGGCGATCTCCTCGATCACCTCGCTGGTGATGAAGGTCGAGTCGACATCCATCACCACCAGGTCCGGACCGTCCAGCAGTGGGCCATGGACGACCGCTCCGGAGATGCCGTACGCGGTGGTCACCGGGCGGACGTCGACCGGAGCCGGGGCCTCCCCCTCGAGGTAGACCGCGCGCCAGGCGGCCTCCTCGCGGTGGCGTACGCCGGTGGCGCCGGGGAACAGGGCCCGCGCCGCCGCCACGGCGTCCTCGGGGATCTCGGTGTCGCTGACCAGGGCCAGCCGCTGGGGCACGGAGGGGCGCTGCTGCACGCTCCGACCCTATCGTGGGGGCGGTGCGGCCCCGGACGCCGTCCGCCGGTCCTGGTGCCGCCGCGGACAGGTCAATTTGCCCGATCCGGCCGGAGATGACAACATAGTGGGGTTGCTCCGACAGGGCAGCAGGTGTCATCTACATTCCATAGGGTCTCCACGCAGAGTCGCCGGCCGATTTTCCGGCGGGTGAGGTGGGAGTCGGTCCCGGTCGAGGGGCCCAGGGCATGGATGATGGCACACGCTGTCCGGCCGCCGCGTTCGCGGGTGCGGCTCGGACACCGGGGATGCCGGCATCTGGTGATGCGCAGTATCGACTCCCGGTGTACGAGGCGTCAGACCCGGGACACGGATCAGGAACCAGGGGAGATCTGGGTCCTGTTCTGTCCCGGATACGCGACACGCCCGACCGCGTGGGTCGCTCGATCGCCGTGATCGTGCGGGTCTCCCGGCCAAAGCGGGCGGGGAGTGACGGAGACCGGTACTGCTCACCCGAGCGGCCGCCGAAGCACGAGAGAAGGACGAACTGTGGCGGGACAAAAGATCCGCATCAGGCTGAAGGCCTATGACCACGAGGTCATCGACTCCTCGGCGCGCAAGATCGTCGACACGGTGACGCGGACTGGTGCCCAGGTTGCCGGCCCGGTGCCGCTGCCCACGGAGAAGAACGTGTTCTGTGTGATCCGTTCGCCGCACAAGTACAAGGACAGCCGCGAGCACTTCGAGATGCGTACGCACAAGCGGCTCATCGACATCATCGATCCGACGCCGAAGACGGTCGACTCGCTGATGCGGCTCGACCTGCCCGCCGGTGTCGACATCGAGATCAAGCTCTGAGGGACGTCTGAATCATGAGCACTGAACGCAAGGTGAAGGGTCTGCTGGGCACCAAGCTCGGCATGACCCAGGTCTGGGACGCCGACAACAAGATCGTCCCGGTGACCGTCATCCAGGCCGGTCCCTGTGTGGTGACCCAGGTCCGCACCCCCGAGGCCGACGGCTACTCCGCCGTCCAGCTCGGCTACGGCGCGGTCAAGCCCACGAAGGTCACCAAGCCGATGGCCGGGCACTTCGAGAAGGCCGGGGTGACGCCGCGCCGGCACCTGATGGAGCTGCGCACCACCGACGCCGCCGAGTACGAGGTCGGCCAGGAGCTGGCCGCCGACGTCTTCGCCGACGGTGAGTACGTCGACGTCACCGGCATCACCCGGGGTCACGGCACCGCCGGTGTGATGAAGCGGCACGGCTTCAAGGGTCTGGGCGCCGGCCACGGTGTCCACCGCAAGCACCGCTCGCCGGGTTCCATCGGTGGCTGCTCCACCCCGGGTCGCGTCTTCCGCGGGCTGCGGATGGCCGGCCGGATGGGTGTGGACAAGAAGACGGTGCAGAACCTCAAGGTCCACGCGGTCGACGTCGAGAAGGGCCTCATCCTGGTCAAGGGCGCGATCCCGGGTACCAAGGGTGGCCTGGTCGTCCTCCGCAGCGCCAACAAGAAGGCTGCCACGGAAGGGAAGGCCGCATGAGCACCCTGACCATCGACGTCCTGGACGCCCAGGGCAAGAAGGCCGGCACCGCTGATCTCCCCGCCGAGATCTTCGACGTCGAGCCGAACATCGCGCTGATCCACCAGGTCGTGATCGCCCAGCTGGCCGCTGCCCGTCAGGGCACCCACAAGGTCAAGACCCGCGGTGAGGTCTCCGGCGGCGGCAAGAAGCCGTGGCGCCAGAAGGGCACCGGCCGCGCCCGCCAGGGCTCGATCCGTTCGCCCCAGTGGACCGGTGGTGGCGTCGCGCACGGCCCGCAGCCGCGCTCGTACGCCCAGCGGACCCCGAAGAAGATGATCGCCGCGGCGCTCTACGGCTCGCTGACCGACCGGTTCCGCGACGGCAACCTGCGCGTCGTGACCGGCCTCGGGGTGGCCGAGAAGCCGTCCACCAAGACCGCCGTCGCCGCCCTGGCCACCGTGTCGGAGGCCCGCAAGGTGCTCGTCGTGGTCACCCGCGACGAGGAGATCACCCGGCTGAGCCTGCGCAACGCTGTCGGCGTGCACCTGCTGGTCCCCGACCAGCTGAACGCGTACGACGTGCTGAACGCCGACGACGTGGTGTTCACCAAGGCTGCCCTGGACGCCTTCGTCGGCACCCGCAACGCCGAGCCGGAAGCCGTCGAGGTCGCCGCTCAGGTCGAGGAGGAGCAGAAGTGAACGAGCCGCTGAAGATCCGGGTCCACCACGACGTGCTGATCGCCCCGGTGGTCTCCGAGAAGAGCTACGGCCTGATCGACCAGAACAAGTACACCTTCCTGGTGGACCCGGACGCCAACAAGACCGAGATCAAGATCGCGGTCGAGAAGGTCTTCGGGGTCAAGGTCATCGCGGTGAACACGATCAACCGCCTGGGCAAGTCGCGCCGGACCAAGTTCGGCACCGGCAAGCGCCCCGACACCAAGCGGGCGATCGTCACGGTCGCCGACGGCCAGCGCATCGACATCTTCGGAGGCTCGGTCGACTGACCGGGACTCCTCGCTGAGACAAGGAACGCATCCTATGGGTATCCGTAAGTACAAGCCGACAACTCCGGGCCGCCGCGGCTCGTCGGTTGCCGACTTCGTCGAGCTGACCCGGTCGACGCCGGAGAAGTCGCTGCTCGTCGCGAAGCCGAAGACCGGCGGCCGTAACAACAACGGCCGGATCACCACCCGCCACATCGGTGGCGGGCACAAGCAGGCCTACCGCCTGATCGATTTCAAGCGCTACGACAAGGACGGCGTGCCGGCCAAGGTCGCGCACATCGAGTACGACCCGAACCGCACCGCCCGGATCGCGCTGCTGCACTACGCCGACGGCGAGAAGCGCTACATCATCGCGCCGAAGGACCTCCAGCAGGGGGCCCAGGTGGTGGCCGGTGAGGGCGCCGACATCAAGCCCGGCAACAACCTGCCGCTGCGCTCCATCCCGGTCGGCACCACGGTCCACGCCGTGGAGCTGCGCCCCGGTGGCGGCGCCAAGATGGGCCGGTCCGCCGGCGCGTCGGTGCAGCTGGTCGCCCGCGAGGGCAAGAAGGCCACCCTGCGTCTGCCGTCGGGCGAGATGCGGATGGTCGACGTACGCTGCCGCGCCACCGTCGGTGAGGTCGGCAACGCCGAGCAGTCGAACATCGACTGGGGCAAGGCCGGCCGCAACCGCTGGAAGGGCAAGCGCCCCACCGTCCGCGGTGTGGTGATGAACCCGATCGACCACCCGCACGGTGGTGGCGAGGGTCGTACCTCCGGTGGCCGTCACCCGGTGTCCCCCTGGGGCAAGCCCGAGGGCCGTACCCGGGACAAGAACAAGGCCAGCAACCGCGACATCGTGCGGCGTCGCAAGTCCGGCAAGAAGCGCTGATCGAGGAAGGGAAGGTAGAACATGCCTCGCAGTCTGAAGAAGGGCCCCTTCGTCGACGACCACCTGTGGAAGAAGGTGGACGCGCAGAACGAGAAGGGCACCAAGAGTGTCATCAAGACCTGGTCGCGCCGCTCCATGATCCTGCCGGACATGATCGGGCACACCATCGCGGTGCACGACGGTCGCAAGCACGTGCCGGTGTTCATCACCGACGCCATGGTCGGCCACAAGCTGGGTGAGTTCGCGCCCACCCGGACGTTCAAGGGCCACATCAAGGACGACCGCAAGTCGCGCCGTCGCTGAGACCGAGGAAGTTGAGAGCCAATGAGCAACACTGACAAGGCACGGCCGAGCCGTCGCGCGGCCCTGCTCGGCGATCGCCCCGGTAACTACGCGATCGCCAAGCAGGTCCGGATGTCGGCGCAGAAGGTCCGCCGAGTGGTCGACATGGTCCGCGGGATGGACGTCACCGTCGCCCTGGACACCCTGAAGTTCGCCCCGCAGGCCGCCGCCCAGCCGGTCGCCAAGGTGGTGGCCTCGGCCGCCGCCAACGCCGAGAACACCGACGGCCTGCGCCGCAACGACCTGTACATCTCGCAGGCGTTCGTGGACGAGGGCATGACGATGCGTCGGATCCGACCCCGCGCCAAGGGGTCGGCCAGCCGCATCCTGAAGCGTTCCAGCCACATCACCGTCGTCGTCGAGCCTCGCTCGACCACCGAGTCCCAGAAGAAGGAGGCCTGAGCATGGGTCAGAAGATCAACCCGAACGGCTTCCGTCTCGGTATCACGACCGACCACGTGAGCCGCTGGTACGCCGACAAGCAGTACGCCGAGTTCGTCGGTGAGGACACCAAGATCCGCGAGTGGATCCACTCCAACCTCGAGCGCGCCGGCATCTCCGACGTGGAGATCGAGCGCCGCTCCGAGCGGGTGACCATCTACCTGTACGCCGCGCGTCCGGGCATCGTCATCGGCCGCAACGGCGCCGAGGCGGAGCGGGTCCGCGGCCAGCTGGAGAAGCTGACCGGCAAGCAGGTGCAGCTGAACATCCTCGAGGTCAAGGACCCCGACACCGATGCCCAGCTGGTCGCCCAGGGCGTGGCCGAGCAGCTTGGCGCCCGGGTGGCGTTCCGCCGCGCGATGCGCAAGGCGCAGCAGTCGGCGATGCGCGCCGGGGCCAAGGGCATCCGGATCCAGTGCTCCGGTCGTCTCGGCGGCGCCGAGATGAGCCGCTCGGAGTTCTACCGCGAGGGTCGGGTGCCGCTGCACACCCTGCGTGCCGATGTCGACTACGGCTTCTACGAGGCCCGGACGACCTTCGGCCGGATCGGTGTGAAGGTGTGGATCTACAAGGGTGACGTGTCCGGGACCCGGGCCGAGCGGGCCGCCCAGAAGGCCGCCCGTCAGAACGCCAACCAGCGCCAGCGCCCGGCGCGCGGTGGCCGTGGCCGCGGGGATCGCCCCGACCGCGGTGGCCGTCGCCGCCAGGATGCTGCGGCAGCCCACAACGCCCCGCAGGGCGAGGCTGCCTCCGCGACCGAGACCGCAGGAGCCTGATAGCCATGCTGATTCCCCGTCGAGTGAAGTACCGCAAGCAGCACCACCCCACGCGCCGCGGCGCGGCCAAGGGTGGCACCGAGCTTGCCTTCGGTGACTACGGCATCCAGGCCCTGTCCAACGCCTACGTCACCAACCGGCAGATCGAGTCCGCTCGTATCGCCATGACCCGTCACATCAAGCGTGGCGGCAAGGTCTGGATCAACATCTACCCGGACCGTCCGATGACCAAGCACCCCGCCGAGTCCCGGATGGGATCCGGCAAGGGCACCCCGGAGTGGTGGATCGCGAACGTCAAGGCCGGTGCCGTGATGTTCGAGCTCGCCGGTGTTCCGGAGGAGGTGGCGCGCGAGGCCCTGCGCCTGGCGATCCACAAGCTCCCGATGAAGGCGCGCTTCATCAAGCGCGAGGCAGGTGAGAACTGATGGCGAACACCACCAGCGCAGCCGATCTGCGCCAGATGAGCCGTGAGGCCCTCAACGAGAAGGTCGTGGAGCTGAAGAAGGAGCTCTTCAACCTCCGCTTCCAGCACGCGACCGGCCAGCTCGAGTCGCACGGCCGGCTGCGGGAGGTCCGCAAGGACATCGCCCGGATCTACACGGTGCTGCAGGAGCGCAACCTCGGGATCGTGGACGACCCGGACCAGGCCAAGGCGGACCCGGCCGACGAGGCCGCTGTGGCAACCCGAGCCGAGAAGGATGAGAAGGCAGACGCATGAGCGAGCAGACCCAGACCGAGGCCGGCGCCGGTGAGCGCGGTCGCCGCAAGGTGCTGACCGGCTACGTCGTCAGCGACAAGATGCAGAAGACCATCGTCGTCACCGTCGAGGAGCGCAAGAAGCACTCCCTCTACGGCAAGGTGATGCGTCAGACCGCGCGGTACAAGGCCCACGACGAGAACAACGAGGCCGGCATCGGTGACCGCGTTCGGATCATGGAGACCCGCCCCACCTCGCGTACGAAGCGTTGGCGTCTCATCGAGATCGTCGAGAAGGCCAAGTAACCACATCGAGTTCCACCAGGCCCTCGGCAACGGGGGAACCGGTGGGACAACCAGGAGATAGAAGATGATCCAGCAGGAGTCGCGACTGAAGGTCGCCGACAACACTGGTGCAAAGGAGTTGCTTTGCATCCGTGTTCTCGGTGGCTCCGGTCGTCGCTACGCCGGCCTCGGCGACACCATCGTCTGCACCGTGAAGGACGCCATCCCCGGTGGCAACGTCAAGAAGGGTGAGGTCGTCAAGGCCGTCGTGGTCCGTACTGTCAAGGAGACCCGTCGCCCCGACGGCTCGTACATCAAGTTCGACGAGAACGCCGCCGTCATCCTGAAGAACGACGGGGAGCCCCGCGGCACCCGCATCTTCGGCCCGGTCGGCCGTGAGCTGCGCGACAAGAAGTTCATGCGCATCATCTCGCTCGCTCCGGAGGTGATCTGAGATGGCAGCCCAGAAGAAGCTCCATGTGAAGAAGGGTGACCGCGTCAAGGTCATCTCCGGCAAGGACAAGGGCACCGTCGGCGAGATCATCGCCGTCGACCCGACCCGCGAGCGGGTCACCGTGCAGGGTGTCAACATCGTCAAGCGCCACCTCACCGACCGCCAGTCCGGCGGCCGGGTCGAGAAGGGCGGCATCGTCTCGTCCGAGGCGCCGATCCATGTCTCGAACGTGCAGCCGGTGGTGAAGAAGGACGGCGCCGAGGTCGTCACCCGCATCGGCCACAAGCGCGAGAAGGTCACCCGGACCCGGGCCGACGGCTCGACGTACGAGGCCTATCGCAGCGTCCGGATCGCCAAGGCCACCGGGGAGGAGTTCTGATGTCGCCGACCGCTACCGAGACCACCCACGTGGCGCCCCGGCTGAGGGCCAAGTACCGCGAGGAGATCGTCCCGGCGCTGCAGGAGCAGTTCCGGTACGCCAACCCGATGCTGATCCCCGGCCTGGTGAAGATCACCGTGAACATGGGTGTCGGCGACGCCGCCCGTGACTCCAAGGTGATGGACGGTGCGCTCAAGGACCTGACCGCGATCACCGGTCAGAAGCCGCAGGTCACCAACGCCCGCAAGTCGATCGCCCAGTTCAAGCTCCGCGAGGGCCAGGCGATCGGCGCCCACGTCACCCTGCGGGGCGAGCGGATGTGGGAGTTCCTGGACCGGCTGCTCACCCTGGCGCTGCCGCGGATCCGCGACTTCCGCGGGCTGAATCAGTGGCAGTTCGACGGCAAGGGCAACTACACCTTCGGTCTCACCGAGCAGGTGATGTTCCACGAGATCGACCAGGACAGGATCGACCGCACCCGTGGCATGGACATCACCGTCGTGACCTCGGCGGCCAATGACGAGGAGGGTCGGGCGCTGCTCAAGCAGCTCGGCTTCCCCTTCAACGACAACCCGAAGAAGGCCAGGGCCAAGGCCAAGGGCCCGCGCTACTCCCGTGGGAAGAAGTGAGTGACTGATGGCAAAGACCGGTCTGAAGGTCAAGCAGTCCCGCAAGCCGAAGTTCGGCGTCCGGGCCTACACCCGCTGCCAGAAGTGCGGCCGGCCGCACTCGGTGTACCGCAAGTTCGGCCTGTGCCGGGTGTGCCTCCGCGAGATGGCGCACAAGGGCGAGCTGCCGGGCGTCACCAAGTCGTCCTGGTGAGTCCCACGTACGCGGTGTGCACCACCCCCGGGCCCCGGCTGCAGGCCGGGACCGGTGAGCGGGCGGGCGCCGCGTACGCGGGCCACTCGCCGGCACCGCACCGCATCCCACGATTTTCAACTTCCACCGCCGCAGGTCCGGAGCACCGCCCCGGAAACCGCAGTGAGAAAGAGGCTTCCTGAGCCATGAGCATGACCGATCCGATCGCAGACATGCTGACGCGTCTGCGTAACGCCAACCAGGCGTACCACGACGAGGCGTCGATGCCCCACTCGAAGATCAAGGCGGGTATCGCCGAGATCCTCAAGCAGGAGGGCTACATCGCCGACTACGCGGTCACCGAGCCCGCCGAGGGCGAGGTCGGCAAGACCCTGACCGTGACCCTGAAGTTCGGCGAGGAGCGCGAGCGTTCCATCGCCGGTGTCCGCCGCATCTCCAAGCCGGGTCTGCGGGTCTACGCCAAGTCGACCAACCTGCCGAAGGTCCTCGGGGGCCTGGGCATCGCCATCATCTCCACCTCGCAGGGTCTGCTGACCGACCGTGAGGCCAAGGCCAAGAGCGTGGGTGGGGAAGTCCTCGCCTACGTGTGGTGACGGACGAGACCGAGAGGAGATAACACATGTCCCGAATCGGAAGGCTCCCGATCACCGTCCCGTCCGGCGTCGAGGTCACCCTCGACGGCCAGCAGGTCACGGTCAAGGGTCCGAAGGGCGAGCTGGAGCACCGCGTCGCCGAGCCGATCACCATCAGCCGTAACGAGACCGGCGAGCTGGTCGTCGCGCGTCCGAACGACGAGCGTCTCAACCGGTCGCTGCACGGCCTGACCCGTACCCTGGTCAACAACATGGTCACCGGGGTGACCCAGGGCTACGTCAAGAAGCTCGAGATCCAGGGCGTCGGCTACCGCGTCCAGGCGAAGGGGCCGAACCAGCTCGAGTTCAGCCTCGGCTTCTCGCACCCGGTGATCGTCGACGCCCCGCAGGGCATCACCTTCACCGTCGAGAACCCGACGCACTTTGCGGTGCAGGGCATCGACAAGCAGCTGGTCGGTGAGGTCGCCGCCAACATCCGCAAGATCCGCAAGCCCGAGCCGTACAAGGGCAAGGGCGTCCGGTACGAGGGCGAGCATGTCCGCCGCAAGGCCGGAAAGGCAGGTAAGTGACGATGGGCATCTCCCTGACGCACAACAAGAACACCGCGCCGAAGGCGGCGTCCAAGCAGCGCCGCCAGGTGCGTGGCCGGAAGAAGATCTTCGGCTCCGCCGACCGTCCCCGGCTGGTGGTGTCCCGGTCCGCCAAGCACATGTTCGTGCAGGTGATCGACGACACCCAGGGGCGTACGGTCGCGTCGGCGTCGACGATGGAAGCCGACCTTCGCGCGTTGGAGGGCGACAAGTCCGCCAAGGCCCGCCGGGTCGGGGCGCTCGTCGCCGAGCGGGCGAAGTCCGCGGGGGTCGAGCACGTGGTGTTCGACCGCGCCGGCTACAAGTACCAGGGTCGTGTCGCTGCGCTCGCCGACGGTGCGCGCGAGGCCGGTCTGGACTTCTGACGGTACGACGAGAGGAATAGGAAAGCGATGAGTGAGAACCAGGGCCGCAGTGGCGGCCGTGGCGAGCGTCGCGGCCGTGACGATCGTCGGGGCCGGAACACCGAGGACAAGAACCAGTTCATCGAGCGCGTGGTGACCATCAACCGGGTCGCCAAGGTCGTCAAGGGCGGCCGCCGCTTCAGCTTCACCGCGCTGGTCGTGGTGGGCGACGGCGACGGCACCGTCGGCATCGGCTACGGCAAGGCCAAGGAGGTGCCGGCGGCGATCGCCAAGGGTGTCGAGGAGGCGAAGAAGAACTTCTTCCGCGTCCCCCGGATCCAGAAGACGATCCCGCACCCGGTCCAGGGCGAGAAGGCCGCCGGCGTGGTCATGCTGCGCCCGGCCGCTCCCGGTACCGGTGTGATCGCCGGTGGCGCCGTCCGCGCCGTGCTGGAGTGCGCCGGCATCGCCGACGTGCTGGCCAAGTCCCTCGGATCGCCGAATGCGATCAACGTGGTGCACGCCACCGAGGCCGCGCTGAAGATGCTCGAGGAGCCCGAGGACGTCGCCAAGCGCCGCACCAAGGCCGTGCAGGACGTGGCCCCGGCCGCGCTGCTGCGGGCCCGCGACGAGGCGAAGCAGGAGGTGGCTTCCTGATGGCGAAGCTGCAGATCACCCAGATCAAGGGTGTCGTCGGCGAGAAGCCGCAGATGGGGCGGACCCTGCGCGGTCTCGGGCTGCGCAAGATCGGCCAGTCCGTCGAGCAGCCCGACAACCCGGCGATCCGTGGCATGGTCCGTGCGGTCCGCCACCTGGTCACCGTAGAGGAGGTTGACTGACCATGGCGATCAAGCTGCATGATCTCCAGCCGGCCCCCGGCGCCAAGCGCGACCGGATCCGGGTCGGCCGTGGTGAGGGCTCGAAGGGCAAGACCTCGGGCCGTGGCACCAAGGGCACCGGCGCTCGCAAGAACACCCCCGAGAACTTCGAGGGTGGCCAGATGCCGATGCACATGCGGGTCCCGAAGCTGCGCGGCTTCCGGAACCCGTTCCGGGTCGAGTACCAGGTGGTGAACCTGGAGAAGCTCGTCGCCCTCTACCCGGAGGGTGGCGAGGTGACCGTCGACGACCTGGTCGTCAAGGGCGCCGTCCGCGACGGCTGGCCGGTGAAGATCCTCGGCGCCGGCGAGTTGTCGGTCGCGCTGCAGGTCACCGTCGACAAGTACTCGGCCTCGGCCAAGCAGAAGATCGAGGCCGCCGGCGGCACCGCCACGACCCGCTGATCCTCGCTCGACCAGGGCGCGTCCCTCGGACGAAGCGCCTGACACAGGGCGGCTCCCTCGGGAGCCGCCCTGTTGCGTTGTCGGGCGGGACCCCGGTCCGCCGACGGGCCGGTCCACCCGGGCAGGTCCCCGTCTGCTCGCCGTACGGATGCCTTGCGTCCGGGACCGGTTTGCCGTCGGGGCGGTAGCAGACAAGACTGATACAGTCACTGGGCACGCCTATGTGGGTGTGATGTCCGCGCGGGTGGTCCCGGCCTGGACCGGTCCGCCCCGGGCGTGTCGTCGTCGTACAAGAGAGGGGCACGGTGCTCTCCGCATTCACCAATGCCTTCCGGACACCCGATCTTCGGAACAAGATCCTCTTCACGATGGGGATCATCATCATCTTCCGGCTCGGGTCGGCGATCCCTATCCCGAACGTCAACGTCCAGCAGGTCGACACCTGCCGGGCGATGGCCACCGGTGGGGCGGCGGGCTTCGCCTCGATGCTGAACATGTTCTCCGGCGGGGCGTTGCTGAAGCTGGCGATCTTCGCCCTCGGCGTGATGCCGTACATCACCTCGTCGATCATCCTGCAGCTGCTCACCGTGGTGATCCCGCGGCTGGAGGCGCTGCGCAAGGAGGGCGGCCAGGGCCAGGAGAAGATCACCCAGTACACCCGGTACCTGACCATCCTGCTGGCGATCATGCAGTCCACCGCGTTCGTCACCCTCGCGGTCAACGACCAGCTGATCCCCGGCTGCACCGGGCTGGTCTACAACTCCGGGCTGTTCCCGATCATCGTGATGATCCTGACCATGACGGCCGGCACCAGCCTGGTGATGTGGCTCGGCGAGCTGATCACCGAGAAGGGCGTCGGCAACGGCATGTCCGTGCTGATCTTCACCTCGGTCGCGGCGCAGTTCCCCAACGGCCTCGCCTCGGTGCGCCAGTCCCGGCCCGGCTCGCAGGGCTGGGTGGTGATGGGTCTGGTGATCCTGGTCGGTCTCGCCGTGATGGCCGCGGTGGTCTTCATCGAGCAGGGCCAGCGGCGGATCGGTGTGCAGTACGCCAAGAAGATGATCGGCGGCAAGCTGCGTGGTGGCACCTCGACGTACATCCCGGTCAAGGTGAACCAGGCCGGCGTCATCCCGGTCATCTTCGCCTCGTCGATGCTCTACCTGCCGGTGCTGTTCTCGACCTTCCGGCCGACGGGTGCCGCCGCCCAGTGGGTGAGCAAGTACTTCGGCTCGATGTCGCACCCGGTCTACGTCATCACCTATGCGGTGCTGATCATCTTCTTCGCCTACTTCTACGTGGCGATCACCTTCAACACCGAGGAGATCGCCGACAACATGAAGAAGTACGGCGGCTTCATCCCCGGCATCCGGGCCGGCCGGCCGACGGAGAAGTACCTCTCCTACGTGCTCAGCCGACTCACCGCGCCCGGGTCGCTCTACCTGGCGCTGATCGCGCTGATCCCGTCGGTGGCGTTCATCCTCTTCCAGGCCAACCAGAACTTCCCGTTCGGCGGCACCTCGTTGTTGATCATCGTGGGCGTCGGCCTGGACACCATCAAACAGATCGAATCCAAGCTCCAGCAGCACAACTACGAAGGGTTCCTACGATGAGGCTCCTGATCATGGGCCCGCCCGGAGCGGGCAAGGGCACGCAGGCCAAGGGCATCGCCACCCGCTACGGCATCCCGGCGATCTCGACCGGCGACATCTTCCGGACGAACGTGAAGAACGAGACCCCGCTGGGCCTCAAGGTCAAGGAGATCATGGCGTCCGGCGGCTACGTCGGCGACGACATCA
>Ga0334882_1003931_pt1 | contig 13100 bp, 9 predicted proteins | sample GraSluR1_MG_5_FD_207226 | JGI IMG/M metagenome (GOLD analysis project Ga0334882, IMG submission 207226) | Sludge microbial communities from methane-producing bioreactor in Wageningen University, Netherlands - Granular Sludge_15_04-R1 | ecosystem: Engineered > Bioreactor > Anaerobic > Unclassified... | reverse complement strand
CATTAAGCACTGACTCAACAATTATTACATACGCTGAGCTTCTGTCGGAAGGGAAGATAAATTATCTGGTTACACGAAAGAAATATCTCGTGCTCACAAACGGATCGGGAATGACAGACTACATTTACCGCGAAATAATAAAGCAATATCTCTGGTACAACAACGAACTTGTCAACTTTCGAAGAAAATCTGATCTGCTTGATCTGCTGCCCGGCCTGAAGAGCGAGATTAACCAACATACGAGGCAAAACCGCCTCAAATATAAGAGGAAGAACCTTACCGACAGAGCCCTCATTATCGATTACTGCAACTCAATACTGAACCAACAGCAATGATCAGAACAGCAACATTCTTCCTGTCAATTGCAATCACCTGTCTTCAGTTGCACGCACAGAAGCAGGAGAGGGATATTATCAGCGGCAGTTTCCATAACACCCCTTTCACCGACTTCGCAGCGGAGGTCCGCATCTGCTGCGGAATAGATATCTTTTACCTCAATGAATGGGTTCAGAACATAACAATTACTGCCTCAGGCGACTCAATCGATCTTGAACAGACTCTCCGCAATCATCTTGACAAATCAGGAATTCACTTCTATCGCAATCATGCAGGCCAGTACTTTCTTACAGGCAAAGAGAGAATCGATGATCTGTTGTTGCGCACCGCCGGAGGCGCCTCAAGGGAGATAAGCGACACTGCCACCCGGGCACAATTACAGGAACGACAGATTAAATATGCCCCAGCTGTCAGGCGTGTTACGATTGGAACCAGGGAAAACAGGCAGAGTGGAGGCTTCTCGGTTATTTCAGGCAAAATCAGCTCATCTGCTTCAGGGGAACCGGTGCCGGGGGCTTCAGTTACAGTCGATGGAACCGCAACAGGCACTTCAACGAACAACGAAGGCTTTTATGCTCTGCAACTCCGCCCTGGCGAAACTTACAATATATCAGTTGCAAGTCTTGGAATGCAGCGAGAATCATATATCGTCGAGCTATACAGTTCAGGAACTCTGAACATTGAGCTCACCGATCAGCTGATCGATATACAGGAGGTAGTTGTACGGTCAGGCCGGTATGATAACGTCAGGGGAATGCAAATGGGATTTCAGAGAATCGATATCAGAACAGTAAGAAGCATCCCCGTGGTAATGGGTGAACGTGATATTATTAAAGTGGCAGTGATGATGCCGGGGGTGCAGACCGTGGGTGAAGGCACATCGGGCTTTAATGTACGCGGTTCCACCAGTGACCAGAACCTCTTCCTCATTAATGGGATACCGGTACTGAATACCGGTCACCTCTTCGGGTTCTTTACATCATTCAACCCCGACATGGTCAGTGATTTCAACCTCTACAAGAGTAACTTCCCTGCTGAGTACGGCGGAAGGCTCGCGTCGGTATTTGAAGTAACAACCCGGAAGGGCAACAAGAAAAAATTCGGAGCCCGTGGGGCGCTTAGTCCGGTAACCGGCTCCCTGCTGCTTGAAACCCCGCTGATAAAAGACAAAGGATCTTTCATAATAGGAGGCAGATCAACCTATTCCGACTGGATACTCAAAAGAATTGATAATCCTGACATCGCCAACAGTGAGGCTTCATTTTATGATATCATGTCAGGAGTACATTTCCTGACAGGGAAATCAGGCTCAGTACAACTGTTCGGGTACCACAGCGATGACAGATTCACTCTTGCAACAACAAACAGGTATCATTATACCAATAGTGGGGCATCCCTTATGTTTAACCGGCCTCTCACCGAAAACTGGAAAATTGATGTGGCGGGAATATTTGGCAACTACATGAATTACCACTCTAAAGCCGAACTACCTGCCTTCTCGTACGACCACAGGTTTACAGTCAGCCTGTACGAGCTGAAAGCAAAGGTTACCGGCTTCAGATGGTTGAACCATACCGCTGTATTCGGAGGGGGTGCTCTGTTCCACCATATTGACCAGGGTGTCGTCACACCGCTGGGCAACGAGTCAATTATATCACCCATTGAGTTTGGAAAGGAAAGAGCGTTGGAGTTTAACATTCATGCCTCCGACGAATATGCCATATCCGACAGGTTAAAAATATATGGAGGGCTGAGATATTCTCTTTTCAGCAATCTCGGGCCGGGAGAGGTCTATCTCTACAATGAGGGAACACCGCGCGAGACTCAATTCATTAACGACACCCTTCATTATGGCGGTGGTGATTTTATCAAAACCTATTCCGGCCCCGAATACAGAATATCGCTGAACTATGAAGTATCACCCCTGCTTTCAGTAAAGGCCGGATACAACAAAATGCGACAATACCTCTTTATGCTCTCAAATACCATCGCCATGTCCCCAACCGACAGGTGGAAGCTCGCCGATCCCTATATTGTCCCTCCGGTATCCGACCAGCTAAGTGCAGGGCTGTACAGAAATATCCCCGGCAGCGCACTTGAAACATCAGCAGAGGTATATCTTAAACTTACCAGGCACCAGATGGACTATAAAGACGGTGCCGAGCTAACAATGAATCAAAGATTTGAAACCGCAATACTACAGGGGAATCAAAGATCATGGGGGGCCGAATTCCTGATAAAGCGAAACGCAGGCCGTCTTACCGGTTGGTTGAGCTACGCCTATTCACGTTCTGTTGTTCATGTTGCAGGGGACTATGATTGGGATAGAATCAATAGCGGAAATCCATATCCCTCAAACTACGATAAACCACACGCCATCAACCTGGTAAGCAACTATCAGTTCTCCCGGAGAATAGGCATCTCTGCCAATATCGTTTACAGCACAGGCCGGCCGATAACATATCCGACAGCCCTGTTTACTGCAGGCGGACAACAGATAATTCTATATTCAGACAGGAACCAATACCGGATTCCTGACTACTTCAGAATCGATATTTCCATAAACTATGAGGGGAACCTGAAAAAAGACAAAAAAGCCCATGGCTCATGGATGCTGGCAATATATAACCTTACCGGCCGAAGAAATGCCTACTCGGTATATTTCAGAAATGAAGGCGGAAGAATAAACGGCTATAAACAATCTATTTACGGGGTGCCTCTCTTTACAATAAGCTATAACTTTAAACTGGGTAATTATGCTGTCGATTAGAAAAGGCTTAGTGATACTACTGCTTCTGATGTTACCGGTCGCCTGCATCGAACCCTATCTCCCTGCCGGAATCGACCATGAACCGGTTCTCTTCATTCAGGCTCTTATCACTGACAATCCTGATATTCAGCCATATGTGCAACTTGCCAACACAAGGCCCCTTTTTAATAACACGGAGCAGACTGAAGATTATATTCAGACAACAGGGGCTTTCGTATTTATCAGGACTGAAAACGGTTCAGAATACTGGTTCTACGAATCATTAACCATGACCGGCAAGTATGTGCCTGCCTCTCCTTTCCCGCAACTTGAAGAAGGATCATGGTATCAACTTGTAGTTATTACTGCTGAAGGTTACCGGCTCGAATCGGAACATGAGTATTATCTGTCATCCCCTCCAATCGACAGTATCACACACAGAGCTGTTGCAGAAACAGTAATTGAGGGCCAGAGAATTGAGCAGGGATACAGGTTCTACGTACATACCACGGCATCAGGGCCGGAAATCAACTACTACCGGTGGGCCCTCGACTACACATACAGATATTTTGTTCCGTACCAGGGCGACTACATGTGGACAGGTACAAGAAGGGTTGACAGTACAAGCTATAACTACACATTCTGCTACATGGATGGTGTCGACAATGGAATCTATGTCGGTTCAACGGCCGGCTTTTCACCAAACAGAATAGCAGGAGCCCCCCTTAACTTTGTCTCCCAGTACGGAGACTACCTCCGTCTCCGGTACAGCCTCCACGCATATCAGTATCGCATTTCTCAAAATGCTTTCAATTTTTGGTTCAATCTCCGGAAAATGATGTATGAAACAGGTGGCCTGTATGAAACTCAGCCATTCAGGCTCAGAGGTAACATCCACTGTGTTTCCCACAGCGATATTAATGTTACGGGTATCTTTGAAGTCGCCGGTGTCTCCGAAAAGAGAGTCTTTGTCTCCCAGCCACTTGAGTTCCCGACATATTCTGATCTTGTTTGTAAAGCTGATACTATAGGGCGCAGCACAGCCTATCCGCAATGGTCTGCGGTTCCCGCTGGTTCCTATCTGATGGACCTGGGTGATGGTATTTTCATGACGGCCCCAAACGAGTGTTTCGACTGCAGGCTGAAAGGAGGTTATCTGGCAACGCCCTCTTTCTGGGAATCAAAATAGTTAGAAACAGGCAATCTGAAAATCATGAATCCAAATAGAAATACGGTGAAAAGGGGGGTTGAATTCTGCATTCTGCTGATTATGCAGATAATTACTGGAACATATGCCGGATCACAGGAGTCAACAAGCCCCCCCACTACCCTTGAAACTGTTATTCTGACTCCCGACCGGTCAGTCTACCTGCCTGGCGATGATATCCTGATTGTGGCCAGAGTTGCCGAAGCTGACACCTATATTACCTCTGACCTCAGTATGATAATCAGAATTGAGATTACCGGAAGTGACGGCACTGTAATTGCCAGGGAAAAACTAGCTGCTGAATCGGGTCTGGCCGAATGCATTATCAGTCTGCCAGAGGCTATTCCAACAGGATGGTACCAGATAAGGGCCTACACTAACTGGATGAGAAATTTCTCTCAGGATTTCTACTCCACAGCCAGGATCAGAATTATTGACCCGGCCGACCTGGAAGACATTGAGTCAGACAAATCAGCTGTTCCGGTAATTGTTACGCTCTTTTCAGAAGGAAAAACCGCTATGAGGCAGGGATCGGAAAACCAAATCGCCGTATATGTCAAAGATATCTCCGGGAACCCTGTTTCCTTCCGCGGATCGGTCCTTTCAGCCTCAGGCGATACTGTTGCAACTATCTCCACCGGAAAAACCGGATGGGGAATCACATCAATAGCACCCGATAAGGATGGCAGCCTAAGTATTGTTGCAGAGAGCGATAAAATTACTGTTAAGCAATATGTTATACCTTCAACAGGTCTTGCGGCTCCCAGGTTGCAGATTAAACCCTCAAACTCAAACATAAGAGTAATTGCCGATATTCCCGGTTCAGGAAACAGGAGTTACCGCCTTATAGTTCACTCCCTTTATACATGGTACTGGTTCAGGGAAATCTCAGTCTCCAATGACGCAACAGAATATTCTGTACCTGTTTCATCCCTTCCCTCGTCAGGTATTTATCAGTTTACGCTTCTTGATGACAACGGCAGGATAATAGCAGCAAGATTATGGGCCTCTGATGACATCGGGGCATCAGGCGGAATTATTGAAACCAATGCAGACTCTGTCTCCCAGCGATCGGAAATAAATACATCCTGGATTGCTGACGGGACTGGCTCCGCAGGTTCATACAGGGTAATTGCAAGAAGAAAAGAACCTCTGGAAAATGGTGATATCTACATACCTGGGCTTCCAGGGTGGCCCTGTACCGGAATCATCCCAAAAGACAATACTGAGAGGGAAGCCTGGCTAATGGCAAACACCTACCCCCCGGGGGTGGTAAATCAGTTCTTTGAAAACAGAGAGACCGGAGAACCGGCAGAGAGAATAATAAACTTCAGGGACCCGATCCACGTAAGAGAGACTATGGTGGCTTATTTGCCTGAGATCAGAGGAATGGTTGTCTCTGGTGAAATAAAGGCCTCAGACACTGGTGAGCCGGTAAATGGGGAGACTCTCACTCTTACCACATTTTCTGATAAATATATCTACACTGCAGTAACATATCCTTCAGGGAAATTTCATTTTACGATACCTTACATGGCAGGTGATGATGATGCAATAATCAGCTACCTGAGAAAACCTGAGAACAGCCTGTCGCTGACTGTCTATCCCGATTTTGATGAATCAACTGAGCCTGGCATACCTGATAAAGTCATCCTTTATGCGGGCGAAGCAGAATACATCAGACAACTCAACATAGAAAAACGGTTGCGGGAAATATTCAATATTGGGAAAGACTCTCTCCTTTCAGACGAACATAAATCAACTGATAAGAATTACCGGTCTGTACTTGGTTATCCTGACTACAGCGTGCATGTAGACGACTTCATCAGGCTGCCAAATATCCGTGAGGTTATTGCTGAAGTTGTTCCGACAGTAATAGCCAGGAGAAGTGGCGATAACTGGAGCCTGAGGCTGGTTAATGAGCAGTCAACCCGCGAGAAAATGTTGCCTCTTATTACCCTGGACGGCCTGCCTCTGACCAACTTTAATGATTTTCTTCTACTTCCACCCGAAAGAATAACCAGAATCGATGTATTCAACAGAATATATATCAGGGGAAATGCAAGCTTCGGTGGTGTTGTGAGCTTTACATCAAGAAACAACGATCTGGCAGGTCTCAGACTGCCTGAGGAAGCCAGAATTATTACACTAGACCTTCCTGAGTCGAGACAGTTTATCCTTCCGACTCCTTCACCGCCAAATGTTCCTTACCTGCCAGTGGTACTCGGCTTAAAGACAGTGAATAATGAAAGCAATGGCATTTTCACTTTCCGGTGTGGTGACAATACCGGTGATTTCATATACATTCTAAGCGGTTTTACAAAGGAGGGAGCATGGGTATATCTTACAGATACCTTTGCAATCTCGGGAAACAGGAAAGACCAATGATCAATAAGGAAGCTATTATTGACACACTTAAAGATGCGGCTGAGAAGATTCTGAATGTCTATTACTCCAGCAGCCCTGATGTTCGTCTTAAAGGCGACGGATCTCCTGTTACACTGGCCGACACATCGTCAAACGATGTAATAAGAGGAAGACTCTCTGCATTAACACCAGGCATTCCTGTGATAAGTGAGGAGGATTCTGTCATACCATACAGCGAAAGGAAAAGATTCAATGCGGTGTGGATTCTTGATCCTCTCGACGGAACACGCGAGTTCGTAAGTCATAACGGAGAGTTTTGCATATGTCTGGCGCTGGTAAGAGACAGACGGCCGGTTGCAGGATTTATACTGGCTCCTGTGACAGGTGATCTGTGGTATGCTTTTGAAGGGAAAGGATCATTCCATGAAAAGGATAGAGTAATAACCCGCCTGCCACTTGAGGCACCACCCTCGACACCGGTGGTGCTGGTAAGCCGCTCGCACCATAATTCAGCAGAAAGAGAATGGATAGAAAAGTATGTAGCCAGAACAGGAGCCGGTGTGCTGACACTAGGCAGCGCCCTGAAATTCTGCCGGCTCGCTGAGGGCCGCGCTACCGTCTACCCCAAGTTCGGAGCAATAAACGAGTGGGATGTGGCTGCAGGAGATATTATTCTCAAAGAGGCCGGAGGATCAATCACCGAAACAGTATCCGGCAAGGAACCAGTTTACAACAAGGAGTCGCTGGTGCAGCCCTATTTTGTTGCAAGAAGCAAAGGATATACGATTTAAGATTAACGATAAACGATTTTAGATTTACAATAATGGCTACTCCTTTCGGTCGTGAGTTCCTTCCGGATGGAAGCGGTCTGGAATCAGATTTTTCTGAAGTTTTGGATTTCGTCTACTTCGATGGCAGAGAAGTGACATCCAATAAGGTTTCTGAGCATCAGTCCAAGTTCGAGCATATCTTCATCACCCTTTTCATAATACCATACTAATTGAAACTCCTTGCCGGCTGATGACAATTCTTTCAGGATCAGGAATATCCATTTCGCTGAGGCGGTATTGATATATTCGAATCCAAACTCAATCAAAGGCCTGCCCTCAACAGCGCCAAACTTTTCCAGCATCCAGTCATGCAAAGGCAGATAGAAAGCCCTGGGATTCTCGGGTATTGAGCGTCCTTCAATAGTGAACCTGCCACCGGAGAGCTTTACCGCCGGTGTCTTACGTGTAGACATACTGAACAATTCAGTGCTTGCAGTATTCATATCAGGTTAACAAATAGGGCTTTGCCGCCCATAAGAAAACAATCCTCTGTCTGAACCAGGGGCCAAAATTAACAAATCTTAACCAATATGAAAGTACCTACAGAGTCTTTTGATTAAAAAGATCAGGTTCGCCCTCTTCCCACAGGGTGGGGTGCTCTTCATTGAAACGCCTGACTATCTCCTTCATTATGGTCTCCCTGAGGAAACCCGATTTATTACTGATACGGTACCTTGAGCAGTACACTGACAGCGCCCGCATTTCCCGGCTGTTCAACATAAGGGTCAGCCTGTTATTCCTACGCATTCTCTCTTCTCTGCTACTGCCGTTCCGCCGCACTGATTGAATAATTATTTCAGGCTAAAATAGCCATTCCCGTCCATCCAATGCGGTACTCAGAACCAGCAGTTGTTAACAGAAAAAAGCCAGCCGATCTGTAACCGGCTGGCTTTGTGCTATATGACTGTTTATAACTTTTAATTCCTGTCAAGCGCATTGAGGTCTGCGAAGGCCTCTTTCAGCCTCTCTATAAACATCTCTTCTCCCTTGCGCAGCCATACTCTGGGGTCATAATATTTCTTATTGGGCTTATCATCACCATCAGGGTTTCCAATCTGGCTCTGCAGGTAACCATGTTTCTCCTCTGCATACTTTCTTACCCCGTGCCAGAAAGCCCATTGCATGTCAGTATCAATATTCATCTTTATCGCTCCGTACTCAATAGCCTCTTTAATAAGGTGCTTTTCGGAACCGGAACCTCCATGGAACACGAAGTTCACAGGATTCGGTCCGGTCTTAAACTTCTCCCGGATGAAATCCTGAGAATTCTTAAGTATCACCGGCTTCAATTCCACATTACCAGGCTTGTAAACACCATGTACATTACCGAATGAAGCTGCAATGGTAAACATATCACTGACCTTCATCAGCTCCTCGTAAGCATAGGCTACATCTTCAGGCTGGGTATAGAGTTTTGAATTATCTATATTGGTGTTGTCGACACCGTCTTCCTCGCCACCGGTCACTCCAAGTTCAATTTCAAGAGTCATCCCGATCTTTGACATCCGCTTAAGGTATTCAACACATGTCTCAACATTCTCTTTAATAGACTCTTCCGATAAATCAAGCATATGAGAACTGTACAGTGGCTTGCCGTTTGTTTCGTAAAACTCCTCCCCTGCTTCTATCAGTTCATCAATCCATGGCAGCAGTTTCCTGGCGGCATGATCGGTATGCATTATCACCGGAATCCCATAGTATTCAGCGACGTTATGTACATAAAGAGCACCTGCAATGGCTCCTGCTATAGCTCCTTCGTGATTCTCCTTTGTCAGGCCCTGACCGGCAAAGAAATGCGCTCCTCCGTTTGAGAACTGGATAATAACCGGAGAGTTAACAGTCCTGGCGGTCTCTAAAACAGCATTTATCGAATTGGTTCCTACGACATTAACTGCCGGTATGGCGAAATTATTCCTGTTGGCATAGTCAAATAATTTCTTTACGTCATCGCCGAAGAGCACGCCCGGCGTCAGTTTTAAACCCTTATTACTCATAACCTTTAGTTTTTATGTGATCTACAGCAAAGATAAGCAATTAAAGGGAGTTCACAGAGTTCATAAAGTTCATAAAGTTAATAGAGCTGAGGGTTAAAGAGTTAACAGTTAGGATATAACAAATACTGTTGAGGTCATAGAGTTCATAAGGACCATACGGCTGAGGTTTAATGAGTTAAATGTTATAAATTGACAAAGCCAGTTGAGTTCATTGAGATGGAGGGGATGACATTAAAACATTAACGCTTATCTTCGTGGTTTGAAAAGAGATCTGTAACGGGGGTGAGGAATAGAATAATCATAGGGTTGTTTCTTTTTGTCATGGCGGCAGGCACGCAGGCGCAGTCGCGGCTGTGGTCGCTGGAGGAGTGTATTGACTATGCCCTGGAGCACAATACCATGGTAAAACTGCAACAGCTTCAGACACTGAAGCAGCAGAACAACCTGGCAATGGCGAAACTGAGTATTCTTCCGTCACTTTCAGGAACAGGATCATATAACATGGCTTTCGGCAGGGCTCTTGACCAAACCACCTATGAATTCATTGAAAACCAGACCGTAGTATCAGGTCAGATATATGCAGGAAGCAGCATCACGCTCTTCAGCGGCCTGCGCAACCTCAACAACATCAGGAAGAACCAGTACGAACTGGTGGCAGCGGGTTATGATCTCGACAGGATAAAGGACAACATCACCCTTAATGTAACTCTGGCATATCTTCAGGTACTGCTTTCCCGGGAGCTGGTTTCTGTAGCCGAAAACCAGGTGGTGATGACCCGTAATCAGATAAAAAGAATATCTGACATGGTAGAAACGGGCGGACTTATACGCGGTAGTCTGCTCGACATCCAGGCCCAGGCCGCCACCGAAGAGATGCATCTTACGGCTATGAGCAACAACCTAGAGCTGGCGATACTTGCTCTTACTCAACTGATGGACCTTGAAACGACAGAGGGCTTTGACATAGCAATACCTGCTGGAAACGCTGAAGAGAGAGAGATAACAGATGAAAATACATCAGAGATTTACAGCAGAGCCCTGTTATCCCGTCCGGAAATACTGTCGGCTGAGACGAGACTTAGGATAGCAGCCCTGAGTCTGCGAATAGCACAAGGCGGACAGAGTCCGAGGCTTACCCTTACCAATGCATTCAGTACAGGTTACTCAGATGCCAGAAGAAGGCTGCTGAACGACGATCCGGTCAATCCTGTCTATGGCTACTATAGTCCGGTCGATCAGATTGCCGACAATATCAATTATGGTATCGGCCTGAGCCTTTCATTGCCTATTTTAAACGGGTGGCAGGTTCGCACCGGCATTAAGAACGCAAGGCTGGAAGTGACAGAAAAAGATTATCTGCTTGAAGAGACCCGCAAGCAGCTATACCGTGAAATACAACAGGCAATGGCAGACGCCGCTGCTTCAAGAAAGAGTTATGAGGCGGGAAAGAAAGCTGTGGAGGCATTGAAGGAGGCCTTCAGGTACACTGAAGAGAGGTTCAGTGTGGGGTTGGTAACACCTGTAGAGTACAACACCGCCAAGACGAACCTGCTGATATCTGAATCGGAGCTGCTGCAGGCAAAATATGAATACATCTTTAAAATCAGTGTGCTTGATTTCTACCAGGGTATTCCGATATCACTGAAATGAATAAGAGCGGGCATTTATTATAAAAGAGAAATGAACGAAGTAAAAACGGATAAAAAGACAGAGGCACCAATTCTGTGCATTGAATCGGCCACCGGGGTTTGTTCGGTGGCTCTCTGTGGTCGCGATGAAGTGTTGCAGATATTGGAGAGCAGAGATGAAAGGGCACACTCGAAGCTTCTTGCCGGCTACGTCAGGGGTGTTCTTGACGCAGCAAGCCTTCAGGCAGCAGAACTTTCGGCCGTAGCTGTAAGCAAGGGGCCCGGTTCCTATACAGGTTTGCGCATCGGAGTTTCAATGGCCAAAGGTTTAGCCTATGGCACCGGTCTGCCACTGATAGCGGCAGACACAATGCTGTCACTGTACTATTCATTGCTGACAGGGCATCCTGAATATAGTGAGCAGGGAGTGGCAGAGTTTTTTGTTCCAATGATTGATGCCCGGCGGATGGAGGTTTATCACTCAGTCATCGACAGTCATGGTTTTATTACAGGTAAAGTAGAGGCCACTGTGGTTGAAGAAGGTTCGTTTGCGCGGTTGCTTGAGTCCGGCCGGGTTGTTTTTTTCGGAAATGGAGCAGCCAAATGCAGGGAGGTGATCAGTCACCCCAATGCTTTATTCGTAGATGGTGTTCATCCCTCTGCGGCTGATATGCGCGTACCTGCGTTCAGGGCCTTCGCAGAACAAAGGTTTGAAGATGTAGCATATTTTGAGCCATACTATCTGAAAGACTTTGTGGCTACAATACCAAAAAAACTTATCCCGTAATATATTTATGGCACGCTTTTTTCGTTGCTAGAGGTTATAATGAGACCTATGAAGAGATTAACAATATTGTTTGCCCTTGTTTTGCTGTCCAGAACCCCGGTGTTCCCTCAAAATCCCGGTTCCCCCTATATGCCGGGAGAAAAAGCAACCTATATTATTCATTATGGATTAATTAACGGCGGAGTGGCAACGCTGGAGCTCAAGAACGCGACCTATGAAGGCAACAGGGTCTGGCATTCGGTAATGACCGCACAAACGACAGGTCTGGCCGATGCGCTATACAAAGTAAGGGATGTTTATGAGAGTTTTATAGACCCGGCGACTGAATTGCCGCTGAAGTCAATACGTAATATAAGCGAGGGGAAGTACCGCAAGTACAACGAGGTGCTCTTTGACCACACTACGCGCAGTGATTCAGCTATTCTGCTGAGTGACCTGACCGGGACGCATATTACGGAGAAGGGTATTCATGACATTCTGAGCTGTTTTTACTGGTTCAGGAAGAGGTTTTTGCCGTATGCCTATACTTTCAGTGTCGGGCAGGTGATTTCGATAAACACGTGGTTTACTGATGAGTTTTACCCCATCAGGATGAAATATATGGGTAAGGAAGAGGTCAGGACCAAGGCAGGGCGGGTAATGTGCCACAAGTTTAATCCGGTTACAGAGGTTGGCAGGCTGTTTAAAACAGAGGAGGATGTGTCGATGTGGTTTTCAGCTGATAAAAATTTTTTACCGGTTATGATTCGTTTTGATATATTTGTAGGGTCGTTCACTGTCAACCTGGTTGATTATGAAGGACTGGCTTATCCGCTGATAATTAAATAACTAACACACTTTTAACTGGATAGATTTTATGGCTACAACAGCTGATTTCAGAAACGGACTTGTGATTGAGTATAATAATGACCTCTGCTCAATAGTACAGTTTCAGCATGTAAAACCGGGGAAGGGGCCCGCTTTTGTCCGCACAAAGCTTAAGAGCCTGACTACAGGCAGGGTGCTTGAAAACACATTTACGGCAGGTGTCAAGGTAAATGTTGCCCGCGTTGAGAGGAGACCCTATCAGTACCTTTATCGCGACGATATGTTCTATCATTTCATGCATAATGAGACTTACGAGCAGATAACAATAGCCGAATCGATGATAGAGAATCAGGACCTCTACAAGGAGAGTCAGAATGTTGAGATAGTGGTGCATG
>Ga0334882_1003929_pt1 | contig 13105 bp, 6 predicted proteins | sample GraSluR1_MG_5_FD_207226 | JGI IMG/M metagenome (GOLD analysis project Ga0334882, IMG submission 207226) | Sludge microbial communities from methane-producing bioreactor in Wageningen University, Netherlands - Granular Sludge_15_04-R1 | ecosystem: Engineered > Bioreactor > Anaerobic > Unclassified... | reverse complement strand
ATCTTCGGGTTGACCTCCGGCCCGTCGTAGTCGGGAATCTCGGCACCCTCGAGCACCGCCACAAGCTCCGCCACCATGGCTGCGGCGGCGCGGGGCTGGAGCACGGCGTACCAGGCGCTGCTGCGCTCCGCGTGCGTCGGCACCACGCGGCACACCACGTTGTCCAGGTCCATCTGCCTGGCCAGCAGGCCGAGACCCACCAGCTCCGAGGCCGTCATGTCGGTGCGGATCATGTCCTTGAGTGTCTGCACGATCTGCGGAAGTCGGCTTACGGAGGCGAAGTGCGCCTTCTGCCGAACCAACTCCTTGAGCACATACTGCTGGCGCTGGGTGCGCTCGAAGTCCGTGCTCTCCCGCGACCTCTTGCGGTCATGCCGGTGGCGCACGAAGCCCTCGATCTGCTTGCCGTCCAGATGGTGGTAGCCCTTCTGCAGGTCGATGTGCAGATCGCCGGCTTTGTCGTGGTAGTTCATGTCCTGGTCGACGTACAGCTCCAGGCCGCCGAAGGCGTCGAAGAGCTTGTAGAACCTGGCCACATCCGTCTTGATGTACCGGTCCACGGGCACCTCGAGGATCTGCTCCACGGCCCGGGCCGTCATGGCTTCACCATCGCCGGACTCGCGATGGTAGGCGTACACGGCGTTGATCTTCTGGGCGCCGTGGCCCGGCAACAAGACCTTCAGATCACGCGGGATGGAGACAGCGGCCACGCGCTTGGTGTCCTTGCGCAGCATCACCAGCATGATCGTGTCGGCTCTGCCGCCTTCAAGCTTCTCATCGGTGCCGATGACCAGGATGTTCACCTGGCGCTGACCGGGGCAAAGCTCATCGACCATCGCGTCGCGCGACAGGACGCCACCGTCGGAGGTGCCCCGCAACTGACCGCCCGCGCCCTCATCGGTGGCCGCCTGCGCCATCGTCTGCGGAGCGACCATGAGGTCGTAGATGCCGTAGCCGCCCAGGGCAACCACGACGGCCACGATCAAAGCTGTGGCCACATCGACGGCCCCTGCTCTGCGGTTCCTGCCCGGGATGGTGCGAGGGGTGCTGCCGGACCTCACCACTGGCATCTATCTCCTTGGTACAGCCAATTGAACGTGGACGGCACCGAGCCGGATGCTCCGCTTCGGCCGGCAGTCCCCGCAATGACGGCGCGCTATCGCTCCTCGCGCCGGCGGGCCGCCCTTTGCAGCTCCTGCAACTTCATCAACGCTTCCACGGGTGTGAGCGTATCCAGCTCTAGCCCGGCAATCTCATCCACTATCGGGTCCGGTGCGGTCTCGAAAAGCCTAAGCTGCACCGTGGGTGCCACCCGCTGCGCGGCGCGGGCGGTGGGCGAGACCTTCTGAGAGAGGTCTTCCTCCTCCAGGGAGTGGAGGACCTCCTTGGCGCGCTCGATCACCTCTTTGGGCAGCCCCGCCAGTCGCGCCACCTGAATACCATAACTGCGGTCCGTCCCGCCGTCAACAATCTTGCGTAGAAACACGACCTCATCGCCGTGCTCCTTGACCGCCACCCGCATGTTCCTCGTCCGCGGCACCGTCTGGGAAAGCTCGTTGAGGTGGTGATAGTGGGTGGCAAACAGCGCCTTGGCCCCGATACGCCGCACGATGTACTCCGCCACCGCCCATGCAATGGACAGACCGTCGAAGGTGCTGGTGCCCCGCCCGATCTCGTCGAGGATCACCAGGCTGCGCCCTGTGGCGTTGTGCAGGATATTGGCCGCCTCGGTCATCTCCACCATGAAGGTCGACTGCCCGGTGGCCAGGTCGTCGCTGGCTCCTACACGGGTGAAGATGCGGTCCACCAGGCCCAGCCGCGCCTGCCGGGCCGGCACGAAGCTGCCCACCTGGGCCATCAGGCAGATCAGGGCCACCTGACGCAGATAGGTGCTCTTGCCCGCCATGTTCGGACCCGTGATGATGATCAGCTCGTGCTGCTCGCAGTCCAGCAGGGCATCGTTGGGCACGAAGGCCTCCGCCACCTGCGCCCGCTCCACCACCGGGTGCCGGCCGTCGCGGATCTCGATGGCGTCACCGTCGTTGACCTCGGGTTTGCTGTAGTCGTACTCCACCGCCACACGGGCCAGGGCCAGCAGACCATCGATCTGCGCCAGCGCCCGCGCCGTGCCCAACACCCTCTGCGCCTCGGCGGCCACATCCCGCCTCACCTGCACGAACAGCCGGTACTCCAAATCGTGGGACTTCTCCTCGGCGCCGAGGATCTTGTCCTCGACCTCCTTGAGCTCCGGGGTGATGAACCGCTCGGCGTTGACCAGCGTCTGCTTGCGCTGGAAGTCCTCCGGAACCAGGTGCAGATTGGCCCGGGTGACCTCGATGTAGTACCCAAAGACCTTGTTGAACCCGACTTTCAGTGAATCGATGCCGGTGCGGGTCCGGGCCTTGTCCTGCAGTCCCGCCACCCACTCGCGGCCGTGGAGCATGGCGTCGCGCAGCTCGTCCAGATCCGCGGAGAACCCGTCGCGGATGATCCCGCCTTCCATGATGGTGACCGGCGGCTCATCGGCGATGGCGCGCCCCAGGAGGTCGGCGACGTCGGTGAGCTCATCGATGCCCGAGCAAAGCTCCGTGAGCAGACTGTCCGCCTCTGTGGGCCCGCCCTCCGCAACCGGGGGCACAGGGCCCGGGGGGCCATCCTCGTCTCCTGCGGCTGCCAAGTCGCACGCCGCTGCGGCCTGAGCCAGGCCGGCACGCAACGTGGCCACGACCTGCGGCAGCCCGGCGATGGAGCCCGCGAGCGCCGCCAGATCGCGGGCATTGGCCGTACCGGCGGTGGCACGGTTCACCAGGCGCTCGAGGTCACGCACTCCGCGCAGAGACGCCACGAGCGCGTCGGCCATCACGCCATCCCGCACCAGGGCCTCCACCGCATCCAGCCGGCGCCGAATGGCCGCCACATCCAAGAGCGGCTGCAGGAGCCACTGTTTCATCAGTCGCGAGCCCATCGGGGTCAGCGTCCGGTCCAGCAGTGCCAGGAGGCTACCCTCCTTGGACCCCTCGCGCAGTGTGCGCACCAGCTCCAGGTTCCGCCGAGTGGCGGCGTCGATCACCATGAACTCCGCGGTGGAGTAGGTGGTGATACCGGACAAGTGCGGCAGGGCGTCCTGGCGGTTGTGCCGCAGGTAGGCCAGGGCCTGGGCGGCCGCCGCCTGCCCCGCGGCCAGGTCCTCGCAGCCGAAGCCCCGCAGGGTCTCGACGCCGAAGAACTCCGCAAGCTGCCGGCCCGGAGAGCGGAACTCGAGGCCGTCCTCCACGGCGGGGGTGATGTGGGCGCCCCCCGCCCGTTCCGCCGCCCCGCGAATCGCCGGCTCCTCAGCCAACTCCGGGGGAACCACGATCTCCGCCGGCTGCAGGCGCGCGATCTCGTCCGCCACCAGCCCAAACCGCCCCTCAGCCGGACGGAGCAGCTCGTCCATGCTGCCGTTGCCGCTCTCCGACGATCGCCGGTGGGCGTCTATCTCCGTGACGAGGAACTCACCCGTCGAGATGTCCACCACCGCGATACCGGCGCGCTCGTCCCTGGCCGCCACCGAGAGCAGGAAGTTGTGGTCATCGCCGCCCAGCAGCTCATCTTCAAGCAATGTCCCCGGAGACACGACCCGTGTCACCTTGCGGTCCACGAGGCCCTTGGCCTCGCGCGGGTCCTCCACCTGCTCGCAAATCGCGGCCCGATAGCCCTTCTTCACGAGCTGAACCAGGTACCGATCCAGGGCGTGATGGGGCAGCCCGCACATGGCGATGCGACTATCGCCGTGGGCCTTGCGGCTGGTCAACGTGAGCCCCAGCACCTCGGCCCCGATCTTGGCGTCCTCGTCGAACATCTCGTAGAAGTCGCCCATACGGAAGAGCAGCAGCACGTCGGGGTAATCCCGCTTGGCCGCGGCCCACTGTCGGTACATGGGTGTTAGCTGCGTGTCGGACTTCAAGGGTATCGACCTGCTAGAGATAGGGTCGGTGCGCGGAGCAAAGCGGGGCCCGGCAGCGGTCGTGTGTCACGGCGGCGGTCCCCCCGGAACCCCCATACGCCCAGAGGTAGGGCCGAAAAGCGGGTTCTACCGTGAAGATGCCATCCTGAGCGTCAATCTCGCGTAGCGAGATAGCGAAGGATCTCGCCATGTCCCAGGGGTTTCCTCGAGCCCCTCGCGGCAAGAGCGCCTCAGGCGTCCCTGGCCTGTGGCGGGCCGCATCACGTCGCCGCCGCCAGTTGCGGCCTCCCACTGACCGTCGCCTCCACCAGCACCTCGATGAGGACTTCCTCGCCCTCGGCGGAGAACGCGCGGCGCTCGTCGATACTGTGGCGCACCTTCTCCGATGCCGTGCCGGCGGCCAGGGCCCGGCTCCGGGCCAAGGAGGCCGCCTCGGCCTTAGCCGCCTCGACGGCATCCAGCAAGGTCTCGTGCTCGCGGCGGCCGGCGCGGGTGTAGACCACGAAGTTGGCGATATCGCCCGGACGCACCACCGCCCGCTCCCGCACCACCACTTCGCTGGCGATGGCGCCGATGGCGTTGGCCACCTCCGCATGTCGGGGGATCACCACCTCCGCCCCCAGCCGCCGCCCCACCTCCGGGAAGAACGGCTCCACCGGGGCCCCGATGGCGATGATCGGGCGCCCGTAGCTCAGCGTAACCTTCAGATGGCTCTTCGCGCCATCCGCGAAGGCCTCGCGCAACACGGAGGGCCAGCGGGCGGGCTCGGACCCGACGATGTCGGGCAGCTCGCGCTGCATGATCTCGCCGGCCAGACGGCGAACGACCAACTCCCGCACCTGCCGCACCATCTGCTCGGGCGTGGCGCCATAGAGCTCGGCAAACAGGCGCAGGCCCTGCGCGGAGGCGGCCACGTCCCACGCCCGGAACTCCCCGCTCACGTGCAGGATATCCGTAGGCGTCAGGCCCGAGCGCAGGAGGATGCCCAGCTCCTCGAGTCTCCTCGTCCGCAGGAGGCTGGGGGCCGGCGCGCCCACGCGCCCGGCCAGTTGGACCCGCGTGAGCGGACCGCCTTTGAGGGCGGCGACGATCGCCCGCTCGTGGGCGTCCAGCGGGGCGGAGTCGTCACCCACGGAGAGCACGAAGAACTCCAGAGCCGCGGCGCCGGAGCGGTCGAGGATAGTGGACGGGTCCAGGGCCATGAGCGTCTGAGCCGCCGCGGGGTGCCTGTGGCAAAGATAGCACAGCGGCACCACGCGCCCGGGCCCTACCAGCAGCCTGCGGTCCACGGTGAAATCCAGGTGGCTGTCGCCGCCCAGCCCCGTGGTGGAGATGTCGGCGGCCTCGACGCTGGTGAGCCAGCCCCCTACTCTGGCGCCTTCGGGGCTGATGCGGGCCAGACCGTCCTCGATCACGGCGGTGTCGGTGGTGGTGCCGCCCATGTCGAGGATGATGGCATTGTCGATGCCGGTGAGATGCTTGGCACCCGACACGCTGGCCGCCGGGCCCGACAGGATCGTCTCGATCGGGCGCTCCAGAGCCGTCCGGCAGTTCACCAGCGACCCGTCGCCCTTGACCACCGTAATGGTGGCGCAGATGCCGCGGCCTTCCAGGGAGCGGCGCACGGCCTCGATGAGCCGACGAACCACGGGCAGCAGTCGTGCATTGAGAATCGCCGTGTTCGCGCGGCTGATGAAGTTCAGGCGACTGGACAGCTCGTGGCCGCAGACCACCGGCAGCTCCGAGCGGGTGCGGATCACCTGCCGGATCGCCAGCTCGTGGGCGGGGCTTTTCACACTCGCATAGCCGGAGACGGCGAAAGCGTCCACTCCGGCGGCGAGCAGCTCGTCCACCACCGCCGCGATCTGCCCCTCATCCACCGGCTCTTGCTCCACCCCGGCGATGCTCAGACGGCCGCGGACGAACCGCGTCGGCCGCCAATCGATGTCCTCCTCCGAGGCCAGGCCCGAGGCCAGGATGATGGCTCCCGGCGTCCCCCCCTTGCCCTCGACGATCGAGTTGGTCGCCAGCGTCGTGGACAGGGCCACCAGTCCGATGTCCTGCGGCTCAGGGATCTGCAGAGCATCCAGGGCCTCATCGATGCCCAGCAGCAGGTCGTGGTGCGTGGTGAGCGCCTTGGCCTTGGACAGCACCTGCTGGGTGCGCAGGTCGTACAGCACACAATCGGTGTACGTGCCCCCCGCATCGATGCCCAGGCCGACCACCTGCAACCCCTCATCGGCCGCGTCCTGCTCCGGCGCGAAGGCGGCGCAGGTGGGCACGGGGCGAACGGTCTCCGCGCAGCCGCTGCGGGCCGGACAGGCCACCGCGGGCTCGGGCCCCGCAATGTCGGTGGCCGCAAAGATGCCGTCATCCCCGGTCAGAGTGCTCCGCTGCCCCGGCTCCAGGACGAACAGGCCTGGGTCCTCAAACTCACCCGCCAGCAGCCTGCGCAGAAGAGAGGTGTCGCCGGGCAGCGCCTCGTAGACCCAGCCGAACTCCTCCGCCATTTCCCTGGCATAGCCTGCGTACAACTCCCGGTTCCCGATCCCCGTATCGATGAAAGCCGCCCGGGTGTAGTTGCGCTTCCAACTGTCATAGAACTGGATGATCGCCTCGGCATTGTCCTCGCCGAAGCGCCGGCTGAAGTCCGCATATCGCGGGTCGCGGGCGATGCCCCCCGGCGAGCCGCCACCGTCCCGGGCGCCGCGCGAGAACAAGAGCTTCTTCTCGTACCAGCCGGGGGTGGTGTAGAAAGTCCCCGGATGCTGCTGGAACTGCCGGCGGTACTCGGCGCGGGAGCCCAGAAACAGCGTCATGCAGTCATGCACCCGGGGCAAGACCACCATGGTATCGCGGGCCACGAGGCCCGATGTCCCGCGTCCGCACAGGCCGTAGGCCACGACGATGGCGTCGTAGCCCTGACCCTCGGCGGCGTCGATGGCTTCCTGCACCCTTTCCCGCAGAACGTTGGGAGTGCTGTGCAGACCGGCGTCCAGGAAGTGCAGATGCACCTCAGAGGGCACTTTGCCGCTCAGCTCGGTCAGTTCCGGCTCGAACACACCGCAGGCGATGACCTTGATCTTCACAGTGGGGCTACCTCAGACGAGCGCATTGGCGACTGTACCGGCGGCAGCATCCCGCCCCGGCGGCGATCGAGGGACGGCGAAAGCGACTTTGCGCCGGTGGCGACGCCCCCTGCGGGCCCACCGTGTCAGCGGCCCAGCAGGGCGTCGATCTCGTGGCGCAGGGCCTCGGCGGCCTCCTCGTAGGGGACGGTGCGCAGAATCTCGCCGTGCCGGAAGAGAGCGACGCGCCCCTTGCCGCCCGCGGCGCCGATGTCGGCTTCCCTGGCTTCACCGGGCCCGTTCACCTCACAGCCCATCACGGCAACGACGATATCGTCCTCCACATCCTGCAGCATCTCGGCGACGCGCCGGACCAAAGCGGGCAAATCCACGCGACAGCGGCCACAGGTAGGACAGGATACCAGTTGCGGCCCACCGCGCAGCCCCAGACCGCGCAGTATCTGCTGCCCGACGCGGACCTCCTCCACCGGATCGTCCGTCAAGGACACGCGGATGGTATCACCGATGCCATCCGCGAGCAAGATCGCCAGACCGGCGGTGGACTTCACCACCCCGGACTCACCGAACCCGGCCTCGGTGATCCCCAGGTGCAGGGGCAGGTCTGTCTCGGCCGCGAACAGCCGATTGGCCTCCACGGTGCGCGCCACGTCCGATGACTTGATGGAGACAACGATGTCGGCCGGGCCCAGAGCCTGCACCCTCTTGACGCTGCGCAGCGCACTGACGCTGCAGGCCTCCGCGGTGGCCGCCCCGTAGCGCTCCAGGAGGTCCTTCTCCAGCGAGCCGGCGTTCACACCCACACGGATGGGGATCCCCGCCTCACCGGCGGCCTCCACCACGGCCCCCAGGCGGTCATCCGCGCCGATGTTTCCCGGGTTGATCCGCAGCTTGGCGGCTCCGCGCCTCGCGGCCTCCACCGCCAGGCGATAGTCGAAGTGGATGTCGGCCACCACGGGCAGGGGGCTCTCGGCACAGATGCGAGAGAAGCCCTCCAGAGCCCCGGCGGCGGGAATGGCCACGCGCACGATCTCCACACCGGCCATGGCACAGCAGAGTATCTGCTCCAGCACCGCCTCCGGCTCCGCCGTGTCGGCCTTCGTCATCGTCTGCACCGATACCGGCGCACCACCGCCCACAAGCACGCCGCCGACAGAGACCTGACGGCTCTGTCGGCGTGGCCAAGGCGGGCTCTGGCTTCTGGCATGGCGATCCGGCAGGCTAGTAGGTGCCATACTTGATGAGGTTCAGCACATCCTTAGCGGTCAGCAGGACGAAGAGATTGATGATGAGGAGGAACCCGGCCAGACGCACGTAGACCTCGAGCTTCTCGTTCACCCGACGGCCCAGCAAGCCCTCCAGACCCAGCAGGACTACGTGGAAACCATCGAAGGGCGGGATGGGGAACATGTTGAGGACGGCCAGGTTGGCGCTGATAAGCCCGCAGAAGCTCAGGACCGCGGCCCAGCCGAGCTTGGCCGTCTCGGCCGTCATGGCCATGATCCCGATGGTCCCGGTGGGCTCCGCCTCGATGGTCCGGTTCAGCATCAGCTTGAACGAGTACACCACCGTGTAGACCGATGCCACCGACTGCTTGGCGCCCAGCACAAGGCCCTCCAGCACTCCCGTGCGCTGCAGCTCCGGCCCCAGCGTCACTCCCATGCGGCCCACGGTACCGTGAGGCTGCCCCAGTTTGCCCTGCTCCGACACCTTCTCCACCCGCGCCATCTCGGATTTCGGTACCAGCGAGAGACGCACCGTCTCGGTGCCCCGCAGGACCGTCAGGCTCAGATGCTTGCCCGGATTGCCGGCGATGTACTCATAGACCCCGGTCTGATCCAGCGGCTTGAAGGTAACGCCCAGGACGCGCTGGACGGTGCCGTCCAGATCTCGGCGCTCGATGCGCTCCGGGATCCGGGCGGCATCGGCTTCGGACAAGGGCTCGAGTGCGACGAAGGCCGTCTCGATGCTGGCGGCATTGCCGTCCAGTATCCAGATCTTGTCGCCCGTGGTGGCGCTGGCCTTCATCAGAGACAGGGCGTCCTCCAGGTCCGAGACGCGCCGGCTTCCTACCTGAAAGACCCTGGAATCGGGCTTGAGCCCGATCCTCTGGCCGAGGGAACCGCTGTTTACAGACTTAATCGTCGTCGAACGCCGGCTCTCGCCCACCGCAACCACTCGGTCGCCGGGCTCGACACCCGCCGCCGCCGCGGAGCCGTCCGCGAACACCTTGCGGATCACCACTTCATTGCTCCCCGGCACCTCCACGCCGGAAAACACGAACACCGCCCAGTAGACCAACACCGCCAGCACGATGTTCATGAACACTCCGGCGCACACCACAATCGCGCCCTGCCACCGCGGCTTGCTGTGGAACCCATCCGCCACGTCCGCCCCATCCCCGGGCTCCATGCCGGCGATGCGGACGAACCCACCGAAGGGGATGATACGCAGAGCGTAGTCCGTACCCCGCCATGCCCGCTTCCACAGTGCGGGCCCAAAGCCCATGGCGAACTCGTAGACCTTCATCCGGCAGGCCTTGGCGGCAAGGAAGTGCCCGGCCTCGTGGAAGAACAGACACAGGCCCAGAACCACGAGGATTGCCAGTCCGGAGTTCGCCCAGGAAATCACGGTCTCCATGCCTCTAGTCACCTGTCACCGTTGATGGTTCGTCCTGTGCCCCCGATACGGCGCGCTCGTTAGTCTACCAGCGCCCGTACACGCTCCCTGGCCCAACGATCTACGGCCAAGACGTCGTCCAGGCCCCTGAGCGCCACGGCCTCATGGGTCTCCAAAGTGCGTTCCACCGTCTCGGCGATCTGCGTGAAACGGATCTTGTTGTCTAGGAATAGTTCGACGGCCTGCTCGTTGGCAGAGTTCATTGCGGCCGGATAGCTGCCGCCCGCCTCGCCGGCCTCGAAGGCAAGGCGCAGCATGGGAAAGCGCTGGGTGTCGGGGCTCCCGAAGGTCAGCGCCCCTAGCTGGGCCAGGTCCAGCCGGGGGAAGTCGTTGGGCAGCCGCTCCGGATAGCTCAGCGCGTACTGGATGGCGAAGCGCATGTCGGGCAGGGTGAGCTGGGCCAGGATTGACCCGTCCACGAACTGGGCCATTGAGTGGATGATGGACTGGTGGTGCAACAGCACCGTGATCTGCGAGAAATCCAGGCCGAACAGCCACTTGAGCTCAAAGACCTCAAAGCCCTTGTTCGCCAGCGTGGCGCAGTCCACCGTGATCTTCGGACCCATTGTCCACGTGGGGTGAGACAGCGCCATTTCGGGGGTGACCCTGGCCAGTTGCTCCGCCGAATAGTCGCGGAACGCCCCACCGGAGGCGGTGAGCCAGACTTTGTCCAGATGCCGTGGGTCACGGCCGTCAAGGCACTGGAAGACCGCCGAGATCTCCGAATCGATGGGAATCAGGCGCGCCCCGAAGCGCTGGGCGGCCGTGGTGACCAGCGCTCCGGCCGCCACCAGTGGCTCCTTGTTGGCGATGGCCACATCGATCCCCGCCGACAGGGCGGTGAGAATGGGCGCCAGCCCCTCCACACCGGAGGCCGCGGCGATCACCAGGTCCGGGCGCAACTCCTGCACCATCTCGCACAGCCCCGCCCGTCCGCCGTAGACTGAAGCTCCGCCGGCCTGCGCGCGCAGTGCCGTCGCCGCCTCCTTCGCCGCCATGCCCAGATGCCCCACGCCCCATGCGCGGGCCTGCTCGACTAGTGCCGGGACGCCGCCGCCCGCCGCCAGTCCCACCACCTCGAAACGTCCCGGGTGCCGACCCACAACCTCCAGCGTCTGGCGGCCGATGGACCCCGTCGAGCCCAGCACCAGGAGGCGTCTGGGTGCTCGCTGCTCCGGCCCGGTCCTCGCTGAGGCGGTGGGTGTGTTCATAGGCGGTTCGTTGGGGGAAGGATACCGCCCGTTTGCACGCAAAGTCAAGTAACCGCCTCAAGTCCGCGGTAACACTAGATTTCGCGCCCCTGAAGAGCAGGGCCTCACCGACCGACGAAAAACTCGGCCCACAGTCCGGGCGGAACGCACCAAGCACGCAGACCGGCGAGAAGCGGCCGGGGAGCCGGGGCGCCTGCCGCTCAGGGTGTGTTCCGCCCTCAGGGCCGTGCTCTGCGTCTCGGTGTCTCGGCGCCGGCGCGTCCGGTGACACCGGGCCTCGGGGCGCGTGATCGGCGGAGGAGACCGCCGCCCGGGACGCGAAGCATCCCGCGGCGATCACCGGAGGCCAAGGATGACTTCGAAACAGCGTGTGCTGACGGCAATCAACCACAAGCAGCCCGACCGCGTCCCCGTGGACTTCGGCGCCCATCCGGCGGTCTGCGCCGAACTGCGGCGCTATCTCGGCCTCGAGCCCGACGCCGACCTCTCACGGGTCTTCGGAGTGGACCTTGCCGGTGTCGGCCCGGCCATCAAGACCCAGGCCTCAGCTGTGTGCTACGCCGACCCCACCCGCGAGGTCACCGCCGACGGCCTGTTCATCGACCTGTGGGGTGTGGGCTTCCGCCGCGCCGAGACGCCCACCGGGGAGTACATCGATATCGCCCACCACCCGCTGCAGGGGCGCTGCGAAACGGCCGACATTCAGGCACATACGTACATGGACCCCGACGACTGGGATTACTCGGGGATCAAGGCGGCGGCCGAAAGCTGCTCAAAGTACGCGGTCTGGGCGCACTGCCGCGGCACCTTCGAGATCAGTTGGTTCATCCGCGGCATGGACGGGTTCATGATCGACCTGGCCACGGAGCCAGACAAGGCCTGCGGACTGATGGAGCGCGTCCAGGAGCCACTCAAGGAGCGGCTGCGACGAAGCCTGGAGGCCGGCGGCGACGCCATCGACATCGCCGAGTACAACGACGACGTGGGCACTCAGAGCGGACTGATGATCTCTCCGGAGATGTGGCGCAGGTACCTCAAGCCCAGGATCGCCGAGATCTTCGAGCTCATCCGCGCCTTTGGCAAACGCGTACGCTACCACAGTTGCGGGAGCGTGCGCGACATCCTGCCCGATCTCATCGACATCGGCCTCGAGGTGCTTACCCCCTTCCAGCCGCTGGCGAGGGGGATGGAGCCCTGTGCCCTCAAGCGCGACTTCGGCCGCCACATCACCTTCCACGGCGGCATCGACATGCAGGAGCTCCTGCCTCACGGTACGGTACAGCAGGTGCAAGAGGAGATCAGACGCCTGCTGGAGGTGCTCAACGAGGACGGCGGCTGGATCGCCTGCGCCTCCCACAACCTCCAGCCCGACACCCCGCCGGAGAACATCGTGGCGATGTACGACGTGTTGCTGGGCCGGGGCTAGCAGGGCCGATGTCCCCTGCTGTACGGCGCGGGCCTGTACCGCGCCGGGGGGGCCATCCAACACCAACGACGAACGGCGGCGGCGCACAGGTCGCCGCCCTACAACGACCAACGGCCCGGCGCCGCCGGCCTGTACGGCGCGGGCCTGTACCGCACCGGGGGGGCCATCCAACACCAACGACGAACGGCGGCGGCGCACAGGTCGCCGCCCTACAACGACCAACGGCCCGGCGCCGCCGGCCTGTAGGGCGCGGGCCTGTACCGCGCCGGGGGGGCCATCCAACACCAACGACGAACGGCGCCGGCACACAGGTCGCCCTGGCCGTCCGCCGCCGCCGTTCACCCCCCTCCTCCCGTCGCCCGCGGTGTTTGCGGGCGTAAGGGAGAGGGGGGCAGGGGGGTGAGGCGGCCGTTCGCCGTCCACGCCACTCGCCACTCGCCCTGGCCGTCCGCCGCCGCCGTTCACCCCCCTCCTCCCGTCGCCCGCGGTGTTTGCGGGCGTAAGGGAGAGGGGGGCAGGGGGGTGAGGCGGCCGTTCGCCGTCCACGCCACGCGCCACTCGCCCTGGCCGTCCGCCGCCGCCGTTCACCCCCTCCTCCCGTCGCCCGCGGTGTCTGCGGGCGTAAGGGAGAGGGGGGCAGGGGGGCATAGGCGCTAGGATTGGCTAGTGACAGGGCGGCGATGGGTCAGTATGCTATCGGCATGGAAACCTCCACTATCATCGCAGACAACTGGCAGCGCGTAGTGGACATGATGCC
>Ga0334882_1003928_pt1 | contig 13108 bp, 10 predicted proteins | sample GraSluR1_MG_5_FD_207226 | JGI IMG/M metagenome (GOLD analysis project Ga0334882, IMG submission 207226) | Sludge microbial communities from methane-producing bioreactor in Wageningen University, Netherlands - Granular Sludge_15_04-R1 | ecosystem: Engineered > Bioreactor > Anaerobic >... | reverse complement strand
CCCGTCTACTCCTTCTTCAATTTCCACAAAAACTCCGAAGTTGGTGAAGTTTCGGACTTTTGCAGTATGTTTGGATCCGACGGTATATTTTTCCTCAATATTCTGCCACGGATCGGGTTTAAGCTGCTTAATTCCCAGCGACATCTTCCTTTCTGTCCTGTCAAGAGTCAAAACGACTGCTTCAACATCATCGCCGACCTTAAGAAACTCCTGAGCGCTTCTGAGGTGTTGTGACCACGACATTTCTGATACATGTATAAGTCCCTCCACTCCAGGAGCAAGCTCAACAAATGCTCCATAATCAGCCATGACAACAACTTTGCCGGTGACCTTTTCGCCCACTTTCAGATCCGGATCAACTGAATCCCACGGATGGGGAGTAAGCTGTTTCAGACCAAGGGCTATCCTTTTCTTGTCATCATCAAAATCAAGAATAACGACATTGAGTTTCTGATCAAGCTGAACTATCTCTTCAGGATGGTTCACCCTGCCCCAGGAAAGGTCGGTTATATGTATAAGGCCGTCAACTCCTCCAAGATCAATAAAGACACCATATGATGTTATATTCTTCACAGTACCTTCAAGAATCTGACCTTTTTCAAGCTTTGATATAATTTCCTTTTTCTGCTGTTCGAGTTCTGCCTCAATGAGTGCCTTATGGGATACAACAACGTTTTTGAACTCCTGATTGATCTTAACAACCTTGAATTCCATGGTTTTGCCAACAAATACGTCATAGTCGCGTATTGGCTTCACATCGATCTGAGATCCCGGCAGGAATGCCTCAATACCAAAGACATCCACTATCATACCACCCTTGGTGCGGCACTTTATGTAACCTGTTATTATTTCATCATTTTCAAGCGAAGCATTAACCCTGTCCCACGAATTGATAGCCCGGGCTTTCTTATGAGAGAGGAGCAACTGTCCTTTTTTATCTTCCTGGCTTTCAACATATACTTCAACTGTATCTCCAACTTTCAGGTTTGGATTATATCTGAATTCGTTCAGACTGACAACACCTTCCGATTTGTATCCGATATTCACCACTACCTCACGTGATGTCATCTGAATAACCGTCCCGGTTACCACCTCATCAACTGCTACCGTTGAGAGTGTTTTATCATACATAGCTTCGTATTCCTTATACCTAGGTGATGTGTGAAGCTTGTCGCTTTCAAAGCTTTCCCAGTCAAATTCTTCCGGCGATGGGACAACTTTTTCCTCCGGCTGATTTTTTCCGGTTTCAGCATTGATACCCGGTTCCGGGACCAAATCCTCACCTGAATCACTCACGGCACTTTCAGATTCGTCCCGGATCTCTTCATGCAATTCATCTGCCTGCACATCGTCAACGGTACTCTCCGCAGATCCGATGCCTTCGTCCGTCAGCAATGCCTCAGGCATATCTTCAACATCCTCCTCCTCGATAAGCTGCTTTACGGGCTTTTCCTTAATCTCTTTTGCCTTTACCTTTTTTGCCGGTTTAAGTTCGTCATCAATTTTTTCAACCTTTTCCTTTTTGGTTGCTTTCTTTTTGCTGTCAGTCATAATGGTATTTAAAGGAACTAATAATTAATAAGTTAGACATTATATTGATAAAAAATTGGATGCAAAGATATCATTTATTTTAAGAAATGCCATAATATATTATAAGATTTTCATATGGTTAGTATACTGCAGTGGACTACACAACCATGAGCTTAACCTGCCGGAATAAGGTATGTTTTGCGCTGAGCGCAGTCGTGATCCGGATTTTATTCCGCAAAAAGCGGGGCTGTCTTTCTCCTGACATGGTTTTACACAGCATTGAACATAGACTGTCAGACAGTCTCGGCCGCGGGACGCAAAGACCACCGGAAAGCGACCGAGAAGAGCTCTTAGACCTTCTCTTGTGGAACAGGACAAAATTTCTTTAATTCAGATGATATACTATCTTTGCACATCACACCGTTAAGAATTATAAATTTTGCGGGTTTATGAAGATTGCAGTTATAGGAACCGGTTATGTAGGTCTTGTTACGGGAACATGTTTTGCCGAAACAGGAGTTAACGTAGTATGTGTCGACAAGGACCTTCGAAAGATAAATCAGCTTAAAAGCGGTAAGGTGCCAATATTTGAGCCCGGCCTTGAAGCGATGATGGTCAGGAACATTGAAAAAGGAAGGCTTGATTTTACTGATAATACGGCAGAAGCCATCGATGGTGCAGAGGTGGTGTTCATCGCTGTCGGTACGCCTCCGGGCGAAGATGGCAGTGCCGATCTTCAACACGTGATTGCAGTTGCTTCCGATATCGGCAGGTATATGAATCACTATCTGGTAGTTGTAACAAAGAGCACGGTGCCTGTAGGTACAGCCGAAAAGGTAAGAAAGGCGATAATTGACGAGCTGGCAAAGCGTAACAGCAGCCTCAGGTTTGATGTTGCATCCAATCCTGAATTCCTTAAAGAGGGTTCGGCAGTTGAAGATTTCCTTAAGCCACAGAGGATCATTGTCGGGGTAGACAATGGAACAACGGGCGAAATTATGAAGAAGCTTTATAAACCATTTCTTCTTAACAACCGTCCTGTTCTTTTCATGGACATTGCATCAGCAGAGCTTACAAAATATGCAGCCAACGCAATGCTGGCCACACGTATAAGCTTTATCAATGAGATAGCCAATCTGTGTGAGATACTTGGAGCTGATATAAACCATGTCAGAAAGGGCATCGGAAGCGACTCAAGGATCGGCAACCGGTTTATTTACCCCGGATCGGGATATGGCGGATCCTGCTTCCCGAAAGATGTTAAAGCCATAATAAGAACTGCATCTGATAACGGATATGAACTGAAAGTCATCACAGCTGTTGAAAAAGCAAATGAATATCAGAAAAATGTGATTTTCAACAAATTAAATTTGCATTTCAAAAACGACCTGAAAAACAGGACTATTGCAGTGTGGGGACTCTCATTCAAACCGAATACGGATGATATAAGAGAATCTTCGGCTGTTTATCTTGTGGAAAAGCTTCTTGCTGCCGGTGCCAGGATCAGGGCATATGATCCGGCTGCAATGGGAGAAACAAAAAAATATCTGGGCAATAAGATATATTACGCAGAAGATCAGTATGATGCTTTAGAAGGCGCAGACGCCCTGGCTATGATGACAGAATGGCCTGAATTTCATCTGCCTGATTTTGACAGGGTGACAGGGCTTATGAAAGGCAAGGTCATTTTTGATGGCAGGAATATCTATATTCCTGATGAAATAAGAGATAAAGGATTCGTCTATTTCGGCATAGGAAGGAGATAGAAAACAGACATCCTGTTAAATGATTCACACTGAATTCAGTAGGCAGATGCATAAAGTACCGGAGCAATTATATTCTGCCGGACTCTGTGGAAAAAATATAAGACAAAAAAGTCACAGGCTTAAAGAATCCAGAAAATGAAAGGTATTATTTTGGCAGGCGGATCAGGTACAAGGCTGTATCCAATTACGAGCATAATATCGAAACAGATGTTGCCTGTATATGACAAGCCAATGATATACTATCCGTTGTCTGTTCTGATGCTTGCCGGAATAAGGGAAATACTGATAATATCAACCCCACGGGACCTTCCGGGTTTCAGATCTCTTCTGGGAGATGGTTCGCGGCTTGGGCTGAGTTTCAGTTACATGGAACAACCTGCTCCCGAAGGTCTTTCCCAGGCATTCATAATAGGTGAAGATTTCATTGGGGATGATCCGGTATGTATGATACTGGGGGATAATATCTTTTACGGGCACGGTTTTGGAGATGTGCTCCTGAATACCGCAAAACTGAAAACAGGAGCCTGTGTATTTGGATATTACGTTAACGATCCTGAACGGTACGGTGTTGTTGAGTTTGATGTAAACAGAAAGGTGATAAGCATTGAGGAGAAACCGGCAAAGCCCAGATCAAATTACGCATTAACGGGATTGTACTTTTTTGACAGCACAGTGTCAGGAAAAGCACGATCGCTTAAACCTTCTGCAAGGGGTGAGCTGGAAATTACCGACCTGATGAAACTTTATCTGGCCGAAAACAATCTCGAGGTGAAACTCATGGGCAGAGGCATGGCCTGGCTCGACACAGGAACCTGTGAAAGCCTCCTTCAGGCTTCCAACTTCATTGCCACCCTCGAACAAAGACAGGGGCTCAAAGCTTCATGCGTGGAAGAAATAGCGTTCAAGAGAGGTTTCATTGACAAAAATGCACTGATCGCTCTTGCAGAACCGTTAAAAACCAGTTATTACGGAAAATATCTTCTGAAAATAGCTTCCGAGGAAACAGGTAATTTTTGAATTATAGAGATGAAGTTAACTGAAACGGGCTTTGAGGGATTGTATATTGTTCAGCCAAAAGTTTTTAGCGACAGCAGGGGATATTTCTTTGAAAGTTACAGACAAGAAACATTTCTGAAGGCAGGTATCTCTTTCACCCCTGTCCAGGATAACGAATCAAAGTCGGTGAAAGGTGTGATAAGGGGGCTTCACTACCAGCTGGATCCTTTTGCCCAGGCCAAGCTTATAAGGGTTGTGACAGGTAGAATATTTGATGTAGCTGTTGACCTGCGGAAAAATTCGAAAACATACGGTCGTTGGTATGGCATTGAACTTGATTCCGAAAGCAAGACACAACTCTTTATTCCAAAAGGATTTGCTCACGGGTTTTCGGTAATAAGCGATGATGCAGTGATCCAGTACAAGTGTGATGAAATATACAACCCGGTGTATGAACGAGGCATAATATACAATGATCCGGGCCTGAACATAAAATGGATATATGGTGACTCCAGGCCTCTGATAAGCGAAAAGGATAAAAAACATCCTCTGATGAGAGATGCTGACAATAATTTCTAAACAGGTCCACAGTATGGCAACCATATTGATTACAGGAGCATCAGGCCAGCTGGGAAAAGAGCTTGAAAATGCCTCCGGCAGTTATTTCGGATATGAATTCATTTTCACGGACATATCTGACCTTGACATTACGGATTCATCCAAAGTATGCTCTTTTATCAGAAACAATAAACCGGACTGGATCATAAACTGCGCCGCCTGGAACTTTGTCGATAAAGCTGAAAGCGAACCTGACAGTGCCATGCTGATCAATGGCACCGGTGTCAGCAACATAGTTGCTGCCATTATGGAATCTGAATGCAGGTTCATCCATATTTCCTCCGATTATGTTTTTAATGGCATGGCAAATGCCCCGTACGATGAAACAGTGCCGCCAGATCCCCTGTCAGCTTATGGAAGATCAAAACTGGCCGGTGAAAAATATGCTCTGAATTATTACGGTTCAATGATTATAAGAACTTCATGGCTTTATTCTTCCTTCGGAGACAACTTTCTGAAGACCATATTGAAAAAAGCCAGTGAAAACGAGCAGTTGAATGTTGTCTTCGACCAGACAGGCACTCCTACATATGCTGCCGATCTGGCTGGTGCAATTCTGACCATTATAGCCGGTGTTATTAGAAACCAGGTGGCCTTTAATACCGGCATTTATCATTATTCAAATGAAGGAGTATGCAGCTGGTATGATTTTGCAAAGGCAATAATTGAAGAAGCAGGCCTTGAATGCAGGGTTCTTCCTGTATTGTCAGGGGAATTTCCGTCGGTGGCTCCAAGACCGGCATATTCCGTGCTCAATAAAAACAAGATAAAGGAAAATTACGACATAATGATCCCACACTGGCATGAGAGCGTTAAAAAATGTATCAGTAAACTTAAATAAACGCTCTTTTGAAAGACTCTGTGCGGATTGTGATCCGACCCGGAGTCGTAAACCCGGAAAAACAGAACAATATTTAAAGATATGCTATCAACAGAAGAAATAAGGACAAAAGCCAGAGAATGGCTTGGACCTGAATACAATGAAGAGACCCGGAGTGAGGTTAATGAACTTCTGGCAGGGGATGAAAAAAAACTTGTCGATGCATTCTACCAGGACCTTGAATTTGGAACAGGTGGTCTGCGGGGCATTATGGGTGCAGGGACCAACAGAATGAATATTTATACTCTGGGCATGGCTACCCAGGGCCTTTCAAATTATCTCATAAAAGAATTTGGTAATGAAGAAATTAAGGTGGCCATAGCGCATGATTGCCGGAACAACAGCAGGTATTTTGCTGAAACAGCCGCCGAAGTTTTCTCCGCCAATGGTTTCACTGTTTATCTCTTTGATTCACTGCGCCCGACTCCCGAACTATCTTTTGCGATCAGGCATTATAAGTGCCATAGCGGTGTCGTGATAACAGCGTCGCATAACCCTCCGGAATATAATGGCTACAAAGCTTACTGGAGCGATGGAGGTCAGGTTGTCGCTCCTCACGATAAAGGCATCATGGAAGAAGTCCGTAAGATTAGGTCCGTTGCTGAGATAAAATTCAATGGTATCCGTGATAAGATAAAAATAATCGGCAGTGAAACCGATGATCTGTTCCTGCAGGAAGTGCTTAAAATGAGCATAAACCCTGAGATAATAAGAAAATACAGTGATACGGGAATAGTATACACCCCGATACACGGGACAGGAGGCACTCTAGTACCCCGGGCACTGAAGCTCTTTGGCTTTACGAATGTTCATACTGTGCCCGAGCAGGATGTTGTGGACGGTAACTTTCCGACTGTGAAGTCACCAAACCCCGAAGAGCCCGCGGCCCTGTCAATGGCCATTGAAAAGGCTGTTGAAAAAGGAGCCGATCTCGTCATGGCAACTGACCCTGATGCCGACAGGCTGGGCATTGCCGTAAAAGATAATTCAGGAAAATTCATTCTGCTGAACGGTAACCAGACAGCCGTTCTGCTGGTTTATTACATTCTCTCGCAGTTTAAAGAGAAAAATAAATATAAAGGCAAGGAATATATTATCAAAACCATTGTCACCACTGACCTTCTTGATCGTATTGCTGAAACCTTCAAAGTAAAATGTTATAATGTCCTGACCGGTTTTAAATTTTTCGCTGAACTGATAAGAATACTTGAGGGAAAGGAGAAATACATCGGGGGAGGCGAGGAGAGCTATGGATTTCTTCCCGGTGATTATGTAAGAGACAAAGATGCTGTTGCATCATGCGCCCTGGTAGCTGAAATCATGGCCTGGGCAAAGAGCCGGGGTAAATCGCTTTACGGGCTGCTTATTGACATTTATTCGGAATACGGTTTATACAGTGAAAAACTTATAAATATAGTACGTAAGGGTAAAGAAGGTGCTGACGAGATAAGGGCAATGATGGAAGGGTACAGAAACAACCCGCCGCTTTCAATAAATAACAATATGGTCGTCAGGATTGATGATTATGATATCCTCACTTCAACTGATTGCCTTACAGGGGAAAAGAAGAATATAGACATGCTGAGGTCCGATGTGCTGCAGTTTTTCCTTGAGGACGGATCAAAGATCTCCGTACGTCCTTCGGGGACAGAACCCAAGATAAAATTTTATTTCAGCGTCAACGAAAAACTTGAATCCTGTGACAGTTACGTGGAAACCAGGGAAATGCTTGATAATAGGATTGCGGATATCATCGAAGACCTGAAGCTTTCATAGTATCGGGCTTTTTTATTTGCAACGGCCGGCAGGAAGGTGTCAGAGCCTGAAAACCTGTACGGATAAAGATCCCGGTAGAAGGCAGGGCACAATAAAATGTTATTCATAAAACAGATATATTAACAAAAAACCGTTAATAAGATGAAATCATATCGCAAGGAACTGTGGTTTGAAACCCCGACACGCAGGGCATTTGTTAACATAACCGGGCACGTGGAAAAGTGTCTGTCGGAAAGCGGCATTCAGGAAGGGCTGGTATTGGTTAATGCAATGCATATCACAGCCAGTGTTTTCATAAATGATGACGAACCGGGGCTGCACCACGATTTTGAAGTCTGGCTGGAAAAGCTTGCACCAGAAAAACCATACAGCCAGTACAGGCATAACGGTTTTGAAGACAATGCCGATGCTCACATCAAAAGAACCCTGATGGGAAGGGAGGCTGTCGTTGCAGTAACCAATGGCAGACTTGACTTCGGTCCATGGGAACAGATATTCTACGGAGAGTTTGACGGAAAACGCAGGAAAAGGGTGCTGGTCAAGATTATCGGAGAATAATCTGAATTGTCCTTAGCTTCTTAATGTCAGCTATACCGGACTGTCTGCTCCTTTCAGTCACTGTCTGAGGGTCATTTCTTTCAGCGAGGCGTAACTACATGATGATCTCTGTTCCGGTAAAATGTGTTACGCTCAGGACAGTCCGTCTTATTGCGGGATAAACTCCTCATCAGTACAATTACTGTTCAAACCATGCGTCATTGAAATTTACCAGATAGACCCGGTCAGTTGACCTGGTCAGGGCCGTATAAAACCATCTGAGATAATCGAGTGTTATTTCACTCCTGTTAAACATCCCCTGATCGATAAAGACCCTCTCCCACTGACCTCCCTGGGCCTTATGACAGGTAACAGCGTAGGCAAATTTTATTTGAAGGGCATTAAAGTAGGCGTTATTGCGTACCGCTTCATATTGTTTCCTCCGAGATTTTATAAGAGGATAGTCAGCCAGAATGTTCTGGAAGAGCTCCCTGTTTTTTTCCGGAGGCAATGACGGTGTATCGAGATGTAGAACGTCAAGTATTACTTTCGAGTCGACCTCGAAATCATAATCAGGAAAATTAAGCGTCATTTCGGCAAATTTAAAACCGTAAAGCTCTTCATATTTCCTGATCTTCTTAATCTCGGCAATATCTCCGTTGGCAATGAATCCCGGACCCTCTTCGTTGTCTTCTGTTAAAAAGTAGTTATTCTTCACGACCATCACCATATCACCGGGACTTATCTCTTCCTCCCTGTAAAAGATCCTGTTGCGGATGCCCTGGTTGTAACGGTTGGCAAGCTTGTTGGAATTGACGACAATTATTGTGCCTTCAACGCCACAAACTCCGTATGATGCTGATAATTCATCAATAAGGTCTTCTCCGCTCAGCCTGATTGTGTCAGGAAAATTAATGCAATCAACTGAAGGATGAGCGAAATCGTTTTCTTCAATCTGAAGTCTCACCCCGGTTGCATTCATCAGGATGCCTGATTTTTCACTCTGACGTACAACCTGCTTCAGCTCAGCTCCGACCAGTTGAAATCCGTATTCCCCAAGGGTGTCCGTATCAAGCGCGGGACTGAATCCGGAACCCACCGGAGGCAACTGGGCGGTATCACCTACGATAATAAGCTTGCAATCGGTGCCGGTATAGACATATTCAATAAGATCATCAAGCAGTTTTCCGCTGCCAAAAAGGGAAATATCATTTGAAGTGTTGGATATCATCGATGCCTCATCAACTATGAAATAAGTGTTCCTGTGGATATTTCTGTCAAGGACAAAACTGCCCATTCCATCCTTTGATGATTTCTGGCGATAGATCTTTTTGTGAATAGTGTAAGCCTGCCGGCCGGTATATGAAGCAAGGACCTTTGCAGCTCTTCCCGTAGGAGCAAGCAGTACTGATCTTATTCTCAGGATCTCCAGCGTTCTGACCACCGAGCTGATAACGCTTGTTTTGCCTGTACCGGCGTAACCTTTAAGGATGAATATTGCATCATTGCTGTTCTGACAAATATAATCAGCGGTCTTTTTCAGGGCAGCAGACTGGTCGTCAGTTGGTATATTGCCCAGGTTTTTGCAAAGCTGATTATGTATTATCGTTTCGCGCATACACTATTTGTGAGTGATAATCTGATGATAAGGGTTTTTTTTCTACTTTTGCCTGTAAACTTAAACAATCTGTGAGAACGACAGAAATTGATTTGAATGAAAATTTGCCGGCAGGTCAGTTGTTGTAAAATCACATGGCAGGATGCAGGCTCAGTCAATCAGTCAGTTGTTGTACTCACAGAGCACTGGTGATGAAGAAATTGCAGATTGCAAAACACTTATCAATCACATTGCAGCATTTTTTATTAAATTAAAGGTCTTTGCATCTGACTGGTATTATTGCAGAGGCATTCAGTAAAAGCAAAAGAGTCCGGACAAAAAGAGAGTATTAATAAGTTAAAATATATGCCTTCCCTGAACCTCTTTGACGAGACGCTTGACATTAACTCCACTGCCAATTATCATTTGATCTTGCAGATAAGCCAGTATGAAATCTCCTACTCAATCCTCGACACGCTAAGGAACAAGTTTGTGCTCCTCCGGTCATTTGAGCCTGAGCTAAACAGGCTGTTTGATACAGCCCGGATCGAAGAGGTCATCCTCGGAGAAGACTATCTTTCAAGGCAATACAAAAAAATATTTATAATCACCCCGTCACAGAAATCGACACTTATCCCTGCTCCGTTATATGACGGTGCTATAAAAGCTGAATATTTTACCTTCAATCAGATCCTTGACGATGGAGAGATAATTCTCGAAAACAGGGTGCCGGAACCTGATGTGTATATAGTTTATTCATTCCCGGCAAGGGTTACCGAATTCCTGAATGCACACTTTCCGGGCATAAAGCTGCATCATCATTCAATCCCGCTTCTCAGACAAATGACAGAATTCAGGCTGAAAGGCCCGGGACACTATATTCACGTTCATATTGAAAAGAATTTTTTCAATCTCATCATTTCTGACCGTGATACTCTCAGGTTCTGCAATTGCTTTATCTATAGCAGCATTCCCGATATTCTGTATTTTGTTCTGAATACCTTCAAAAAACTTGGCATTCAACAAGAGGAGACCATCTATATCAGCGGATCAGTTGCCAGATACGATGAGCTCCATTCGGGCCTGATCGCTTATGTAAGAAATCTGAGGTATGCAGAACCGCCACAAAAATTCACCTTCAGCTATGTTTTTGACGAAGAAGCGCTTCATCGCTATCTTAATCTTTTTATTGCAGCGGATTGCGAATAACAGGAGGAAGATATAAAGGCAGAAGGATCGTTCCTTCATCCGGCCTGCAGGCAAGGCCGACAACCGACTTTGCAAGAGAGGGGCTTTTTAACGTACTGAATAACCGGGTTGACTTTACCTCAGTAAAAGTACTGGACCTCTTTTCGGGGACCGGCAGCATAAGTTTTGAGTTTGCCTCGCGGGGCGCCAGACTGGTGCATCTTGTTGAGAGAGATATGAAACATATTGCCGGGATAAAACGTATAATAAATGATATAGGCATCACAAATGTCAAGCCCGTGCATATTGATGTTAAAGCATATCTGAAAACCTGTTCATTCAGATATGACATTGTTTTTGCAGATCCGCCTTATGAACTCCCCTGGCTGGAAAAATTGCCCGAAATGGTTTTAACAGCAGATATTTTTGAGAAAGACGGGATCTTTATCCTGGAACATCCCAAAAGAATAAATTTTAATTCAAATCCTTACTTTTATGAGCACAGGAGATACGGGAACGTGAATTTCAGTTTTTTTGACCCCGGAAAATCAATATAGGGGAAAACTCTCTCCCTTAATTCCGAAATTACTCCGAAACAACCCTTATATTCATCAGATACTATTTCATAAAACGGATGTTTGAGATGAAGACATAATGTAAAAGGACTGTCAGGAATCATTAACATGAATCTTCAATATGTTTTAATTCTCCTTGCACTCTGGCCCGAAGGCTTCACCCAGGCTTCGGTTTGCAGTGACTGTCCCCCTTCCATGTTTCATTAATCTTTACCGACACTCATGATAAACATAAATTCCGTGACATAAAACAGACTGTGTGATCCTGTTTTATTTTTACATGAAGTTCAGTCTGATTTCACATTGATGAAAAGATGTCCGGATATAATTTCAAACAATAATTAATTACATTTGTTAAGAATATGGCAGAATAAAGAAGCAGTTGAACTTTTGATTTTCAGCAACTACGTAAACTTGAATATAATATGAAATCAATTCCCACTCTGTTATTTACTTTATTATTTATAATTCCGTTAAATTCGTGCAGACAGGAAGAAAAGAAATCTGATATGAATATTATTTATCTTCACCACAGCACTGGGGGAGTGATCTGGCAGGGTGCCAGAGCTTCGCTGTTCACAAGGGCCGTAAGGAAAGTGAGTCCGGATATTGCAAAATTATTCGGTGGCACGGGACGGTTGCCTTACTTGTTTGAAAAATACAATAAAGAAAACAACAGGAATTACTTCATAAAGGAAATGGCTTTCCCGAAAACTTCCCCCTACGGATGGAGGAATTATCCCTACGATTATTACAATATCTGGGTAAAGAAGGCTGGAAATGAGCCATACATGGAGGAGCCCACTCTTGAGTTGCTTACGAAGGATTATCAGGTAATCATATTTAAACACTGCTACCCGGTAAGTAATATACAGGCTGATCAGGATTCTGCTGACATCAATTCGGACTACAAATCACTGGCAAACTACAAATTGCAGTATAATGCATTAAGAGACAAGATGCATGAATTTTCCGGCACAAAGTTCATACTCTGGACAGGTGCTGCCCTTGTAAAATCAAATGTATCGGAAGATGCGGCAATGAGGGCAAAGGAATTTTTCACCTGGGTTACTGATGAGTGGGATCTTCCTGGAGACAACATTTATTTGTGGGACCTGTACAGTCTCGAGACCGAAGGAGGCCTCTACTTCAGGGATGAATATGCCAGCTCTCCGACTGATTCACATCCTGGCAGTGAATTTGCGGGAAGGGTTGTTGAGTTGCTGTTTAACAGGATCATTGATGTGATTGAGAATGATGGTTCAGGTACCACTCTGACAGGCGAGAAGATCTGACTTAAACGAGTGTTCAGGGGCTTGGCAGGAACTTTTCAAACAAATTATTTTGTTCAATAAAAAATTCGATTAATTTTGCATCGCATTTTTCTATTGGTGCGGTAGTTTCCTGCCTGAGGCGGGATTAGAATATCGGCCTGTCATCCCGCCTGAGGCGGGACGGGTTCGGGAAACGAGATGGAAGAGTGGTTTGTATAATATATCAAGTTTAGTTCTTTATAATTATTGGTGCGGTAGTTTCCTGCCTGAGGCGGGATTAGAATATCGGCCTGTCATCCCGCCTGAGGCGGGACGGGTTCGGGAAACGAGATGGAAGAGTGGTTTGTATAATATATCAAGTTTAGTTCTTT
>Ga0334882_1003923_pt1 | contig 13117 bp, 13 predicted proteins | sample GraSluR1_MG_5_FD_207226 | JGI IMG/M metagenome (GOLD analysis project Ga0334882, IMG submission 207226) | Sludge microbial communities from methane-producing bioreactor in Wageningen University, Netherlands - Granular Sludge_15_04-R1 | ecosystem: Engineered > Bioreactor > Anaerobic >... | reverse complement strand
ATCTGTGAGATGTCTGAAAAGCTCAAGGAGGTCAGCCTCATGCAGGGCGGAGGGTCGCAGTTCCATCAATAAGGTGCGCATTTCTCCCAGGGCGCCGCGTGTAAGCTGCTGTAATTCTTCCAGACGATGATGAGCTTGTTGAGGGTCATTTTCCCACAGCTTTGGCAGCACATCCGCGATCAGGTTGGCAGAGAAAAGGGTCTGGGTGACAGCATCATGTAATTCGCGCGCCAACCGAGTGCGCTCCGCAGCCACAGCAGCTTCTTGCGCTTTGATTTTTAACTGTGCGTTGGTAATGGCCAGGGAGGCTTGATCGGCTAGGGTGTGCGCAAATCGGACCTCATCGGGCGTAAAGGCGCGCTCTTCGCCATAGTATAAAACCAACCCGCCATACACAACCTCATCAACCACCAAGGGTGTGCATAGGGCAGTTCGATAATCCCCTCTGACCAGCTCCCAACGGGTATCAGATTTCATCGTGGCAGGGTCAATTCTAGAGAAGATCAACGGCCTATTCAGAAAGGTGCTTTCAAGCAGGCACCTGGCACTGACAGAATTGGGATCATTCAAATCGAGCAAATAGGTCTCACCTGGTGGATAACAGGCCTGAACGACCACCAGATCGTTCTGACGTTCAAAAATGGCTGCTTTGCTGGCTTCGGTTAACCCCACTGCCTGCTGGACAATAAAATCCAAGCTCTTTTCCAGCGGTTGGTTTGTGTTTAATAACCGAACGATATCACTCAACCCGGATGCCATTTGCCGCCGGCGTTCAATCTCCTCGGTGCGTTCAAAGACCTCCACAGCCAAGCTTTGGCGGTGTTGTTCGATAAAGTGAAATCGCCAGCGATAACCGACGATAACAGTGGCTGCCAGGATGAGCGCGACCAGACCAATAAACCACCAAGTTTCCCAAAAATACGTTTGATTTGGAGCACCATGTCCCTCTTCAGCATGCGTGGTGACCTGGGCATCAAAAAACAAATCGAGGGTGTTTGGCTCAGGTTGGTAGACCGTGAATTCAAACCTGTCAACTTTTGTAAAACCTTCCAGGCGATCAATCCAGGGGAAACCCTGTATATCCTGGAAGCTCGCTAAAATGATGCTTGTAGAAAGCCCCTCACGCACATCGTTCGAGGGTTTATCGGCGCCTAAAACCGAGTACGAGCCAACAAAATTGACCAGGATAAAAGACCCAAGCAAGAGAATTTTTATAATGAATGATGCAAAGCTGACCCTGCGAGAAATGTGACCCATCACCCCTATTTTAGTCGATATCACGCCAAAACCCAATTGCGCCAAATCTTAAGCCTGGTGATAGATAGGTTTAAACACCAAACCGGAAGTCAATCTACTTCCGGCTTGATCGGAGGAGAATAAATGTAATTTTAGTAAAGCTTGGTCAACTTTTACTATTTGATGGATTCGACGATCCTAGAGAGCCTAGTCCGCCGCCAAGTGAAAAGCCCATGCCGGCCCCAAGCCCAATGATGGCCAGGTAAAAGCTTTGTCCGGTGAGCCAATAAAGAAAAATGGCAATGACGGTACTGCACAACATACCCAAGGCTGTGCTGAATAAGGCTTTCTTCCATTTATTGACCATCAGGTTTCTAGGATTCATCCGCCAAATTCAACTCAACATGTTTTGACGATCGTCAAGAAGATGTTTGATCCATCATTCTACAAAAGAAATTATCTCAAATATACTCCCCCATACCATCCATCATACGGCGGGTTTAGTACCTGGTCACTCGGATAGGACGAATTAGAAGGGTCTCTCAAACCGCGCCCAAGTCGCAGGGCGGCCGCCGCCGCCATCCGGACGATGTTCGGCATTATCCTTTCGCCATTGCAGGTCCAAATAACGAGAAAACTGAAGAAAGTCATCATCTGAGACGCCATGTGGATCTGACGAATTGGTTTGCAGGTGGGCATATTGCAGGTAAGTTCCCCCCGGGGCTAACCAGCGGATGAGATTATCATGGTATACAACTCGCTCTCGTGGTCCTAAGCTGTGATAGCAGCCCATATCCAAAACCAGGTCAAAGGATTCGGTTAATTGAAGCAGGCCGGCAACATTCCCAAATTGTACCCGCCCCTGTACGCCGGCTTGATGCAGCTTCCAGCGTGCTTTGAGCACAGACAACAAAGCAATATCGACACCGACCACCTGCCAATCGTAAGAAGCCATGGTCAGCAGATTCGTCCCTGTGCCGCAACCTACATCCAGGGCGCGCCCAGGCATCCCTGATTCGAGAAAATCGATCAATTCTGGAGGTGAGACCCCTGTATCCCAGGGGGGCTGCCCAAGGTAACGCAGGTTGAACCGGATCAAACGAGAAATCTTATCAAACATTGGGGTTCATTTCTTATTACATGTATTCAGTTACTTAAAGTATAGCTACAAGGACATGGATATATCCAAGGGTTTACATCGGACACAATGCCATGCACAGTTGAAACGACGTTTGTTTTTCATCGTACGGCTCTTACCCGGATAAGTATACCGATTAACTTTCGCCTTGGTTCCCAACAGTTCATCGACTTTCTTTCGATGCCCCCCACACATCCCATCACTGCCCTCGCAAGCCGAGTGTCGATGGATTTTTGAATTCTACACTTAGCTAGGTAGAATTAGATTGATCAAACGTAACTGCTCTGAAGGGTGGGGTTTGTGGAGGCTTCGCCACCACACCCCAAATTTCCTGCACGTTGAGACGTTACGATCAAACAGCATGAAAGGAGCACAATGAAGAAAAATTTGTCCGCCAGGACGACATTGAACAATGGTTTTGAAATCCCTTTCCTGGGTTTAGGGACCTGGCTGGCCAGGGGGCATGAGTGCCAACAAGCCGTAGCCTTTGCTCTCAAGCATGGCTATGACATGGTCGATACTGCTCAGGGATATGAAAATGAACGCCAGGTCGGTGACGGCTGGAAAGCCAGCGGTCGCCCGAGGGAAGAAATCTTTATCACCACCAAAATCAGCAATGGTAACCAGGGCTTTGAACGAACCAAACAATCCTTCGAAAAAAGCCTGGAAAACCTTCAAACAGATTATGTTGACCTGACCCTGATTCATTGGCCCAATATCAGCGATTTCAACCGCACCGTTGATACCTGGCGAGCGTTGGTTGACTTGCAAACACAGGGTCTCAGCCGCAGTATTGGGGTAAGCAACTTCACCATCCCGTTGATCGATGATCTTCTGAGCGAAATTGATGTGGTCCCTGCAGTTAACCAGGTTGAATTTCATACCTTCCTCTACCAAAAAGAATTGTTGGCATACTGTCGTGAAAAGGGCATTCAAATCGAAGCCTACAGCCCAATCGCCAAGGGAAAATTATTTGATGACGCACGCCTACAGCTGATTGCTAAGAAACTCGCCAAAACGCCAGCTCAGGTGATGCTGGCCTGGTGTTTGAATCACGGCGTGGTTGTGATCCCAAAATCGGTGGATGAAGACCGGATTAAAGAAAATGCAGATATTTTCTTTCTACTGGACCAAGAAGATCTGGACACACTAGATAACATCGAACCACAGATTCGCTTGGTCAAAGGCGCTGGATCACCGCCAACATGGTAATCCACTCTCACTTAAGATTTTGGGGTTTTATAGGTGATTTGCCGTGGCCCTCCAGCTCAAAGCATGGTACGCAAAGCAGACACACAGGTCCGCCTCTTGATGATTGACAAAGGGATTCTTGGTATCAAACTGTAGCTTCTTTTGATATCAGAAAAAACAGGCTGTGGTATTTCACAGCCTGGTGATTTTAACCTGATCGACAATGCGGAGGTCAGCTATCACGTGCGATATCCACCATTTGGTCGAGGATCGTCTCGAGTGCCATCGTGTGACTGCAGCGGCCGCGGGATTGGAAGAAATCACAATTGCAATGCCACTGCCCCTCATCGTAAGCCACCGTGTGATCACTGTGATTCCCTGTAAAAATGACCTTAAATTGTTTGAATTCAATTCGTTCTCGTTCTTCCGCGTAGCGCTTAGCTTTCTCAATTTTGCCGATCATTCCGTAGTCCATGGGGCACTTTTCCTTTCTAAACTAGGTGGAAAATAAAAAAGAGCACGCGCGGTACCTCCGGCGTGCTTAATCAATCCTTTGTTGTCTTAATCTTTGCATATGCACCTTTTTGCACATGGCTTAGGTAACTTCAGTATAAACCCAATCACATATAAAGTCAACGCCGTTTTTCAAACACGAGCGCATCTTCACCGCCGGCATAGTATTTCTTCCACAGATTGATCCTGACATAGCCATGCTGCTCATACAGCTTAATGGCTGGGTCATTGGATACTCGCACGGACAGCCTGATGGTTGGCAAGTCCAGTGTTTGCTCGCATTTTTTGAGCAAAGCAAGTGCAATCCCCTGACGCCGATACTTGGGATGAACAGCGAGGGTTGTCACCCAACCCACCTGCCGATTGTCCCGGCGTTCACCGCCGATAAAGCCGATCATATGGTCATCCAAAACCGCTTTTAACCGTACTATACCAGGCAGGGCCAACACGCCAATCAAATCCCAAATTGGCCATAGATCATCAGAGCTAAAACACACACTTTCAAGCTGGTTTAACTGAGAGAAATCACGCCAATTGGCAGTTTGAATTGACCAACCGGGTTGGGTCAGGCGGGTCGTATCTTTCGCATTGTGCTGGTCCATGGTGATGCTGATTATACCCGTGACCCACCAATCCATCTGCCAAGTTCATTTACAATTAAAAGCAAGTAAAATACAACATAACAACTCAGGCAGCCCTGCTGCTGATTGGTTACAATACTGCATAGAACAACAAACGGTTAGTGATTGGGTATATGATGAAAGTAAAAATTGCGCTTGCACAATTCAACACCATACTCGGTGATGTCAATGTAAATCTTAATAGACATCTCGAACTGATTGCAGAAGCACGCCAGCAAAACACAGACCTGATGATCTTCCCCGAACTGTCACTGACCGGCTACGCCTTGCTTGATTTAGCAGTGGAAACAGCCATTCGCCCCCACCAGGACGACCCTGTTTTCAATGAACTGCTAAGTGCCAGCCAAGATTTAGACCTGATGGTTGGTTTTGTCCACGAAGACCGTCGACACCGATTCTATATCGCCTCAGCCTACCTGGCCAATGGAAAAATCATCCATATTCACAACAAAATTTACCTGCCGACTTACGGCATGTTTGATGAAGGACGTTACTTTGCTCCGGGTGACTCTGTGCGGGCCTTTGATACGCGCTTCGGAAGGGTGGGGATGCTGATCTGCGAGGATTTCTGGCATGCTTCCCTGCCCTACTTGCTGTGGTTAGACGGTGCCGACATCCTCCTGTTTGCCTCAGCCTCACCAGGACGCGGCTTGAATCAGGCCCCCCGTCTGAGTAGTTCAGAATGGGTCGAACACACCAATCGCGCCTATGCGGGGTTGTTCACCAATTTCGTTGCCCATGCCAACCGAGTCGGCTATGAAGACGGACTCAACTTCTGGGGTGGATCCACAATTTTTGATCCGAACGGCGACCTGATCGTACGGGCTCAGGATTTTGAACAAACCTTGATTACCGCAGAAATTGACCTCAACCAATTACACCGCTCGCGCGCCCGACTGCCCCTCCTGCGCGACGAACGCACCATCCTGGTTAAGCGCGAATTGGAAAGGATTTTAGGTGAATCATGATTGACCTGACCATCAATACTGAACTGGCTGAAAAAATCTTGACCGGTTTTATTCGCAGCGAACTGGGACGGGTTGGATTTAAGCGCGCCTTGATGGGGGTCTCTGGCGGAATCGATTCAGCGGTAAGCCTGTACCTGAGCGCCAAAGCCCTAGGACCAGAAAACGTCCTGGCGGTCCGTATGCCATATAAAACCTCCCCTAAAGATACATTAGATGACGCCCAAGAGATGATCGATGACCTGGGCGTCCAATCCATAACGATCGAAATCACAGAGATGGTTGACCCCCTGATTGGATATACCAAAGACATAAGCAAGATTCGGGCTGGCAATATTATGGCCCGTATGCGGATGATTGTTTTATATGATCAAAGCGTGGCATTTAACGGCTTGGTGATGGGCACGAGCAATAAGACTGAAATGCTTTTAGGGTACACGACGGTTTTCGGCGATTCTGCTGCTGCTATCCAACCCATCGGCGATTTGTATAAAACCCAGGTACGCCAATTAGCCCGGCATTTAGGTGTCCCGGAAAAAGTGGTGTCCAAAGCACCTTCAGCGGACCTGTGGGAAGGACAAACCGATGAAGGCGAACTGGGATTCCGTTATGCAGATGTCGATCAGCTCTTATACCTCTTGGTCGACCAACGTTACCGCCCTGAAACCTGTATTGAGGAGGGCTTTGAGCAGGCGTTTGTTGAACGGGTCCTTAAGTTGATGCGCCAAAACCACTTCAAACGTGTTATGCCGCCGATCGCCAAGCTCTCACAGCGTACCATCGGGTATGACTTCCTCTACCTGCGGGATTGGGGAACCTAAGCTGCTGGGAATTAAACCATTTTAAACTTGATGGCAATCCATCAACGACGTCCAGGTCGGGGAACCTCTTAGCCCCTGTTTTTCTCGGGTGGAAACAATGAATCGTACGCAGAAATTGGCGCAAAGGTGCGTCGATGCTGACTGCATGGGCCAAGCACCTCAATCGCTTGGCGGTGAGCCACAGTCGCATACCCCTTATTATATGCAAAGGCGTATCCAGGAAAGCTCCCTTCCATTTCAACCAAGATCGCGTCGCGTGCCGTTTTGGCAAGGATGGCAGCCGAGGCAATCGTCAGGGAGCGCGCATCTCCTTTGACCAACGGTGTTTGCGGTATTGGGATCTCGGGCAGGGTCAGGTAATCGATCAAAATATGTTCAGCAGAAAGACCTAATTTATCAAGGGCACGCACAGCTGCCAGACGGGTTGCTGGAAGGATGCCCAGCCGGTCAATCTCTTTTGCGGTTGCCATCCCCACACCCCAGACATAGGCGGCCGCTTTAATTTTCGCCGCCCAAAAAGTTCGGTCGGCAGGTGTCATCACCTTTGAATCACGCACCCCCTGCAGGCGATCCATCAAATCTAGCTGTCCGTAAGGCAGTATCACAGCTCCAGCAGCGACAGGTCCAGCCAACGCTCCCCGGCCGGCCTCATCGACACCGGCCACCCAATGAACACCCTGTGCCCACAATTCAGTTTCATATTCAAGGTGTGGCCGTTCTGGCAGGCGGTCTGTGTCGAATTTCTGCCTAGGTGTCATACCGCCCCCGGACGGCGTTCAACCGAATGGTGATCAAATCAAACGCCATACGCAGCGAATCCTGTACCAAACGGACACGGCTGTCGGGGTCAAAATACCAATCGATCGCCACTTCCTGCAGCTGATAGCCCTTCTGCCTTGCAATGAACAGCACTTCAGCGTCGAAGGACATCCCACCCATCGTTTGAAGGGGGAAAACCGCCTGAGCAACCTCATCCCGGAAACATTTGAACCCGCACTGGGAATCCTGGATGCCCGGCAAAACCAGCCCGCGCACCATCGCGTTGAAAACTCTGCCAATCATATGCCGGTAGCCAGGCTCATCATAACGTTGTGATCCAGGTAACTCCCGTGACCCGATGGCAACGTCAACCGGGGCCAGGATTGGCGGTAGAAAACGGTTGACCTGTTCAATGGGCATGGATAAATCCGCATCACATAAAAAACGATATTTACCGATGGCTTCCAGCATGCCACGCTGGATCGCCAATCCCTTTCCCCGTGCTGATTCAGAGAACACACGTAAATTGAGGATCTGCTTTTGATACGCCTTGGCGACAGATAACGTGTCATCGCTGCTGCCATTCTCGACCACCAATACTTCCGCAGCATAATCTTGCTGACTCAAGAAGGTATGAATCTTCTCCAATGAGGGGGGAAGTCGCCCTGCTTCGTTGTGAGCCGGGATGATGATGGAGAGGAACGGCTTGGTCAAAATTTCTCCCATGGCTTGATCCAAATCAGGAACAAAAAAATGGGTAGGGAACGTTGGGTTCGACTTCGTTCACCTTCCCATTAGATAAGCAGTCGGGGTGGGCGGACTTGAACCGCCGACCTCCGCGTCCCAAACGCGGCGCGCTGGCCGTCTGCGCTACACCCCGGCAGATAAGAGTATAATCCGAAGTATGGACAAACGTCAAGATGCCGCCAACATATTTTTCCTCATCGTAGGGTGGCTTGCAGTGTCCATTTTCTTACTTGTCAGCTCAACCGCCTGCCAAACCAACCTGACCGCCACCCCAACCTTGATAGATCAAGCTCCCCAAACCACAGCCACAACTGAAGTCCCCGATCAACCCACCTCAACGAATACTCTCACAACACCCCAGCCCACGCTTGCCTCCCCCACCAGCACACCCACCATCGATTGCCTTCAGCAAGGCGGAGAAATTCAACGGGGACGTATTTACAGCGAAACCTTAGGGGATGACTTTGTCTTCCAAGTCTACCTCCCACCCTGTTACCAGGCAGACAGAGGTCAACGCTACCCGGTCGCCTACTTGTTGCACGGTTTATCCTACACTGAAGACCAATGGCTGCGCTTGGGATTAGCAGCACACATGGATCGCCTGATAGCTGATGGATCCCTTGCGCCATTTATCGTTATCCTTCCCCATGAAACCCGTTTCCTGCCGCCACAGACCTCAGGTTTTGGGGATGCATTGGTGGAGGAGTTGATCCCATGGGCCGATCAGCATTACCGCACCCTGCCTGAGAAAGATTTCCGCTCAATTGGCGGTATTTCACGCGGCGCAGCCTGGTCGGTTCACATCGGGTTTGAGCATTATCAACACTTTGGCAGTGTCGGCGCACACAGCCTGCCTTTATTTGAAGTTGATGGAGGTCGCGTTAACCATTGGGTGACACACATCCCCTTCGAGGAACTGCCAGCCTTCTTTATTGACATTGGTCGTAGTGATCAGGAGCGCTGGACAGCCCAGGATTTTGCAGACCAATTAAATGTGTATCACGTGCCCCATACTTGGTATCTTTTCAACGGGGATCACACTGAAGCGTACTGGTCAGCCCACCTTGACCTATATTTGCGCTGGTATGGTCGCAATTGGTAAATAAATAGAATTATTGTAACTGCTCAGGCAGCCCTGCTGCTGAAGCGTGTGGTGGCTGAGCCACCACACCACACCCCCAACCACCCTCATATACTGAGTGGATACAAATATTTGAATAATAAAGTAAAATAAGAATAGCCTCTATCACCCATGAAACGGAGAAAACAATGTATCAACAAATCACGATCGTCGGCTATTTAGGCAACGAACCTGACATGCGCTTTACACCCAGTGGTCAGGCTGTCACCAGTTTCTCAGTGGCTTCGTCACGAAAGTACACCAATAACAGCGGCCAGAAAATCGATGAGACAACCTGGTTCCGGATCTCAGTTTGGGGTCCACAGGCAGAATCTTGCAGCCAGTACCTGCATAAAGGCAGCCCTGTCCTGGTCGTCGGCAGGCTGCGCCCTGATCCACAATCCGGTGGACCGCGGATTTATACCCGCCAAGATGGCTCGATGGGCGCATCATTTGAAGTTAATGCGCAATCAGTTCAATTCCTGCCCAGTGGCAAAGGTACCGCCAGTTATCAAGATGATTTTGGTGATGAAGAAGGAGGCGCTGAGGGAGACGAGATTCCCTTCTAATCTGGAGATACAATGACACAAAAACAAATACCGAATATTGAATTACCGGATGACCTTGAGGCGCAATATGTCAATTTTGTCCGGATAGCACACACCGCGTCTGAATTTGTCTTGGATTTCTCACTTCTCCTACCAGGCGTGAATAAACCGGAGGTCGATTCACGGTTGGTGATGTCACCCACTGCCGCAAAGTTATTCCTGAGAGCATTGACTGAAAATCTCAAGCGTTACGAAACCAACTTTGGTGAGATCTCCGTTCCCGGCAGCCATACCTTGGCGGATGACCTGTTCCGCCCCACTGAGTAATCCGAAGGCGACCGATGGATAATAATTTTGAAGCGCTCTCGGACCGAATCCGAGAGTCATTTGAACAACAGAATGCGATCCGAGATGAAGCCCTGGCTCAAAGTCGGGACCTGACCCGCCATGCTGCACGTGCGATCCGCGCCATTCACCGAGACGACACACACCTGGCGCAAGAACACCTTGCCAAGGCCAATCAACTTGCTGCTGACCTGCGATCAGGCTTGACAGATCAACCGGACTTGTATTATTCCGGTTATACACAAGATGCCCTGAAAGAATTCTGCGAAGCACATTTGACTGTGGCCACCATCCTTAATCAAACCTGGCCCAGCCCAGAAGCGTTGCAGGTCGAATATGCGACTTATTTAAACGGCATGTCCGAAGTGGTCGGTGAACTGCGGCGGCGGATCATGGATATCATGCGGGACGGTCATTCCCCTGAAGTGGAACGCTTGCTGGATGTAATGGATGATATTTATGCCCTGCTGGTGACCATGGATTTCCCCGACGCATTAACCTATGGCTTACGCCGTCGCACCGATATCGCCCGGAGTATCATCGAACGCACACAAGCCGATGTGACCATCAGCTACCGGCAGCAATTGCTCGAAAATCGGATTGCCGAGCTCTCAGCCCAATTATCAAAAATTGAAGTAAACGATCAGGACGATTAAGAAACCAAGCTTGGCACCTTGCTTTTGCACCAACCGGCTGTTTGATGATTGGCTGGTTGGTGCAAACTTGAGTGCTTTGGACGAACCATCCCAGAATATTGTCTTGATATTTTATGAAATGAAATTTAGATCAATAATAATGCAACATGGCTGATTCTAATCGAAAAATGATTCGCCTTTCATCTTGAAACGTGCTAGACTCTTAGCGGAGTAATTTATGCCCGAAGAGAGAGATCCGTGGCAGCGACCGGACTCAATTCCTGTCGAAGCTGAACCCCCATCTGAAGAACCCACCCTACCCCCCGAACCCAAATGGATGCAATATTGGGAGCGCATGCGCCGGTGGGGTTTGGGAGATTCTACCCTGAGAATTGGGACCACCCTGACCACAGCTGTCATGATTTTACTGCTGGTATGGGTGATTGGCACCTTTTACGACCATAATCCCCGTGCCATGGACGAATCTAGCAGCATCGCCATGGCAGAGTCTCTAAACATGCCCACACCCACGCTTCCACCGCCAATGTTCAACGCCGGAGGTGCTAACCCAGAAGGTATTGCCAGGAGTGTTGGCTTGAACACCGTTTTACCGGTCCGCCAGGCACGCTACGATGTGATTGAATATACCGTTGAATCTGGTGATTCCATCTTTTCCATTGCGGATAAGTTCAACCTCAAACCAGAGACCATTCTGTGGGGCAATCGTTATACCCTCGGGGACGATCCACACTTCATCGTGCCGGGGCAATCGCTTAACATCCTGCCAGTGGACGGTGTCTATCACCAGTGGAGCTCAGGCGAGGGTTTAAATGGCGTCGCCTCTTTTTATGACGTAACACCCGAGGACATCATCAATTGGCCGGGGAATGGATTGGACCCCGACCAGATCGGTGACTACGCTAACCCAAACATCCCCCCCGATAAAATGTTGGTGATCCCCGGCGGACAGGGCACCTATACCGATTGGCGCACGCCGCGCATTAGCCGAGATGAACCAGCCACAGCCAAGCACCTGGGTCCAGGTGCTTGCACCGCAAGTTATGATGGCATCAACGGCTCGTTAACCTTTATTTGGCCCTCCACTGAACGCTACCTATCCGGCTTTGACTACAATCCCGAGACAAACCACTTCGGCATTGATATTGCTGGCAAGTTAGGCAACCTCATCTTTGCTGCCGACCATGGTGTGGTGGTTTATGCCGGTTGGAATGATTACGGTTACGGCGAGATGATCGTCATCGATCACGGCTCAGGTTGGCAGACCCTGTATGCGCACCTCAACCAGGTGAATGTCTTCTGTGGGCAAGAAGTTTATCAAGGTGACACCATCGGATTGATGGGCAGCACCGGCAAATCCACCGGACCCCATCTGCATTTTGAGATGCGCAGTGATGAATACGGACGCGTCAACCCCTGGAATTTCTTGAACTGATCCAAACGTCATTATTACAAGCAACATAACTACTGAAGGGTGGGGGGTTACAAAGCAGCAAAATAATAACCACCTGCCCCTTTTTACAGCAGGTGGTTTTAATTTCAATCAACCTTATTTTAGCTTGTGCTATCCAGCGCTGATAAAATCCCCAGCGATTGGATAGGCTAACCGATCATCACCTCTACCCTGTGCAGACCTCCACCGGTGAACAAGGGGACCAGGCTGCCCTCGATTGGTTTTCCATCAACTTGTAAGGTTATTTCATTGCCAGGTCCCTGACGGGTCACGTTGATCTGATAGGTTGCCCCTCGAAACGCTCGAGTGGCGGTAAAACCCTCCCAGCTGGCAGGGAAAACAGGTTCCACACGCAGCCCATCATAATCTGGTCGGATACCGAGGATCCACTGGGTGATAGCGACAAAATTCCAAGCAGCAGTGCCCGTGAGCCAGGAATTCTTGGCTTCGCCAAAGGTTGAGCTGTCGGCACCAGCAATGGTTTGGGCGTAAACATAGGGCTCACAGCGGTGTACATCGCTGATACCCTCACGGTTGGACGGATTGATGCGCAAATAATAATCCAGCGCTTGATCACCATCACCGTTGATTACTTCGGCAATCATCATCCAGGGGTTGGTATGGCAGAACACGCTGGCATTCTCCTTATAACCGGGCGGATAGGAGCTGATCTCCCCCAGGTGCAGGTGATATTGCGCATAAGGGGGTTGATGCAGCAGGATTCCATGTTCCGTCGCCAGATGTTGCTCTGCGGCTTTGAGCGCTTTGCGGGGCAATCCTTGCTCAATCCCAATGCCAGCCATGGTGCACAAACCTTGCGGCTCGATATAAATCTTGCCCTCTTGACAGGATTGAGAGCCGATCACCTCACCAAAATGATCGTAAGCTCGCAAGAACCATTCCCCATCCCAACCGTAACGGCGGGTTGTCTCAATCATATCCTTTGCCAGCCCCTCTAGACGAGCTGACTCTTTTAGCATCCCTTGA
>Ga0334882_1003922_pt1 | contig 13123 bp, 8 predicted proteins | sample GraSluR1_MG_5_FD_207226 | JGI IMG/M metagenome (GOLD analysis project Ga0334882, IMG submission 207226) | Sludge microbial communities from methane-producing bioreactor in Wageningen University, Netherlands - Granular Sludge_15_04-R1 | ecosystem: Engineered > Bioreactor > Anaerobic > Unclassified... | reverse complement strand
CAGGCATCAGGGCCCCCCGGTTTCAAACTCATCCAGCATCCTGTCCAATTCCTGAAGAATGGCATCCGTCTCATTCGTTTCAGAGGGCAGCAACCGGGCGATGGCGTCCTGCAAAACCCACTGACCAATGCCCCACGCTTGTGATATAGGAAGGGGCACCGCCCGATCAATCAGATCGACGCCCTCTGCCCATTGGGGATATTCAGCAGCAAGATCTTCAAGGTGGGTCATCGCCGATGTCCGTACGGGCAGGGTGAAAAGACTTCTCACCAACGCTGCCTGCACCTCGGGTTCCAGTAAGTGTTTGGCAAACAGCCACGCTGCCAGCTGCTGTTCCGGCGTATCTGCTGTCAGCATCAGCCCGGGACCATCGATAATCATTACTTCCCCGTCAGCCCCAGGATAACCCATGACTTTCCACTCATCCTGGCTCTCTGCAACCGTCATCCATCCCGCTTGTGAAGGCACCTGATCCAGCCTGCCTGCATACATCAGGGCATAGCGGTTGGCAAAATAATAATAGGGGTCAGCCTGTCGTCCGATCCAGAAACAACCCTCATCATATACGGTCTTCAAGTAATTGAAGGAAGCCTGCCCGGCGGCTGTGTTGAATTTTAATGCACCTGCCAGCGGCAGTTCGCCCTCAAAGCTCACGTACCAGCTCGCCAGCGCCGCCGGATCACGATTGATGATCCATCCACCCGTCCCATCGTTCTCGTTACTCGAATCGTCCAAATTGGCAAAGGTGGCGCCGCAAGCTTGCTGACGAAATGCCGCCTGATCCACAGGCACTGAAGCGAACCCAAGCGCTTCAGCCCAGGTCTGGTTATAGAAGATGACTGCAGCCTGGGGGGCAACCGGCAGAGCTATCAGCTCATCTCCTGCTGTAAAGGGTTCAATAAAAACATCGGGAATATCTGCCTGTGCTTCCGCACTCAACCCCCATTCGGGGTCGTCCACATAATTTGTCATATTGACCGTGAAAAATTCATCCTCCAGCATGGAAAGGTTGTAAGGATGCAAGGCGACCAAACCCGGCACGTCCCCGCTTTCAAGACTATCGATCAAACGACCAATGAGAACTTCTTCACTGCCCATTGCTTCCACATTCACCCAAATTCCGTAGGGATTGGTCAGCGAAAACTGAGTGGCAATCGTTTCCAATGTCTCAGCTGCCTGCCCTCCCCAGGGGTGGAAGAAGCGGACCGTCACCCCATCCAGAGCGTCAATATCAACCTCAATGGTCTGAGTCGGTTTTGGGGTGAGTTCTTGGGTCGCAGTTGGCTCCCAAGTGGGGACAGAGGTTGCTGTCGGATCATTGACAACCGTTTCAGTCTCTGCTGGGGTAGGGGAAGACGCGCCACAACCCATCAGTAAAAACACACTGATAAGAATTAAGCTGTAGCCAAAAAAATGCAGGAATTTATTGCGATTAAATTTTTTCATTGAATAATTATCAAGGGAACAGGAATAAAAATCAAGATAAATAAGACCAAGGCGATCACACCAAGCACTTTGCGCTTATTGTCAACAGGTGTGATGTCGTCCAGCGGCTGAGCATACCACCTGCCAACCAGGAAGATCAGTGCAGCCCACAGCCACCAGCCGCGCCAGAATAATCCGAGTATTGCTAAAGCGCCGAGGATAAATGGGAAGGTTTTCTTTGCCTTCTCCTGGCCTAATAACACATACAGGATGTGCCCGCCATCCAGCTGACCAGCCGGGATCAGATTGATGGCGGTGACAAACAACCCTGCCCAACCTGCCCAGGCTACCGGATGAATTTGCACATCCAAGCCACCCAAAGGTGCAGGGGAACCGGTGAAGAAATAGCGCAGCCAGTAGAGAACAGGGGAAAGATTCCCAAAGTCAGCTGGCTGTGGCAGTAATTCACCGAAGGTAAGATATTTTGCTAAAAGATAAAAAATGGAATTGCCTTCCAAAAAGTGAACATACCCTTCCGGTAAATCAGCTTCAATTGGACCGAGGCTTGAGAGATTGAGCCCAAGAAATAGGATTGGGACCGCCACAAGCAGACCGATCAACGGACCTGCAATTCCAATATCCATCAAATGCTTTTTGTTCTTGGGAATTTCCTTCATGCTGATAAATGCCCCCATCGTCCCAAATGCGCTTAATGGAAGGGGAATAAAATACGGCAGTGTGACCTTTTCCCCATGAGCTTTGCCGACCAAGTAATGCCCCAACTCATGAGCAAGCAAGATGCCGAGCAAACTGGCAGCAAAAGGCCATCCGCTCATCAAATATTGGAGAAATTCAACAAAAGTCAGCTGGAATGGGTTTGTGACCTCCGTCATCGAAAACTGCGCTCCGGTGAACATCACACTCAGCAGGGTCAGAAAGAATAAAAGGAGATTGACCCAAACCGGTCCAATCTTAGTCTGTGGGGGCTGGTCAACAATCAATATAAACTGTGACTCATCACTCTTTCTAAAAAGCGGCATCAGTCCCATAGGCGATAGTTTTTCGCTCAGCCGGTCATAGGCAGCTTCGCTGTCCTCAGATCGCAGATGCCCATCATATCGCGCGCGGTATCCCTGTTTCAGTCCGCCCGTTGTGATGCTTTCAATGGCAAAGACATCCTTCACCATCGTGGTGATGGCAGCCGTATCCTCTTGCATTCTTCCAGCAGTTTCTTCATGCATCCTTGCTCTTTTTCGCTAATGACACAGGTTGTTTTCCAATAGTGGGGTTAATTAAACCATATTTGTCGAGATTTACCAAATTTGACGCAAGGTCAGATTGTCTACTTGCTACCTTTCCACAGACAGTTTGACAGCGTTCTGAGCCCTTAGTACAATGCTTCTGAATAGTTATTTCCCCATTCTTGCCGGTTTTAGGAGATTCTATAAATGCGCTCAACCCACCGCCGATATCAGATGACCATGAGTATGCTTCTTATGCTGGTGATCGTAATGTCTGGCTGCCAGAGGAGCGACCCTATCTCCACAGCTGAACCAATAAATACGATTGAGCCAGCGCAAAATGCAGATATGACAGAGGTTATTGGCACAATCGCCGATTCGACCAAATTACCTGAAGAAAACATCACGAACACAGAAGAACAACCAACAGAACAACCAACAGAACAACCAACAGAACAACCAACCGAAACGGACCGCCAGACACAATTAACGCCTGCGCCCACTTTGAGTGATTGGCGCGATGCCCCTATCTCGCCGGAAACAATCAGCGAAAGGGTGCGCCAAATTTACCAGGAAGGTCAGCAGCAGGGCAGAGACCCCCATAGCTTTTCTGTAATTGGCGACTGCCAGGCGATCCCCTTTGTCTTTCTTGGCCCATATGGCAGAGGCGAACTGGAGCCCGAAGCAGCGGAAAGTCAGCTATGGAAAGCGATCAATACCTTCAACCCCTCCTTTACACGCTGGTCTGTTACCGCGCGTGGCGGGTTCACTGCGGCATCCATCCTTAATCCACTTCAAGCAGACCCGGAGCAATGCAAACCCGGTGAAACTCCCCTTTCCTGTGAATATCGGCTCAACAACCCGGCATTCGTCCTGATCACACTCGAAACCTGGTTGGACCCAGACACAGTGGATCGCTATGAAATCTATCTGCGCCAGATCGTTGAGAAAGTGCTTGAACAGGGATCTGTCCCTATTCTGCTCACAAAGGCTGATTCATCAGAACTGCGTGGAAAAGAACATGTCATCAATCCAGTCATTGTCCGGGTCGCTTATGAAAACCAGCTTCCTCTGGTCAATTTTTGGCGAGCGGCGCAATACCTCGACAATTACGGCATAGACCCGGAGCGTGAGGGTTTTCACCTCAGTGATGCCGGTTACAAACTCAAGAACACGCTTGCACTGCGTGCCCTTTACCAGGTGTGGACCGCTGTGGAAGGTGTTGACCAGAAAGAAGCAGTCGTCCCTACCGCAACCGGGACACCTGAACCCACGCTCGATCTCGATGTGGCAGCGCTCAATGTAGATTGCAGCACTGGATGCATTTTCTTTGGCGCAGCACAATCCGTCGATGGCGATATTACAGGCGCAGGCGTCTATGCCTATCATCCTGAAAACCGTGATTTAACGCAAATATTGCCAGATGGGTTTGATCTCCAGGATGTGAGTGAAGACGGACAGCGACTGCTCGTAAATAACAATCACCGGCTTTTTGAAGTTGATTTGGGTGCCGAATCCTCCTCACTGCTCACCGAGTCATTCAAATTTTATGGCAAGCAAGGTGCCTACTGGGATAACCGGGATGATGAAATCATTTATTTGGATGAGACTGCGCCGCTGCAAACCGAAACCGGGACTGCTTATAACCTGATCCCTGCAGCTGACGATGAAAGGCTTATCTTCGAATGCGGCAGCTGCCAATCCAAAGATTATTGTCAATCTGAAGGCATCTTTACTATGACGCCAGATGGTGAAATCAGCCAAATGGAGACGATTGCCAAGCCTATCTATTCTCCGGATGGCAGCCGAGTTGCTTTTCTGAACCCGGACGCGGCAACGGCGGAAACCTTTTTTCACACCCGTTACCTTGTTTTAGAAGATACAGACGTTGGTATTGCCAGCCGGCGAATTCTCTATTTTCCAGATGTTTCAGGCTTCATGGTCTACGCCGATGTAGAGACCTATGCATTTTCCCCTGACAGCAGCAAAGTCTTCATTCTTTACGATGTTTATAGCGAATACTATGAATATTCCTTACGGCTACAAACCTATTTGTGGGATCTGAATACCGGCGTTCGGCTGGATATGGGTCTGCTGCAAGGCGCCAGCGCTTCTCTCAACCCCAGGATTACCTGGGCGCCAGATGGCAACTCGGTCCTGTTATTCCTGACGGATCTGACCGAGGAAAATCACTATTCTATCAGCGTCTATCAAACCGACCTGCTGAGCGGGGAACACATGCTTCTCTTTGATGAGGCTTTCCTCAAAGGGACGGACTATCTTTATCTCACCAACCTCTATTGGCGATAAAAAAGCGCTTTTAGGGTGCTTTTTCTGAAATTTCTTTGATCTCTATCTGGTAGTCTGCTTTTTGGCGTGTGATGGGCGTGGTGCCGCTGACCACAAGCACAACAGAATCGACTTCCTTACCCAGTTCAATTGTTACACTTGCATGGTTGTTTTCATCCAGCTCAACCGGCAAAACGGTGATTTCGCTGCCAAAGCGAATCATGGATATTCGGAAGGTTTGCGGCAGTAAATTTTGGATGCGAACAAATCCTTCTGCCTTCCAACCACCCTCATCCATCTCAAAATCCGTGAAGTAACCCAGCGCGATCACCTGAATGTCGTCGATCACCATCCCAACCCCGTTGACCGCCGCGTCCGTAACATAATCAAAGCGCACAGTGACATTCCCACCGGCAAATTTGCTCAGATCCACACGCTCTTGCTGCCAGCCTTTTGTTTGACCATTCAACCCACAACCATAGCTGTTTCCAGAAGGATTGTCCCATGTGCAAGAGGTGGTGGGTAAGATCTCCCAGATTTCTCCGTCCGTGGAAGCCGAGACAAAGACGTAATCATAATCGGTCTCAAGGTCATACCAGGTTTGATAGGTCATCTCAACCTGACCTGTGACATTGGTCAGATCAAAGTCGCGTTCAAGCGACATATTGGAATGATCACCCATATTGGACCAGAAAAAATAATCACCAGAATAGGGATCCGTCGGCAAAATTGAAGCCGATGCAGCACCTGTCAAATCCAGAGAATAGGTGCCAGGGCAGTTCACTTCAATATAATCAACGCCAAATTGATGCACATCATAGACCACGGGGCTTGCAGGGCACTCGGAGATGGTCGTGGTCGGTGTGGCAAGCGGTGCAGTTGGATAAAGCGCGTAAAAATAGCGGCTATCCGCTACTGCAGGGTCTCCTAAAAAGTTCGCCACGGTCCAATCGGCAAAGACATCTTCAGCACTGATCACCTGACCCGTGATCGGATCGCGCACACCCATCTCATCCAGCACGATATCAATACTCTCCATGCCGTTTTTGTCATGTGCCACCACTGCTTTGGTCGCATCTTCACCAAACCGATCCAGAAAATAGGTGGTGAAAAGGAAGGCGGCACCATAATGCGGACCATTTTCGCCTACCTCAGCTCCCCAATCTGTCAATTGGAGATCCGGATTCCAGATATAAGAATATTCAAAACCTCCCGGGTCATAACCATTGATCAATTCCGCCAGCATCGAAAACCCCTCATTCAGCCAGGTTTCTTCATTCATGTCCGTATACCAGTGGATCATGTGTTGAAACTCATGTGCCAGGGTGCCGTAGATGTAGTCCTCGCCAAGCGACACGTTGTCCGAATTGATTAAAAACATTTCATGAGCATTGGAATATTCATGTGCATCAGGATGCAGTTCATCAGCAGAAGAGTAATAACCTGCTAAAGAGTTGCCCAACCCGCCTGCGTAGACAATGTAGATGCGCGGGTCATCATCCACGCCGGGTGACCATTCACTGCCAAAGAATTCCCGGTTGGTGGGATAAATTTGCTGGTCAAAGGTATCCCCCAGCTGATTCAGGTCTGAGGAACTGTAATCCACCCCATTTTCGATCCAGATATACACATTCTCGCCCAAATAGCGCAAGGCTGCCGTGATTTTAAAGTTCTCGTTCGTGTCTACATTGGTCACCCAAAAATCCTGCGTGTCCCCAACAGCGTAAGGTGCGTTGGGGTCCGGAAATGTTTCCGGGATCTCCACCTTGCCGCCCAGCCGTTCTGCCAGGTCAATCGCATTGTTGATGGGAACAACCTCCTGCTGCAGCGTCAGCAGAGTCTCAAGCGCGCCCTCCCCCAACGGGGTTGGATCAGGCTCAAAGGTCGGTTTGGGTTCTGTGTCCAGCGGATCCTCGTTGGCCGGGTTCTCATCTTCAACCAAACGATCCGGTAATGGGATCACAACTTCTGCGCTTGGCGTAGCTCTATCCTGCTGAACCAGGAACGCAGCACCGCCGACAAACACCACCAAACAAACCGCCAGGCAGCACAGGGCAGCAATCAAAAGAACGGTCAGGATGATTGGAACGGTTGAGGATTTTTTCTCCATGGTTTTTCACTTTTCCCATTTGCACAAATAAAATGTCAACAGCAGTAAATTTACCGCATAATTGATTAATCGGCATCACCCAATTCGATTCTCGTAGATGTGCTTTGCCCAAATGAGATAAAACCTGTAACAATGATGACATTCTCCCAGCACAGTCAGGCTGCGTGAAATCACCTTTTCAATGTGATACGATATAATTGCCTTGCTATTTCGAATTGAAATGATTAGTAAAGCTGGAAGGAACGACCATGCAGGATGAATTTGACCCTGGAAAAACCTTGAAAAACCTGATCAACAGCTGGTGGCAAATTGTCGCACTGGCAATCATCGGCGGACTGGTTGGTCTGGGCATATCCTACGTTCTGCCTCCCGCTTACCAGGCTGAAGCGATTTTTCATGCCAGCATCGATTTTACTCAAATCAATTATGATAACATGGTGGGTGAATATGGCGACCCGCTGGTGTGGACTCAATACGAAGAAGATCTTGCCCTGCAAGCCGTCGAAAGGATCTTGCTCAACCGGGCTGACAAGGCTTTTGAATATGCGCTCACACTGGATCCTGAACTCAAAAGGGAAACCTTTGATGAGGATCAACAAATTTCACGTTACCTGGCAAACTGGTTTTTGCGATATCGCCACGAAGACCCTGCAATCGCCCAGGCGATCGTCAACTATTGGGCAGAGGACGGCTACAATGCGCTGATCAGAGCGCAGCAAGCCGACAGGGTGGAATCCTTTGTGATCGTTGATTTGACATCCCTCGCACATCTACCCGAGACGCCGATCTATCATCAACGAAATACGCTGGTGCTTGCCGGGACTGGGGTCGGGTTTTTTATTGGGATTCTCCTGGTCGATTTTCGCGATCGGTTTTTTAGCAAACGAGTGAAGGAGGCCTGAAGTGCTCTCTTCTCTCAATAAGACTATATTCTACCGCACAGGCATGTCCGTCTTGTGGTTCCTGGTGATCATCGCCTTACCGGTCACCAGTTTTCCGCTCCTGGCGAAATTGACTGGTGCCATCGTTGCCCCCCTGTCCGCCCTCCCGTTAGCAATTTTATTGGTTGTGTGGTTTGTTCCCTTCTTGCTTGAAAAGGGCAAATTGCCTGTTGAAATCATCCCCTTCCTCTATTTTGTGTTGGTCGCACTGATCATATCTTCAGCCGCTTTCTTTTTAAATGGCTATTACGACCGCGGTAGAGATTTTTTTGATCAGAGTTTACGCGCGTTTATCACTGTTGGGATTGGCTTATCTTTTTACCTGGTCTTTTCTTCCTTTCCAAACAGCGAAGAAAGGATCCGTCAGACTCTGCGTTTTATCACCATCATGGGTGCGATTCTGATCCCATGGACGCTGTTCGAAGTCGCCATGCTGCGTAAATATGACCTTGTGATAGGTTTCCCAGACTGGGTGATGAGGATCAGGACAGCCCTCGCAGTGCAATCCCCCAACACTGCCTACACCAACCGGGTGACGGGATTCGCTTATGAACCTTCCTGGTTTGTGCGCATTTTTGGATTGGTGTTATTCCCGATCTGGCTCTCTGCTGTTTTTCAACGAAAATCACTGTTTCGATTCAGAATATGGGTTTTTCAGCTGGAAGATCTGCTCATGGTGGCGGGTCTGATTGTGTTTGGATTTAGCTCACCCAGGATCGGACTGCTGGCATTTCTCGCATCTTTAGCCTACCTGGTCATTCTTTTACTCCAGCGCTTCAATCGCAGGTTCACTGCCTGGGTTCTCAAACGGCGCAAACGCCCCCCAAAGCACCTGCTCTTGATGAAATTACTGCTTGGTGCCTTAATTGTCATCATCGTGTTTGTGCTTGTTGCAGGCGCATTGATGGCTTATGTCACCGCTGCCAGTAGCTGGGATCTGCGGTTTGAGTTATTGCTGGTGCAATATTCACTGGATCGCATCAAACTATTCCCACTCTCAGAAACCCGCCTGATCTACCTGGCGCGAGACCTTGCCTTTTTTGAACGGGCGATCTTTTGGTTTGGCGGATGGCACATTTTCAACGACTATCCCTTTGGGGTTGGATTGGGAAATGCAGGCTTTTATTTCTTTGATCACATGAACGGCGCAGGTATGGAATCCTATGAGGTAAGAAATCTCGCCTATCGCGCAAATTACCTCGCCAACACAAAGAACATGTGGACCAGATTGCTTTCAGAAACCGGGTTCATCGGACTGACTGTTTTCCTCGTCTGGCTGCTGGTGCTGTGGCGCAGCGCAAAACTGATCCGAAAAAGCAGTTCGGGCACCATGCAGATACTTGGGCTGGCTGGACAGCTCTTTTTGCTGGCAAACCTGTTTGAATTATTCAGTATGGATTCGTTTGCCATGCCTGACCAATGGGTGATGGCGGGGTTGATTTCCGCAGGCGGTCTTCTCATTCGGCAGGAATTGGCTGCTAAGGATAAGCTTCCAGAGGTGGCATGAGTTCCCCGTCAACCGCCGCATCGCCTTCTTGAGCAACAAAATTCATTAAAACCAGGTTGCGTTCACAATCCTCATAAGTATCAAATCCCATCATTTCGGTCAGCATCATGCCGTCATTGTCAAAGACCTGAACCCAATAGGTTTCACTGGTTTCCACAGGCTGATCCGAAAAGACAATTTCGTATCCGCCCGGTCCATAAGCCTGTGCCAGTCCCGTGAGGGTTGAAAGCGCATCATCATCCTCCGCCAAACCATGCCCCACCACCACGGTCAAACCCAGCAGCGCAGCCCCATCCACACCAAACACCTGTCCTGCCACGCCTGACCAGTCGCATCCTGCCTCTGGACTGGTAAAATTTGCCAGGTAGATAGGATTGCCCGGCTGGAGGACAAAGAAACTTGGGAAAGATCTCTCCTCATCCTCAGGATCACGTTCCACAGGAGCGGGCGTTGCAGTGGCAACCTCAGGCAGCTCAATTAAGGTTGCGGTAGGAACAATGGGCAATGTGGCTGTTGCTTCAGGCGCTGAGGTCGCATCGGCTGCTGGCGTTTTCGTCATAATCTCCACAACATACGGAAACGACTCACATCCCGAGATAAAAACCATCAGCAGGATAAATAAAATCAGCACGCTTGTTCTTCGCATTAAATGACTCCTCTTTTAGCAGTGTTTTGCAAGTTCCATACCACTAAAGAAAAGCACCTTTTTAATCCTGATAAAATTTCTTATATTGGGAATTTCATTTAACTGCGCATGGAAAAAGCCCCCAAACGCCAGTTACAAAGAGAATCCTTTCGGATCCTTTAAATGATTAACGGGAATGGATGGGAGTCGAACCCACCACGGCTCGCAACGCGACCCGACACCGGTGTTGAAGACCGGGAGGCCCACCAGGACCTAACCATTCCCATACATAAGGATAACTTTGCCGGTCATTGTTGTCAACACGTTTCCTTAATAAATCCTATTTTTACTTCTTTTGCCATTACAGCAAACAACGGCTGTGATACAACTCCTTCCCCCAAAAATCTTCAATGGTAGAATTATGCTTATTGATCAAGGTAGCCAGGAGCAACGATTAATGCCTGAACTGACATATACACCCGATTGGGTCAAGAACGCCATTTTTTACCAGATTTTTCCAGATCGCTTTGCCAAATCTGATTTTTTAGAGAAACCCACCCATATCGAACCGTGGGATTCCCCCCTCACTCGCAACGGGTTCAAGGGCGGTGATCTGCAGGGCGTGATTGAAAAATTGGATTACCTGCAGGATTTGGGCATCACCGCGCTCTACTTCAACCCGATATTCATGTCCGCCGCCAACCACCGCTATCACACCTATGATTATTATCAGGTAGACCCAATTTTGGGCGGCAACCGGGTTTTCTTTTCCCTTTTGAAAGAAGCACACCGCCGAAATATGCGCATTATTCTCGACGGTGTTTTTAATCACGCCAGTCGTGGGTTTTTCCAATTCAACCATATCCTTGAAAACAATGAAAAGTCACCGTACTTGGATTGGTTCAAAGTATATGGCTTCCCGATGAATGCCTACCAGGGTAAACCAAACTACTCCTGCTGGTGGAATCTACCTGCCCTCCCCCAATTCAACACCGATAACCCGCAGGTGCGCCAGTTCCTGTATGGCGTCGCTCAGCATTGGATTGAACAGGGTGTGGATGGCTGGCGACTGGATGTGCCCTTCGAGATTGATGATGAATCCTTCTGGCGCCAGTTTCGCCTGGTGACTAAATCGCCCAACCCGGACGCCTACCTGGTTGGTGAGATCCCATCGGAAGCACAGGAATGGCTTCAGGGGGACATGTTCGACGGCGTGATGAACTATCAGTTCACTGCGGCATGTGTGGGGTTCTTTGGTGCCCACAACCGGGATGAAACCATGATCTCGGGGATAATGGGGCTGCCCGAGGTACCCAGCCTGGATGCCGCCGGGTTTGCCCAACGCACCCGGGAATTGCTTGAGATCTATCCCAAACAGAACGCTCTGGCACAGCTCAACCTGATGGACAGCCATGATATGCCGCGCTTCCTCAGCATGGTCAGCGGTAACACAGATGCCTTCCGATTAGCGACCCTCTTTCAAATGACCTATCCAGGCGCGCCCTGTATCTACTATGGCAACGAGATTGGCATGATGGGCGGCAGGGAACCGGAAAACCGGGCAACTTTCCCCTGGGATGAATCTCTGTGGGATCAAGACTTGCGTAAAGCAATTAAAACCTTCGCTCACATCCGCAATGCGCAACCCACCCTGCGCACAGGTGAATTCCATCCCATTTATGCCGAAGGCAGGCATCTTGCCATCTTGCGCCACCTTGGACCAGATCAACTCCTGGTCGTTTTTAACGCAGACAGCACCGGCTGGGAATTAAATATCCCTCTTGGGGAGCATTTTGAAACCGGCATCGAATTTGAAGATCTGCTCGGTGGGGCGGGAGCCGTCGCAGAAGACGCCCATTTACGAAAATGCACCCTCTCACCCTGGCAAGGCGCCATTCTCAAACCACTAACCTGATTAACAAGATATTTAATTTCAATTGTCCAAAGGGAAAAAATATTTGCGCGTCGTGATTTATTTTTGCTGATCTTTGCGAAAAACCTTGAGAACCGCAATCTTTGTTGGATGGTTGAAGGGCGCAGGATCGGCTGGCGGCTGATCAACAATCGTTTCGGGGTAACCCGTCACATCTAATGACACAGGAAGTATTGAATCTAAAACCAGATATTGACCCTGGCACAAACGCTCCAACTCAGACATAAAATCCGCACCAGTGAGAAAAAGCGCGTTGTTGATCACGATCAACCATCCCTCATGTGCCACCACTGGTCTGATTTTGTTGACCAAGCGAGTGGTCCCATGCTGCAAATCCACTTTGCCAGCATCGGTGGTGGAAAAATAAGGTGGATCCAGGATCACACAATCAAACAATCGGGATTGGCTTCGCATGCGCCCAGCAAACCGGAAAAAATCTCCCACAATGAGCTGATGGCGGTCAGCCGGCAATCCATTTAGCGACCACGAACGCCGTGCCATTTCAAGAAAAGTCCTGCTGAGGTCTGTCTGCACCACCTGGGATGCGCCGCCTTTGCCGGCAGCCACCCCCAGGCTGCCAGTATAGGCAAAGGTGTTCAGCACCCGTAAGCCTGCCCCATGCTCAATCAACCAGCGCCGCAGCAACCGGGTGTCCAGGTAGAAGCCAGCATCCTGATTCATCTGCAGATCCAGCGCGTAACGAACACCAAATTCTGTAATTTCTTGCGGTAAAGCATTCCCACCAACGAGAATCCCCTTTCTCAGCCGCTGGTCCTCATGATAACGGGACTTCAACAGGACAGATTTCACTCCCGGCAGGTGCGCCAGCGACCATTCAGCAATTGAACGGATCAATTCAGTTTGCTGATACAGCGCATCGTGATCCAAAAGTACAAGGGCTGAGCCATAGCGGTCGATCACCAGCCCGGGATACCCCTCGTAAAATCCATTGAACAGACGCGCAGCTTCAGCCGTTTCGCCAGCTGCAAGATGCTGTTCGACCACGCTGAAAATCTTCTCAGTAGAATGCCCGGTGCCTTCCATGCAACAAT
>Ga0334882_1003919_pt1 | contig 13127 bp, 10 predicted proteins | sample GraSluR1_MG_5_FD_207226 | JGI IMG/M metagenome (GOLD analysis project Ga0334882, IMG submission 207226) | Sludge microbial communities from methane-producing bioreactor in Wageningen University, Netherlands - Granular Sludge_15_04-R1 | ecosystem: Engineered > Bioreactor > Anaerobic >... | reverse complement strand
ATACATATTTCCGTATTATTTATATCTTGCTGATCGATCAACAACCGAAATTGATTGTAAACCATCGCGAGTTGCGCTATAATTCGTGGGCTAAGTTTCAAGAATGAAAGAGGTTTTATATGATTGAAGTTAATGAATTAAGAAAAGGTGTGACTTTCCAACTGGATAACACCCTTTATAAAGTCCTGGAATATTCACACAATAAGCCAGGGCGAGGCAGTGCCACCATCCGCATCAAAGCACGCGATTTACGCAAAGGCAACACACTGGAAATGACTTTCATCTCCAGCGATCGGGTTCAGGACATTCGCCTGGACTACCACAATGTCCAATACCTTTATCGTGATGATAATTTCTTTTATTTTATGGATATGGAAACATTTGAGCAGCCTGCAGTGCCTGCTTCGTTGGTAATGGAATACGATGGTTTTCTAAAAGAAAACATGGAAGTCAAGCTAACTTACTTTGGAAACGAACCTTTAGACATCGAATTGCCCACTACAGTTGACTTGGAAGTAGTTGAAGCAGAACCGGCCGCACGAGGCAACACCGCCACTGGACTGACCAAGCATGTTGTTACAGATACCGGATTAAAAGTCCAGGTTCCTTCTTTTGTTGTCGCAGGCGATGTCATTAGAGTCGATACCCGCACTGGGGATTATGTAACCCGGGTTTAGTAAGGTAAAAATTTTTATGAGAATTCCAGACGGACGCGAATGTAAATTCTTTTATGGGGACTATTATCGCGGACGCAATTTTGAAGAATGTCGGGCTTTGAGCAGTCCTGAAGAAAGAAAAGTTTGGACTTCCGAACTTTGTTCAGGTTGTCCATTGCCCGATTATTTACATAATAATTCCTGTCAACATTTGGTCTACTCAGTTTTCATCAGTAAATTTCTTTTCAAAAAAAGAATAAAAGTAAAAGCCTGGTGTTCAAAAACGCACCAATCGGTAAGCGATCCCAATATCGGTTGTGGTCATTGCCATGATATTGATAAACTAAGTTAATATCAGAATATCATCAGAAATTATTCTTTCGGTCTATTCAAAGAACCAAACCTATCATGCTTGTTGGTATAATCATTATCCAGCGGAAAACCCCGCTAAACGGAGGCAGTATTGAAATCTCGTAACCAATCTTTTTTCATCTCGGCGTTATTGCTCTTTTCGATCGTCGCGATGGTCTTTTATGGCTTCCAGGAACAAGCTTTTGGATCACAGCCGATCCCGATCAACCAACTCGCGGCTGACATCGAAGCTGATCTGGTTGGAAAAATCGAAATCAAAGGTGATGACATCTTTGTTACCTATCGTGATGTCACCAACCGGGCCGCTACAACAACCGCAAAAGACCCGAATACCAGTCTGATTGAAGAGTTAACACTATTAGGTGTATCACCTGAAAAATTGCGCGACCCAAACCTCAAAATTGAAGTAGTTCTTCCTGGATTTTGGGCAAACGCTGCTACTCTACTGATTAACTTTGTCCCATTCATTTTGATGGGAGCAGTCTTCTACATCTTTATCCGTCAGGCTCAGGGCTCAAACAATGCCGCTATGTCATTCGGAAAATCCCGTGCAAAAATGCTGACGGGTGAACACCCCACAGTGACATTCCTAGACGTTGCTGGCGTAGACGAAGCCAAAGAAGAACTGCAGGAAGTAGTTGAGTTCCTCAAAGAACCCCAAAAATTTATTGCGCTCGGAGCTCGCATTCCAAAAGGCGTTTTGCTGGTAGGGTCACCAGGTACAGGTAAAACTTTGATGGCAAAAGCTGTTTCTGGTGAAGCAGGCGTGCCGTTTTTCTCCATTTCAGGTTCTGAATTTGTTGAAATGTTCGTTGGCGTAGGTGCCAGCCGTGTGCGAGATTTGTTTGACGAAGCTAAGAAGCACTCTCCATGTATTGTTTTTGTCGATGAAATCGACGCTGTTGGTCGTCATCGTGGTGCTGGGCTTGGTGGCAGCCATGACGAGCGCGAACAGACACTTAACCAACTTCTGGTTGAGATGGACGGTTTTGGAACGGACACGAACGTTATCGTGATCGCTGCTACAAACCGCCCCGACATTCTTGACCCCGCTCTGCTGCGTCCTGGTCGTTTTGACCGGCGTGTCATGCTGGATAAGCCAGACAAAAACGGTCGGGAAGCAATTCTGAAAGTGCATACCAAGGGTAAACCTGTGGATCCTAAAGTGGACCTGAGCGAAATTGCCCGTTCAACTCCAGGTTTTGTCGGTGCGGATTTGGAAAATCTTGTCAACGAAGCCGCAATTCTTGCCGCACGGCGCAACAAGAAAATCATTACACGTGATGAATTCGAAGAATCAATCGAACGTGTTATTGCCGGACCAGAACGTAAGAGCCAACTGATGAATCCGAGAGAAAAGAAAATCATAGCGTATCACGAAGTTGGGCATGCAATTGTCACCAGCGTGCTGCCTGAAGCAAACCCGGTCCAAAAAGTATCGATCATCTCACGCGGCATGGCTGGAGGTTTTACCCTCTCACTTCCTCTTGAAGATCAATATCTTGAATCCAGGAAGATGCTGCTCTCAGAAATGGCCACCATGCTCGGCGGGCGGGCTGCTGAAGAAATTATGTTCAGCGATATCACCTCCGGTGCCTCAAATGACATCGAGCGAGTCACAAAACTGGCTCGTCGTATGGTTACAAGGCTGGGAATGAGTGAGAAACTTGGACCGATGGTTTATGGACAGAAGGAAGAACTTGTTTTCCTCGGTCGCGAAATCTCTGAACAACGTGACTACTCTGAACTGGTAGCGCAGACGATCGATGAAGAAGTGCACACACTGGTCGATTATGCCTACAATACTGCCAAAGAAATCTTGCTCAAATATAAAGATAAATTGATCGAGATATCTGAGAAATTACTGGAAGTTGAAACGCTTTCGAAAGAAGAATTTGAAGCTCTCTTCCCGTCACCTAACGAGAAAAATCAGGGTATCCCTTATCTGGATGTAATTTAGATTTTTCCAAATCTAATCGTTACAAGATCCAGCATTTTTTTCAAGATGTCTGGATCTTGTGCATTTAACCAATGAATTTCGGGATCTGAAGGTTTAAACCAATTCACCTGGCGACGTACATATTTACGTGTGTTTCGCTTTATCAAAGTTAGCGCGTCTTCCAAACTGATTTCGCCATCAAGAAATGAGATCAGTTCACTGTAACCAATTACTCTCATTTTGAGCAAGGCTTCTCTGTATCCACGATCTAAAAGGTCGCGCACTTCATCCAAAAACCCTTCGTTAAGCATTTGCTCGATCCGAGCGTCAATGCGTTGGTACAACTCTTCCCGATTCCACTCCAGTCCAATGATCAGGGAATCGAAAAGCGAAGTTTCTTTCGATCGAATTTTGGAAAAACGTATTCCGGTCTTAAAGATAACTTCAAGCGCATGTACTGTTCGGCGATGATTGCGATAATCAATAAAACTGGCCGCTTCAGGATCTAAAATCTTCAAATTTTCATGCAACTTCTCGAAGCCGATGGATTTTCCGATGGCTTCCAGCGCCGTTCTCATGCTTACATCAGGTTCAAGTTGTGGGATTTGCCAATTTTGCCTGATTGCCCGGATATATTGACCGGTTCCGCCCGTCAATATTGGTAATTTTCCTTCGGAATTCAAAGTGAAGATGAGATTTTCTGCCTTTTCTTTGTATTCCCCAATGCTCCAGGGTTGCTCCAGATCAGCACAATTGATCAGATGGTGTTTTACTTGTGCTAACTCTTCTGGTGTCGGTTTGGCGGTGCCAATATTTAACTGACGGTAAAGATATCGGGAATCTGCGGATATGATTTCGGAATTTATTGCTTGCGCAAGCCGAATTGCCAATCCGGTTTTACCAGAAGCGGTTGGACCTACCAGCATGATCAGTTTAGGTTTTGGTTCACTCATTCAAATAATCCAGCGAAATATTTTCGTAGTGGAAAATTTCTGGTTCTCCAGGTGCATTTTTCTCGATCACCAGAATATCCAACTGCCACTCCGGGTTGACATCCTCATGGTTTTCAACGAAAACAAACATTGCTGACTGAATTGCCTGGAACTTTTTTCGGTTAATGCTATATTCCGCAATTCCAAAAGCATTTGATTTACGTGTTTTCACCTCAACAGCCACCAGTTGACCATCTTTTCTCATGATCAAGTCGATTTCGCCAAAGCGGGTGTGATAATTCTTTTCGATAAATTCATATCCCTTTTTCACTAAGTAATCCAGGGCAAAGCTCTCACCCCAAGCTCCAAGCTTTTTACGATATTTGCCATCAGTGCTCATAATAAAAGTATAACCTCGTTAAACCTATATCTAAAGGAACACCTATAGCCAAAAAAAGTTGATTTTAAGATAAAATAGACAGACTATCCCAAATGTGGGGACCAATAATTTCCAAAAGGAATCCAATGGCTGTTGCAGAAATCGTAACTATCGGCACCGAATTACTCTTAGGTGAAATTCAGGACACAAACTCTCGTTACATAGCACGCGCTTTACGCGACATAGGTGTAGACCTCTACCGTCTCACCACTGTGGGAGACAATATGAAACGCATTACAGCGACCTTACAGGAAGCCTTAATGCGGGCAGATGTTGTTATCACTACCGGTGGCTTAGGTCCGACTGTTGACGATCCTACCCGCCAAGCTGTGGCTGACACCTTTAATGTCGAATTAGTATACAAACCCGAATTATGGGAACAGATCCTCCAACGATTCCACTCCTTCAATCGCACACCTACAGGTAATAATAAGCGCCAGGCCTACATACCTGCAATTGCAACTGCTATACGCAATGACGTTGGTACTGCCCCTGCCTTTTCTGTAGAATTAGGATATAAAACAATGATTTCGCTTCCAGGTGTCCCCCGTGAGATGGAACACATTATGAGAACTTTTGTGGTCGATTACCTGAAAAAACGCTATAAACTAGAAGATGAAATCATCTTGCCTTGGGTTATCCACACCATTTCCATGGGTGAATCCAGCATTGACGAAATCATTGGCGATTTGGAGAAATTGGACAATCCAACCGTAGGTTTGCTCGCCCATCCTGGTCAAACAGATGTGAGAGTTACAGCGAAAGCCCGCTCAACGGAAGAAGCACAACAGATGATGCTGCCTGTTCTGCGGGAAATTCATGAGAAATTGGAAGACAGCATCTTTGGTGAGAATGAAGATACCATCCAATCGGTCGTTGCCGCTGCGTTATCAGAACATAACCAGACGCTTTGTGTGCTCGAAGTCGGCACAGACTCACAAATCTACAATGCTCTGGCTGAACATCTCTCTTCTGAATCGTTATCAGGTCAACTTTTAGATGTTGACATTACGCATGACACCTTTAAAACGCTGATGTACGAGTATCGTGATAAAAAACAAGCAGATTTTGTACTTGCAGTCAAGCTGACACCCAAAGAAGAGCGACGTGAGCTCTATGTTGCTTTGTTGGATGCCCAAAACTTAGAGGAATATAACCGCATCTATAGCGGTCCGCCCGGAGATGCCGGACGCTGGGCACTGAACGTTGGTCTCGACCAGGTTCGCGTCAGGTTAAATGAGTTGAAAGGAAAATGATGAAAAGCATTGACACTATACTGAAAAACGCCATTGTGTTAACCATGGATTCGGTCTACACCATCTATGAACCAGGTGCTGTAGTGGTTCAGGGCGAAAAAATTATTGACTTAGGTGACGAACAGCTTCTACTTGAAAAATACGAAGCGCGAGAAGTGATCGATTGTGGTGGAAAAGTTTTGATGCCCGGTCTGGTCAACACCCATACCCATGTTCCCATGTCTTTACTGCGCGGATTAGCTGATGATCTTCGTCTGGATGTCTGGCTGATGGGTTACATGATGCCGGTTGAAAGAGAATTTGTATCTCCTGAATTCGTCCGCCTTGGAACTAAACTCGCTTGTGCAGAATTGATCCGTTCTGGCGTAACCACCTTCAATGACATGTATTACTTTGAAGACGATGTGGCAGAAGCAGCAGCTGAAGCAGGTATGCGCGCGGTGGTTGGCGAAACTGTTATGAAATTCCCCACCCCAGACGCTTCATCCTTTGAAGAAGCCCTCGATAACTGTCGCGCCTTGATTGACAAGTGGAAAGGTCATTCCCTGATTGTGCCTGCGATTGCCCCGCACGCGGTATACACATGCACGCCTGAGGTTCTGACAGCTGTCGTGAAATTAGCCTTGGATACGGATACGATCGTTCATTTCCATGTTTCTGAAACTGCTGATGAAGTGCAGACTATGCGCAACGAGCATGGTATTCCAGTAGTACCTTACATAAGACGGTATGGCATGCTGGATACACGCTTGATAGCCGCTCATTGTGTGCACATTGATCAAGGCGAGATTCGCTCCCTGATGCATGCAGGTGCTGGTATAGCGCACAATCCTTCTTCAAATCTTAAACTTGCTTCTGGTTTCGCTCCGGTCGCGAAAATGATGGAACTTGGCTGCAATGTTGGTATTGGTACGGATGGCTCAGGTTCCAATAACGATTTGGATTTCATCGAAGAAATTCGCCTTGCCAGCTTCATTGCAAAACCGACTGCCGAAGATCCTACCGCCCTGCCAGCCAAACAAGTGGTGGCTATGGCTACCAGTATTGGCGCGAAGGCAATCCACCTGGGAGACATAACCGGCAGTTTGGAAATTGGAAAACGTGCAGACATGCTCCTCCTGGACTTAAGCCCCATTCATAATCAACCTCGTTTTCATCGCAACCCTGACAATATCTACGCCCAAATCATCTATGCTTCAAAGTCAACAGATGTAAGTGATGTGATGGTCAATGGGAAATGGTTGATGAGAAAAAGACAACTTTTGACCCTAAATGAGGACGAATTAATTGCTAAAGCCAAGGTAGTAGCCCATGACATCGATGAATTCTTGATTGGACGCGAAGAGTCGGTCTATTCCAAACTGATCGCCATAGGCGGCGCAGCGGAGGAAGAGAGTTTTGAGATCCAGGCGAAAGTTCTTATCGACGACAGAAGCGCCATAATTGACGCTTTGGCTGATGAAGATATAAAGATCCTGCGCAGGCGTCACTATCATGAATTTGATACTTATTTTGAGTTTGAGGATGACAAACAAGGTCGCCTTCGCTACAGGGAAGATGAGTTTCTAGACCAAAAAGGAAAGATATCCAATGTTCGATCGCGACTGACCCTGATCGGCGAACGAATGGATGAAGAAAGCTATCACACCCAGAACGTTTTACTCTCCCGGACACGATATTATGCTCCTGCGACACATAGTTTGCGTTTCTATACTGAGTACTTCAAGCCATCAAAATCGATTGAAATTGAAAAAGACCGCCTGCGTTTCTTAATCGAGTTTGAAGGCACCGAGTTCTTCGTGAATCTTGATACGCTTATCAAACCCCAATTAGGAAAATTCCTCGAAATCAAGAGCCGCACCTGGAGTCGCGAAGATGCTGACCAAAAATCAGCTCTGATCAATGCTCTTTTCAATAAATTAGGTGTTGTTGACCCTGAACTTGTTACAGAAGACTATCTTCAAATGGTTGAGAAACGAATAAGAGAAATGTGAGGTATAGATGACCGATAAACCTGGAAAAATCAAGGTCCTATTTGCCAGTGCAGAAGCAGCACCATTCGCCAAAGTAGGAGGTTTAGGTGATGTAGCTGGTGCGTTACCAGCCTCGCTGCTTCAAAACTTTCCAGATGAAATCGACATACGCACCATCATGCCTTTTCATGCTGTTGTCAAAGCTAAAAATCCACCTAACAAAAAGATTGGCGAGTTTTCTTTCCAGGCTAACAGCCAACAGTTAAGTTGCGAGTTGTTTATCTCCGTTATTGATGAGGTGCCGGTTTATTTGATTGATAATCCATATATCAATCATGACTCACCTGTTTATCACGGAGACTGGCAGCTGGACGGTATGAAATACGCCAGTTTTTCGCTTGCTCTGCTCGAAGCATTGCGCTACCTGGATTGGAAAATAGATATCTTGCATGCCAATGACTGGCACACAGCATTGGCTATCCACGCTCTGGCTACAACCTACAAAGACGATCCCTTCTTTGCTGGTATCAAAACCGTTCTTTCGGTCCACAATTTACCTTACAACGGCTGGGGCTCCCAGGATGCCATGAATCTGCTTGGTTTTACCGCCAGCACTGACCCCGACTTGCCCGACTGGGCGAAGTTCACGCCACTGCCGATGGGAATTGCTTCTGCAGATAAGATCATTGCTGTCTCTCCCGGCTACTCCCGCGAGATTCTCACACCAGATTATGGCTGTGGTATGGAAGGTTACCTCCAAAAACATGTTGATAAGGTCCTGGGCATTCTGAACGGAATTGACGAGGAACAGTGGAATCCAGCTGACGATGAAGCCATCTCACACAATTTCGATGTCGAACGTTTATCTGAACGTGTTAAAAACAAACTCGACCTGCAAAAAGCACTTAATTTTAGGGTAGATGAGACGATCCCCTTGCTGACAATTGTCACTCGTCTCTCCGAACAAAAAGGTGTGCCTGCCATATTGGATGCATTACCGCAACTTATCGAACGAAACTGGCAGTTCGCCTTGTTGGGCTCCGGAAGTCCCCAATTAGAAGAAAGAGCCCGAAAACTTGCGGAGGAACACTCTGATCGGATTGCCTGTTTCATAAAGTATGATGATGTGATTGCGCGTGTTCTCTATGCTTCTGGTGATATCTTCCTGATGCCTTCACTCTACGAACCTTGCGGTCTCTCACAGATGTTTGCCATGAGATATGGTAATCTGCCCGTTGCAACTGCCACGGGAGGTCTTGCTGACTCAATCAATGATTACTCAACAGATCCGCAGAGCGCAACTGGTTTCCTGTACACTGAGAAAACAACTGCTGGATTGGTCCAAAGTCTGAGCCTGGCTTTGGATACCTTTGAGGATCAAGAGACCTGGCAATCAATGCAAAGAAACGCGATGACCGCAGATTTCCGTTGGAAAACTTCTGCGATGAAATATTTGGATGTTTACAAATCACTTTGATTAAGGATTAACTTTCATGGATACAGACAGAAAATCAGGCATTTTATTCCATCCTACCAGTTTGCCTGGACCCGATGGGATTGGAGATCTTGGACCCGAAGCCTATCGCTGGGTTGATTTTTTGAGCAGAAGCGGCACTCAATTATGGCAAATTTTGCCCCTTGGTCCAACAGGTTATGGAGATTCACCTTATCAATGCTTTTCGGCTTTTGCAGGCAACCCCTTCCTTGTAAATCCGATATTATTGTTTGAAGATGGACTGCTCTCCAGTGCTGATCTCAAAGATAGACCTGATTTTCCATTGGAGGAAGTCGATTATGGACCGGCAATCGATTGGAAGACACATCTGTTAAACAATGCCTATAAAGCTTTCGCAAAAAAAGACGACCCGAGACTTCGAACTGAATTCGAAAATTTCTGTGAAGAGAAAAAAGCCTGGCTTGAAGATTATGCCTTGTTCATGGCGATAAAAGAAACTCAAGATTTACACCCCTGGGTTGACTGGCCTGTACCACTGAAGACCAGGGATTCCGCGGCAATCGAAGAGGCAAAAGTTTCGCTTGCCGATAAAATATCGAAACACAAGTTCAATCAATTTCTCTTCTTCAGGCAGTGGCTGCGTTTAAAAGCGTTCGCTGTCGAGAGAAAGGTTGAAATTATCGGCGACATGCCCTTTGTGATTTCGCTGGACAGCTCAGATGTATGGGCTAGACCAGAACTTTTCTTACTCGACGGAAATCTGAATCCAACCTTTGTAGCGGGAGTGCCACCAGATTATTTCTCAGTCACGGGTCAATTATGGGGCAATCCCCTTTACGATTGGGATTACCACATTGCAACCAAATTTGAGTGGTGGGTTTCCCGTTTGGGTGCAACTCTTGAGCTGGTGGATATGGTTCGCCTGGATCATTTCAGAGGCTTTGCTGCCGCATGGCATGTTCCCTATGGCAACACGACTGCCATTGAGGGCGATTGGATTCCTGGACCTGCTGTGGAGCTCTTTAACGAGTTAAAGCGGAATTTTCCTGCGCTCCCTATTATCGCAGAAGATCTCGGCGTCATTACAGTAGACGTTGAATCACTGCGGGACGGTTTTGAATTGCCTGGAATGAAAATTCTGCAATTTGGTTTCACAGGCGATCCGGAAGATGATTTCCTTCCCCATCATTATCCAGTTCACTGTTTCGCTTATACCGGCTCCCACGACAATAACACTGCGCGTGGTTGGTTTGACAATGCCACTGAATCAGAACAACAATTCTGCAAGGACTATCTCCATTTTGAACTGGCAGAGGAGGTGGCTGAAGCCATGATCAGAGCGATCTGGCAGTCGGTTGCCAAGTTTGCGGTTGCCCCAATTCAGGACTTTCTTGGTCTTGGAGCTGAGACCCGCTTCAACCTGCCAGGAACAACTGCCGGAAACTGGAAGTGGCGCATGAAACCAGAAGCGTTAACTTCTGCCTTAAATGCTAAAATTCGCCGGATGAATTTGCTCTACAGCAGGTTATCTGTAGAAGAAAAAAACCGTTTTACGCAATGGCTTGAGTCTCATCGAGGTGATGGCGTCAAACCTCATTAGTCTTAGCGCTCAGCGCAATAAATAATCCAATTAATATCAGAATACCGCCAGCGATTTCAATCGCTGACGGTAATTCTTTTATAAACAAAATCGCTAAAAGGCTCGAGCCAACCGGTTCAAAAAGAAGCGCTAAAGAAACTGTTCGGGCTGGGAAATGTGTCAGCGCTTTGTTGAAAGAGGTATGACCGAGCGTTTGTGGAACTAATGCCAGAAGCAGAAATATCAGGTAAATCCTGGGTGAATAGGACTGGTAGCCTTTATCGATGAACAACATCAGAATGCCTAAGACAATAGCCGCAATAGAATAAACAATGCTGACATACAACTCAGTTGATAATTTGCAAACTACTTTTCGTCCAATAAGAAGATAGCCAGCAACCATCCAGGCACTGAAAAGCGCCATGAGAAGTCCGGGTAAGGTATTTGAGCCATCACTGTTGTTCCCCAATAGCGCGATAAGCAAACCACCAGCAAAAGCAAACAACACACCCAGGTAGAAACGACCGGGAACCCTTTCTTTTAGGATTAATGGTGACAATAATCCAACCCACAATGGAGATGTTGTGACAAAAATTACTGAACTACTTACTGAAACCAAGTCTAAAGACCAGATCCAGGCAGCGAAATGAAGAGATAATAAAACTCCGGATAAAATAAGCAAACCGAGCAGATCTTTGCTGATTTCAATCTTTGCCTGTTTTTTTGTACTAAAAAGAATCAGGATTGCTATGATTGCAGAAAAGAATAGCCGATGAAATGCCACAGCGATCGGGCTGGCAGATGTCAACGCGACCTTGATCATGATAGCAGCAGTCGAAACTGCGATGACTCCAATGACAAGGAGCAAGTAAGGTGATTGTCTTTTTGAGGTTTTATCCATGTCTATATTCGCTTTTGCGAGGTTTAGTGCAATTAAATCTCAATACATCAACTTCGTTCATGGCAGAAAAAAAGCAGGTATTAAATCTTACCTGCTTTATCAACCAATTTTTGAAATCAACTAAGTTTTTCTTGTGCTGCAACCGCGGCACCAATGATCCCAGCCAGATTTTCCAGTTTAGCAGGAATGACTTTGGTCTCCATGGTCAAATATTTCGAATATTTCTCAAAGCGGCTGCTAATTCCGCCACCCAGAATAAAAAGATCCGGGCTTAGCAGAAATTCATACGCTTTTAGTCCCTCGTTGAAGCGTACTGCCCATTGTTTCCAGGTCAATTTTTCCCGGGATTTTACTGCAGCTGAAGAGTGCTCTTCGACTGTATATTTTCCGAGTGACATATGCCCTAATTCAGTGTTTTGCAGTAATTTGCCCTCGACGAACAAAGCTGTACCAATTCCGGTGCCGATGGTCAAAAACATGATCACAGATGCCCGTTGGGCTTCTTCAGTACCAAATCGCATCTCAGCCAAACCGGCTGAGTCTGCATCATTCAGTACGAAAGCTTGGTGTCCCATCTGGTCTTCTATCATCTTGGCTAGGTTGGCTCCCACCCAATCTTTATGTAGGTTTACGGAAGTCCCGATCACACCATTTTTGACGATCCCGGGGAAACCAGCACCAATAATGCCAGAATAGTTCAATTCTTTGGCAATATTGCGAATATCTTTAACGATCTCTTTGGGTTTCTTCGTTTTATCGCTTTTATGCCGAATCCGTTCTGAAACTAATTTTCCCGTTTCCGTGTCAACAAGAGCGCCTTTTGTGGCAGAACCACCAATATCGATTCCTAAAACAATCATAATTCCTCCTTTATTCACACCCGTTTGTCAGGTGTTCTTCATAAGTTACTGCAAAATTATGTGTCATACTTCCATCGCATTTCGCACGAAAGAAATAATAACCTGTTTCTTCGGGTGCAAATGCCGCCAAAATCGCCTCACGTCCCGGGTTACAAATAGGTCCGGGCGGCAAACCCTGTACCTGGTAGGTATTATAGTCGGATTCGACTGTCAAATCAGCATAAGTCAGGGGGGATTTCCACCAGGTTTGCGTGGCAGAATCAAAGCCAAGTGCATATTGTACAGTTGGGTCCGTTTCCATTCTCATTCCAATTGCCAGTCTGTTGAAAAAAACGGAGGCAATAGTAGGCATCTCTGAACTTTCGAGTGTTTCTCTTTGAATGATTGAAGCCAATGTAATCAATTCACTTGTCTTTACCCTGGAACTTTGGGCATTAAGCAATTGGCCAGCCTCTTGAATTACGGCATTTGTCCGACTGATCGACTGCAAAATGAATTCTTCCAGAGAAATTATCGGTTTCAGGCTGTAGAAACCCGGGTGCAGGTACCCTTCCAGTGATCTTTGGGAAGGCAGATCGATGACTTGTGCAAGTTCAGCGGTTGGCGCGTAAGCAATATATAGAAAATCCTGTGCGTTGAACCCAAAATCGAGTTGATCGATCACAGCCGCAATTTCTTCCAGACGCCAACCCGGAAATATTGTAAATTGAATATCACGGTTGGAATTTTCTGCAACAAAATTCGCTACCTGAATTGCGTTAAGA
>Ga0334882_1003917_pt1 | contig 13132 bp, 10 predicted proteins | sample GraSluR1_MG_5_FD_207226 | JGI IMG/M metagenome (GOLD analysis project Ga0334882, IMG submission 207226) | Sludge microbial communities from methane-producing bioreactor in Wageningen University, Netherlands - Granular Sludge_15_04-R1 | ecosystem: Engineered > Bioreactor > Anaerobic >... | reverse complement strand
CAGGGCACTGCCTGATAAAGGGCAGATCACTGTTTACCGGTGATCACAAATAACACACTGCTGACAGCCTCTTAAAACAGGTGATGATAAATTCAGAAACTTCCTTTTTTCCCTTTTCTCCGCCTGTCTTTTTTCTTATATTTTTTCCTGCATAACAAAAAAAAATGTAGGTTTGAGCCTGACAAGGCAAAAATCCTGCAGCTCATGGCACGTTTTACCGGCATCATTGGAATTATAGTTCTTCTGGGACTGGCATATTTATGGTCAAACAACCGCAAGGCGATAAACTACAGGCTTGTGCTCACAGGTCTTGGTCTCCAGTTGGGTCTTGCAGTCTTTATCCTTAAAGTACCTCTCGGGCAGCAGATATTCTACTGGCTCGGCAGGGCCATCAACAAATTACTTGATTTTTCCCAGGAAGGTGGTTCTTTTGTTTTCGGCGACCTTACAAAGGTGTCGGAGATATTGCCTGCAACCATTGTGAGCAACGGTGTGTTTCTCTTCATTCTTCTCCCCACAATCATTTTCGTTTGTGTTCTGGTTGCCATGGCTTACCATGTAGGCATTATGCAAAGGATAATTGCTGTTATTGCAAGATTCGTCCACTGGGCTATGAGGGTTAGCGGAAGCGAGGCACTGTCTAATGTTTCAAGCGCCTTTGTCGGCCAGGTTGAAGCCCAGATCATGATACGTCCGTATCTTTCCGGAATGACAATGTCTGAACTCCTGGCATCCATGACAGGCAGTATGGCCTGCATAGCCGGAGGAGTAATGGCTGTATATATTTCAATGGGAGTGCCGGCTTCGTATCTTCTGGCTGCCAGTCTTATGGCCGCCCCCGGGGCTCTTGTCATCTCTAAAATAGTATTCCCTGAAACCCAGGAATCCGAAACAAAGGGAAAAGTAAAACTGGAAGTAAAAAAAGAGCACTCAAATATTATGGATGCCATTTCGCATGGTGCTTCCGACGGCATGAGGATATCCATTAATGTGATCGCGATGCTCATCGGCGTAATTGCCCTTGTGGCGCTTGTTGATGCTCTGCTGGGATATTTCGGTCATTTCCTCGCCTGGACAGGCATATCCCTTGAATCGATCGGCCTTGATGTAGATAATCTGGGGCTGAAAGATGTCTTTGGTGCTTTTTTCTCACTTTTTGCCATAATAATGGGCGTGCCTCCGTCTGAATCAATGTCAGTAGGCTCGCTCATGGGAACAAAAATGGTCATAAACGAATTTGTGGCTTATACTGATCTTACTCCCATGATCCATCAGGGAACATTAAGTGCAAAATCTATCGTTATTGCCAGTTTTGCCCTCTGTGGATTTGCAAATTTCAGTTCAATTGCCATTCAGCTCGGAGGAATAGGAGCAATGATCCCGCATCGCAAATCTGACCTTGCCAGGCTTGGGTTCAAAGCCATGATCTGCGGTACTATGGCCTCATACGTCTCCGCTTCCCTCGCCGGCATACTGATGTGAATCTGTAAAGAATATACTCCCGAATCGTTCACATTTCCCAGCCCGGGCAGAAGCCTGGTTCGTCGATGCAAAAAACGTATTTTGTCGCCGCGGAGAGAGGGGGATTACCTGAGGTGATCCCTTGTGGGACCCCTGCAAAGCTTGCAACAACCCTCCGGGTTAATATTTGATTTTCCCTCAGTTCCTTACCAAAGTAAGCTTTCAACGGAACTTCATCAAAACAAATAACCCCGCTGAGGCGGGGTTGCTGCAAGCTTTGCGGAGAGAGGGGGATTCGAACCCCCGGTACAGTTTCCCGTACGGCAGTTTAGCAAACTGCTGGTTTAAGCCACTCACCCATCTCTCCTTCCCTTGGAAGGATTGTGGCGACAAAAGTAGAAAATCAAGCTCTAAGTTCAAAATAATTGTCGTGGTTTATTAACACAAACCCGGCACTTACGAAATTCTTTCCTCACGGCCTATGAGCTCTCGAGAAGTATTACATTCTCAACGTGATGCGTCTGCGGGAACATATCAAAAGGCTGCACCTTTGCAACCCGGTAGTGGGCCGACATCAGAAATACATCACGGGCCTGAGTAGCCGGATTGCAGCTGATATAAACAATTCTCCGGGGCCGGACTTCTGTTATAGATTTAACAACACCTTCATGCATGCCTGCCCGGGGAGGGTCGGTGATTATAATATCCGGCTTCCCGTTTTCCGATATAAATGAAGGTGTCAGAACATATCTTATATCACCTGAAAAGAATCTGGTATTATTAATTCCGTTGATTTCCGAATTCTCGCAGGCATCTCTGACCGCTTCTTCAACATATTCTATACCAATGACTTTATCAGCCGAACCAGCAACATAACAGGCTATTGTTCCGGCTCCTGTATAAAGATCATAAACCAGTTCCTTTCCGGTGAGACCGGCAAACTCCCGGGCTGTTCTGTACAATTCAGCTGCCTGCCTTGTGTTTGTCTGGAAAAAGGATTTAGGTCCCAGCCTGAATTTGAGCCCGTCAATTTCTTCGACAAGGTGACCGGTGCCACGATAAAGCACTGGTACCTGATCGTACAGAGAATCGTTCCTTTTTGAATTTATTATATACATAAGGGAGGATATTTGCGGAAATTTGCCGGCCAGATAATCAAGCAACCCTTCCCTTCTCTTCTCATCATCGTAAAAGAATACAATAATCACCATGAAATTCCCGTCCAGGGTATTACGGATTATGAGGTTCCGAAGAAATCCCGACTGTTCCTTAGGGTTAAAGAAAATCATCCTGTCTTTCTGTGCATAATCCCTGACAGCATTTCTGATCATCCCCGATGGTTCGGGTTGCAGATAGCATTCCCTTATGTCAAGCACCTTATCAAACCTGCCCGGGATATGAAACCCAAGCGCTTCCTCCCTGGCATATTCTATATCGAGCATTATCTCTTTGGCAGTAAGCCATCGCCTGTCGGCGAAAGCATATTCAAGCTTGTTACGGTAATAATATATATCAGGAGATCCCCTGATAGGCATCATTCCCTTCAGCTCGACCTTTCCGATCCTTTCAAGACTGTCTCTTACCTGCTTTTCTTTATAGAACAGCTGCTTTTCATATGGGAGGTGCTGCCATTTGCACCCTCCGCACACACCGAAGTGAGAGCATTCAGGTTTTATTCTTGATGCCGAATACTCCCTGAACCTTACAACAGAACCTTCAAGGTATTTTTTTTTCTTCTTCCGGACCTGTATGTCGACAATGTCTCCGGGTATTACCATAGGGACAAAAACCACCATATTATCTACCCTTGCTATTGCATTGCCTTCGGATCCTATATCGGTGATCCTGACATTCTCTATCACTGGGACTTCTCTTTTGCGTCTCACATCTTACAGGATAAAGTGCAACTCCGGGGCTTTTGATACAACGGTATTAAATTTAATTGCTGTTCAGGGCCATGATAAAAAGCAGCCCTCTTAACATACATGGCAGTACTCCGTCACTGTGATCCACTCCGGGTACTATTTCTCTGATGCACAACAAAGGAGATGTTCCTTCCTGCATCATATCATTGTACATTTCCTCAGTTGTAACAGGGTCAACCTGTGTGTCGTTTCCTCCGTGAAGCAGGTAAAGAGGCTTTTCTGTCCGCCATGCTGAAATGCTGTTGCGTGAAAATGCTTCCCTGACGGATGCATATTTTTGTCCGCTGTCAAACCCTGAGAGGAAGTCCGCGGAAAGTAGTTCCGCCACAGATGTTGTAAGCTGTGCATTTATCTGCTCAAAGCTTAGCGCGCCTGTGTAAAGGTCCGGAAGCAAAGAAGCATAAGGCTCGTTGAGTATATCAGTAACCGGATTTGAGAATTGTTTGTATTCAGTATAGGCGTTTACTATATAGCCTATGTATACCGGCATAGGGTAAGTCTCCTGTGCTGTCATTCTTTCAAGAAGAAGTCCGAGATCATAAGGCCCCGCCCCACAGGCGCTGCCTCTTAGATTAAAATCGCCGGAATATTCAAGTTCCATTGCTTTATGCATAGCCAGCGTTGCCCATCCACCCTGGGAATATCCAAGAAAATAACAATCGCCCGACAGCGATATTCCTGGCAGCTCGTTGTTCCTGAGTTCTTTAACAGCCAGAAGCATGTCAGCTATTGATTTAACAGTAGGTTCTTTTATCAGATAAGGATGGGGAATATCAGCAGATTCGCCAAATCCCGGATAATCCGGGATCACCACAACATATCCCATTGAAGCGATAAACTCAATCATCTGATAACCTGTGTTTATAACAAACTCACTTGGAGAATATGCATTCTGGGTATTTGTTCCATTCTGAAAACACAGTACCGGATATGCGTTTGCAATGGATGGCACGCAAACGAGACCAGATGCGAGTATTTCATTCCCGCCCGCAGTTGTTCTGTAAATAAGCTTATATACATCAACACTGCCTGCAACTGATCCTTTTATCTCATTGACCTCGGGATAATCCGCTGATGCAGCATCAAGCAGACTTAAAATATATTCCCTGGTATATGACATTGCCAGCTCTCTTGAAACAAAATATGTATAACCGGGTTCTGTGGATTCTTTTCTGCACGATGTTCCCAATGTCGCAGCCAGCAGAAAAATTAACAGGTATTTCAGTGAATAGTTTCTGTGTCTCATAGCTCTGTCATAATTTTTTTTAAAGAAGAATGACATTAGATGATATCAAGGTACTATGCAAAGATAATTGTTTCCTGGCGAGGATAATCAATAAATTACCCGGAACCGGTCCCGTCAATATCAAGTCCTGAATAAATGTTTTAATAATACTTTATCAGTTAATGATTTATGTTTAACTCTGCCTGACAGGAACAAGATTCACATCTCACCGGCTTTATGACGAAAGGATCCGAAGGGCTTTTTCAGCAACCTCACTTTTCCTATATTTGGACATATTTTTCTTTATGGTTTCTATTCAGGATATTTCGGTCTCATTTGGCAGTTTTGATTTGCTGACAAATATTTCGTTTCTTATTAATGACCAGGACCGTATCGGTCTGACCGGAAAGAATGGTGCCGGCAAATCTACTTTGCTTAAGGTGATTGCCGGACTGCAAAGTCCTGCCGGTGGGATTGTTGATAAACCCAAAGAGGTCACAATTGGTTATCTTCCGCAGCAGATGAAAGTTGATGACTCCACTACCGTCCTGAATGAAGCATTGAAGGCTTTTTCCGGACTTAAAAGTCTTGGTGAAGATATACAAAGATACAGTAATGAACTGGCCGGAAGGCAGGATTATAATTCTCCCGGTTATCTTAAATTATGCGATCTTCTTGCTGAAGCTGAAGAAAGGTACAGGATGCATGGTGGTGACAATTATTTAGCCGAGACAGAACAGACTCTTGCCGGCCTTGGTTTTGAGAGAGATGATTTTAGCAGGCTTACCAGCGAGCTGTCAGGCGGTTGGCGCATGAGGGTTGAACTGGCAAAGCTGATCCTCGGAAAACCCTCACTTTTGCTCCTTGATGAACCGACAAACCATCTTGATATTGAATCAATCCAATGGCTTGAGGCATACCTTTCTTCCTGTTCCGGAGGAATAATGATGGTATCACACGACAGGGCCTTTCTGGATAATATTACTAACAGGACCATAGAAATTTCCATGGGAAAAATTTATGATTATAAAGCATCATGGTCGAAATATGTTCTCCTGAGACAGGAACGAAGACAACAGCAGATATCAGCTTACAGGAACCAGCAGAAAATGATAGAAGATACTGAAAAGTTCATTGAGCGTTTCAGGTATAAGGCAACAAAAGCGGTGCAGGTCCAGTCAAAGATCAAAATGCTTGAAAAGATCGATCGTATTGAAGTTGACGAGGAAGATCTCAGGGCCATCAATGTGAGGTTTCCCCCTGCCCCCCGTTCAGGCACTGTCGTAATCCATGCAGAGAATCTGTCAAAAAGCTTTGGTAATAATGTTGTCCTGAGTAAGGTCTCATTAGTGATCACAAGGGGTGAGAAAGTAGCATTTGTCGGCCGTAACGGCGAAGGCAAAACGACCTTCTCAAAGATCATCACAGGGGATCTTGACCATGAGGGTCTGCTGAAAAAAGGCCATAATGTTCATATAGGTTATTTTGCACAGAACCAGGACGAGCTGCTTGATGAGGATAAGACTGTCTTTCAGACAATCGACGATGTTGCCAGGGGTGAAATAAGAACCAGGATCCGTGATATGCTGGGAGCTTTCCTGTTCAGCGGGGAAGATATCGAAAAAAAGGTCAAAGTCCTTTCGGGAGGAGAGCGGTCCAGGCTTGCTCTTGTAAAACTTCTACTCGAGCCATCTAATCTGCTTGTCCTAGATGAGCCTACAAATCATCTGGACATGCATTCAAAAGACATTCTCAAACAGGCTCTCACCAAATATGATGGCACATTAATTGTTGTTTCCCACGACAGAGATTTCCTTGACGGACTTGTATCAAAGATCTATGAGTTCAGAAATAATAAAGTCAGGGAAAATATCGGAGGCATTTATGACTTTCTCAGGAAGAAGAAGATCGGAAGTCTGAAGGAGATAGAAAAACAGGACAAGGTGAATACTGCTGAGCAACAAGTTAAAAAGGATACAGCTGGCAAACAGCGTTACCTCGAAAGGAAGGAATATGAAAGGACTTTCAGAAAGCTCCAAAAAAGACATGAGGAATCGGAAAAGAAGATAGAAAGTATGGAAAAGGAACTGGCCCTGTTAAATGACACTCTGATGGATCCCGGGTGTTTTCAGGCAGAAGGTAAAGAGCTTCTCAGGCAATATGATGAATTAAAGAATAGCCTGAACGAAGAGATGAACAAATGGACACTATATGCCCACGATCTTGAAGAGTTTTTAAAGCAGGGGGGAAATGGTGCCTGATAAACTTGAAAAACAATATCGCGTGCATGTCTATGATACAGGCCCGGATGAAAAGCTCACTCTTTTTTCTCTTTTCGATTACTTGCAGGATATTGCTTCAGACCATGCAGTATTACTGGGTTATGGCAGGGAAGATCTTGTAAAAACACGCCGGTTCTGGGTACTTTCGAGAATGTATGCGATAATAAATGATTTTCCCCGATGGGGTGAAACAGTTGTCATTGAAACCTGGCCAAAAGGTACGGACAAGATGTTTGCGCTGAGGGACTACGAGGTTTGCACACCTGATGGCAGAATAATGGCTGCAGCAACCTCTTCATGGCTTATCCTTGATCAGGGAACAAGGCGGATATGCAGGCCTGAAACAACACTTACAGGAAATAACAAGGAATTATTAAAAAGAGACTCTCTTCCGAGGAACGCAGCCAGACTGAGGCCACTGAATGAAAACCGACGCATACTTTCAAGGTTCAGGGTCAGGATGAGTGACCTGGATGTTAACCTCCATACCAATAACGTGAAATACATCAAATGGATCGTTGACAGTTATAGCCTTGGTTTTGTGATGAATAAAATTCCTTATTCCGTTGAAATAAATTATCTTTCCGAATCATATCTTGATGATGTGATTTTAGTACTGGGATCTGAGACGGATGAGAGTGACTGCACATGCGATTATACCATTCAAAGGCAGGATGATAACACTGATCTGTGCCGTATTAAGATTGCATGGAAAGAAAGAACATGAAAATAAATCGTTTATAAGATGAATCTATGGAATATCTTTAACCATGGTTTAAGGATTCTAATAAACCTGGCAATATTCAGCACACTTGTGATCTCGTGCCGCACAACACAAACAGCTGTTGATTCCAAGGATCTTTCATACCTTTACAATCCGGCGAAGACTTTTATAAGTCCTCAATATAAGATCCTTAATGAATCGGAAGACAGATCTGTTCTTTCCGTAAAATTCCTGCCGTCAGATCTCTTTTTCTCTGAAGCCAATCCTGAAGGTGTTCCCCTGGCCCAGATACTGATGTCTGTAAAAGTTTACAATATCTCAGGCGGAAGATTAATTGCCGACACAGCTGCCTTTAACCTCAGGATCCGGAAAGAAGAATCAAAGTCCGAATACACCTATCACGTCCCATTAAGAGTTGAGAACGGCAATGAATATGTTGCCGAGGTGAAGATACTTGACAGGTTAAGACAGATTGTCGTGCAGGCATTTGTGCCTTTCAATACTCTTTCTTACAATAGCAGGTATTATTTTTCGGCTGTAGAGCATTTCAACAAAAACCCCCTTTATAACCCTGTCCTGAAGACCGATGACTATGTTAATCTGATATACAGGGCTTTCCCAATTGACTCACTATATATTACTTATTACCAGCCATTAAAGAATGTTCCATATCCTCCTTCCATGATACTCCCCGAAAAAACTATAGACTACGACCCTGATACTGTCGTGGCCATTACCTATTCAGACACACTTCCTGTTATGCTGCCAAAACCAGGAGTTTATTTCTTCTCGCTTGGAAGAGAGCTGACAGACGGATATACCCTTTACAATTTCGGCGACGAATTCCCTCATTCCACCTCCCCTGAAACAATGACGGAACCTTTGGCATACATTGCCACTGATGAAGAAATGGCCGCCCTGAGGTCGTCACCAAAACCAAAAGTCGCACTTGACGATTTCTGGATAAAGATCGGAGGTAACGTTGAAAAGGCAAGAGAACTTATAAGGATCTATTATACAAGAGTATTGTATTCAAATTATTATTTTACATCTTTCAAAGAGGGATGGAGGACTGAAAGAGGAATGATCTACATTATATACGGACCACCCGATAAGGTATACAAATCACCCGAAGGAGAACAGTGGGGTTACCGGAAGCCTGTTATCAGATCTTCCTGGGGAGGGAGATACCATCTAAGGGAAAACTACATTTTTTTCAACTTCAGGAACAGAAAAAGCATGTTTTCTGATAATGATTTCTATATCAGCCGGGGTGAAACACTTGTCACACAGTGGGACCAGGCGGTGGCCAGCTGGAGAAAAGGTATTGTTTTCCGGCTGGATAATCCTGATGATTTCTGAATCACATGTTGAAGGAAAAGGATTGTATATACGGACTAAGACCTGTAATTGAAGCCGTCCGTGCAGGGAAACAGATCGACCGTCTTTTGATAAGACAGGGGCTCAAAGGGGGGCTCTATTATGAGCTTATGTCTGAGATCAGAAAGCACAAGATAGCATACCAGTTTGTTCCTGTTGAAAGAATTGAACTCGTTACACGGAAAAATCATCAGGGTGTCCTTGCCTGGCTGTCTGCCATCGAATTTCAGAAGATCGAAAATCTCTTACCTGCTATATTTGAAGCGGGAGAAGATCCTCTGATACTGGCCCTTGACGGCGTATCTGATGTAAGGAACTTCGGAGCTATTACGCGCAGTGCGGAATGCTTTGGAGCAAATGCAATAATAATACCTGAGAAAGGCTCTGCAAGAATAACTGCCGACGCCGTAAAGGCTTCCGCCGGTGCTTTGAATTCATTTCCGGTATGCCGTGAAAAAAGTATAATCCGCTCCATAGAATACCTGAAAGCATCAGGGCTGAAAGCAGTATGTGCTACAGAACATTCCGGCTCAATAATATCAGAATCTTCCCTGACCGGGCCTTTGGTAGTCGTGCTTGGATCGGAAGACAAAGGGATAAGTCGTGAGCTTATGAAGCTTGCAGACGATGAAGTCAGGATCCCTGTAAAGGGCAGGATAGGTTCTCTCAATGTCTCTGTTGCTGCCGGCATCATACTCTATGAGATTCAGCGCCAGCGAGCACGGAATGTTAACTGATGATACCCTTTATTCGCTCATCAAGCATTTTCTGATCTTCCGTAAACGACGCAATTCCGGCAAGTGTCAGCAGGGTGTCGGGAGCAATTTTCCCAAGCCTGATTTTCTCAGCCCATCTTGAATAGACCGGGATCTTGCCATCAGAAGCGATAATGTTCTTTTCATCCCTGGTAAGAGAGGGGAACACGTCTTCACAGCCTTCTTCCTTTGCAATATGCACAAGCTCTGCTGCAGAAGAAGGGATGTTTGAAGAAAGTCGTTCAGACAGGTTAAGTATTTTGTCATCAACCTCCCAGAATTTCTCTATATGCGCATCTCCTGCCGAAGAGAAAAGGACAACATCGTAAGTCTCATGCATCCGTGATGAGAATTTACCACGCAATGATTTCTTCCCCGAAGAAGCTACCCCGGGAGGCATTGTAAAAACATCAGTTCCGGCCAGCAGTTCAAGCTGGCTGTAATGCCTGAGACTGGCTGCGATAAGTTTTGTCTGCCAAGGATTACGCGATGAAAGGGCTGTTACCCAGTTCTGAGAGGCTATAACCGCCCTTTCGCCCGCTCCGGACGGTTCTCCCAGTTTATTATCCATAATAAATGCTCCAATCCTGCCCAGAAATACATTGAGATAATCTGGTCTTGCTGCCATAGTGACAATTACATTCTGCCGTGCGCTGAATTCAAGGGTAAAGTTAATCCTCACCCCGGCCTCCTTCAGACGTCCGGCTCCAATGAGACCCTCTGGAGTAAAAGGCACCTTCACTATGAACTGTTCGGGGCAGATCTCGTGGTATCTTTTGCCATAATATTCAATTGCCTTAACATCATTGGCCGTATCAGTGTGAAGCTCAACACTGACAAAGCCCCCAAACCTGGCAGCCAGACGAAGCCCATGCCTTGCATTAAGGGCAAAGGCGATTTCCCTTACCCTTTCTTCAAGTGGCAGCTCTCTGACAATGCCCTTGGCCTCGGAAATGAATATATCGTAAATTCCTTTTTGTATCTCCTTATTAAGCAGTGTATTGTTTGTCGTCAGCGCCCCCATCTCAGCTGACCAGTTGGCTTCAGCTTCCTCTATATCGCCGGTATCGAGCCAAAGCTCAGTCCCTGTATTCCTGAGCGAGTCCCAGAATGGATCCTTTTTGCCGGCAATCCGCTTCTCGCTCAGATTTTTCCAGACAAAATCACTTATTCTTGTATTCAGATCAGCCATGTCCTTATATTTTTTAAGATATTTCAGCCTTAAATCAGTTAACCAGCAGGTATAGCGACAGGTGAGTCTTTCCGTCTCTGAATTTAAACACGGTTACCATGCTGTTTATTTTCATGCGCAAAAATATATAAATTATCAATCGATGTCTTTGTTTATTTTTAGCTTTGACGTTAATTAATAAACCATTGATGTTATGCGTGGAATTATAACGGTAGTTTTACTCAGCATTTCGCTTTCTGCTTTTAATCAGACAGATTACGGCAAATATTTCACCGATAAAGTGTTAAGGTTTGATTTCATGCTGGCCGGGAATCATGAGAAAACGGTTGTTTATCCTGTAGCAATGAAAAAAGAGCCATATTGGGCAGGATCGGCTGAAACTCTATTAGACCCTTTTGATTACGGAAACTTTAAGTATGAACTTTATAGTGCCGGGGACAATAAGCTCATATACTCCCGTGGGTTCTCCACACTGTACCAGGAATGGCAGACCACGGCCGAAGCAAAAACGACAGAACGAAGCTTTTATGAAGTTGCCAAAATGCCGTTTCCCCTGTCAGAAGTTCGTTTTGTCCTGAAAATCAGAAAAAGAGACGGCAATTTTGCGAAGCTGTTTGAAACAGTAATTGATCCGGCTGATTACTTCATCAGGGATGAAAAGCCTCTTGAAGTGGCAGTTACGCGGATTAATGATGCAGGAGACCCGGATGGCAGCCTTGACATAGTCTTCATTGCTGAAGGTTATACAAAGAATGAAATGGAAAAATTCAGGCAGGATGTTAAAAGGATGTCTGATGCACTTTTCAATGAAAAACCTTTTGACGAATATACAAATAAGATAAATATCTGGGCGGTTGAAGCTGTCTCACCCGAAAGTGGAACAGACATTCCCGGGGAAGGTATTTACTGCAGTACTGTCCTCAATTCCTCGTTCCACACGTTCGACCTCGACAGGTACCTTACCACTCAGGATATCAAAACAGTAAATGATTATGCTGCGGCTGTTCCGCATGATAATATTGTAGTGCTCATTAACAGTTCAAGGTATGGCGGAGGAGGAGTCTACAACTATTACAGCGGCACAACCGTTGATCATCCGTTATCGGCCAGGGTTTTTATTCACGAGTTCGGACACGGTTTTGCCGGACTTGCTGATGAATATTACACATCAGAAGTTACCTATGAAGATTTTTATCCCTTAGATGTTGAACCATGGGAGCCTAATATCACAACACGGGTGAATTTCGATTCAAAATGGAAAGACCTGATAGGAAGCGACATACCAATCCCGACACCGGCCGAAGACAAATTCACAGGTATCACAGGCTTGTTCGAGGGTGGCGGATATTCAGCAAAAGGGATCTTCAGGCCGGAGATTGATTGCCGCATGAAGGGCTATACGTCTGAGGGCTTCTGTGCAGTATGCCGCAGGGCTATCAGGGAGATGATCGAGTTTTACATCAGGTGACCATAATTTGATCATTCAGGGTAGAGTCCTGATAAAAGTCGTGAGAAAGAGTAATGCAATATGAATTGCCGGCCTCATTATTGTCAATGCCACAATAAACGGCCGGCAAAGCGAAAATGATCGCAAATCCCCGACATGGTATTTTGTTTTAACGCCGGCTTAAGCCGCATTAATTTGCGGGCAGCCTGGCCTGCGGACCCGGCAAGGCAATTCGCCCGCGGGGATTCAATCAGCTTATCTTTCTGTCGAACAGATAGAAGAGCACAAGGCTAAGACCTCCAAATACAAAAATCATCGATGTGTAATCTGCTCCCTTAGGCATAATTTCCAGCGACTCGATTATTGCCCCTGCGATGATTCCAAGACCGATACCAATAAAAAACATTCCTGTTTTAAGTGCAAATTTACCCCAGTTCACCGGCTTCCTGTCCCCTTTACCTTTACCGGTGTTAAAGAGGCTTGCGTCAGCTCCCTTATCGATAAGAGCCAGCCGTTCCCTGTTACGGGTTGTGTAGAAAAGATAAACAGCACCGAAAATTGTAGCACAAACTGCTATCATAATAATTATTCCTTCCATGGTTCAAAGTTTTAATTAATACTGCTTTTTACCCGTTAGACTGCAAAATCCCCGGACAGGTTACATAAAACAAAAAAAATGGCTTGAGATCTCCTGGTTTTTAACAGAAATATGTAAATACATGCTGATTTTTAATTCCAAAT
>Ga0334882_1003915_pt1 | contig 13136 bp, 13 predicted proteins | sample GraSluR1_MG_5_FD_207226 | JGI IMG/M metagenome (GOLD analysis project Ga0334882, IMG submission 207226) | Sludge microbial communities from methane-producing bioreactor in Wageningen University, Netherlands - Granular Sludge_15_04-R1 | ecosystem: Engineered > Bioreactor > Anaerobic >... | reverse complement strand
CTTCGCGTGCTGAAAGGCCTGTGGGCGAAACGGCATAGGATCCTCCTCAGCGCTCGAGGTGCTCGAGTGCCTGCTCCAGGTTCTCTACAGCGCGGGCTTCTCGGGCCCTGATCTCGCGGATGGCGGCAGCTATGGCGCGCCGCGTATCCGGTTGTGCAAGCCCCTGCTGGGCCTCCTCGCCCATATCATAGCCCCAGGGCCAGAGGATGCTCATCCTATCATCGCCATCGTAGAGGTCGGCCGCGGTCTCCAGATGCTCGACCGCTGCCGAGGGCAGGTCCGGCAGGGCTGCCCGCATCTTGCGCAGGAAGGCGGCCCCGTTGTGCCGTTCTATCGTCATCGTGCACTGGTCGCCGTGGACCATCACGCGCGTGAAGAGCGTCTGCGGATCGTCGAGGGGGTAGTCGGCGTCGATCTCCAGCGCGTCCGCCCAGGCGTCGTAGGCTGCCAAGCCGGCCACGTGATCCGGGAGGTCGGGCCGATGTGCGGTTCGCTCTAGGTCGATCGCCCACGCGAGGGTGCTGACGAGCAGCTCGCGCGCTTCGGGACGCGGTAGACGGTCGCCAACCAGGATCAGCCCCTTTCCGGCGTGCCTGTCCATCGTCTCGAACCAGTCGCGCGCCGTGTAATAGGCGTCGCTGGGCTGGTGGTATTCGGGCCAGTTCTGGAAGTAGCTCCAGCCGTGGAGCACCTCGCCGTCCTCATCGTAGCCGGTTACCAGCCCGGCTTCGGGTGGGCCGATGAGGCCGAAGGAGATGGCGGGTTTTCCCTGTGCCAGGCTCTTCTTGATTCCGGCGAGCATCGCGTCTCTCTCCGCCGGGACCTTCTCCCAAGTGTATCCGAGTGCCCAGAAGACGCGTCGGAAGGGCTCATCGCCGAGGTACGAGAGATCGATGTTGCCGCCATCGTCGCGGTTCCAGAAGCGGCGGAAGGCGGCGCCGGTGGTGCCCATCAGGATGTCATAGTCAGGCTCTTCGCCCGTGTACGTCAGGTAGCTGAAAAGCCCACCCGGAAAGGGGCATAAATGGATGTCGAAGCCCAGTCGGGGGACATCCTCTAAAACGAGACGAGACTGCGTTTGCTGATCGCCCGCTGATACTGCTGTCATCTCCTGCTCCTTGTTGTGGGAATACTCTCATTATCGTATGTGACCGTCTATCAGGCGTCTTTCCGAGGTGCTGAATCGTGGGGGAAGCGAGGGGCGCGCCCCTCGCTTCCCCCACGGGCTAGAAGAGCCAGCTCATCAGCGCACGCAGCAGCGGGCGCAACGCGTGAGCGCTGCGGTCAGCCGGCGAACGATAGCTTGCCCGCCGTCGAGGGGCTAGTCTCTCCTCGGCGATCATCTTTGCCAGCCAAATGTCGTGAAACCAGGTCATCACACACCTCCTACTCCTTGCCTTTCTAGGGTGCACCCCGGGACGCCAGGTGGTTGCCGTGGCCTCGCGGGGACATGCCCATGGTAGGCGGGGTAGGTGTCAAAGTGTGTCATATATGTGGCGTAAATCAGAACATTAGTTCTTCTTCGAGGAGCTTCCTGAAGTAGACGGTCTGCGCCGCGATGTGACCGTCGTCTCGGGCGGGAACGTTGTCGCCCTTGATCACCGGAGCGTCCTCGTCGAGGTAGGTGGGGGTGCGTGCATCGAAGAGCGCCCAGGTCAGCAGGGCCTCGCGCAGCTCGGCGATGAGCTCGGCGTAGGCGGGATCGGCGATCCGGTTCTCGAGTTCGAGCGGGTCACGCGCCAGGTCGAAGAACTGCGATGGGTCCTCATCGCGACAGAGGAGTAGCTTGTGCGTGGGGGTGCGAACCATGTATTCGGCGCCCCCCCAGTTCTCGGCGAAGATCATGTTGCGTCCCTCGGTGCTCACGGCAAGGTCGTGTCCCTGCATAGGCTGGGGTACCTCGCAGCCCGCGGCGGCGAGCAGCGTCGGCCCCACATCGAGGTTGTTGACGAGCGCCGTCGAGCGTTCCCCGGCCCGCGCCTGTCCCGGGAACTTGAGGATCAGGGGCACCTTGACCACAGGATCGTACATGAAGTTACCCTTGAGGAGCAGGTGGTGGAAGCCCATGTAGTCGCCGTGATCGCTGGTGTAGACGATGAGGGTGTCATCGTAGAGATCGCGCTGTTTGAGCAGATCGACCATCCGCCCCACGTGATGGTCGATCTGCGAGATGGTAGCGTAGTAGTAGGCCATCGCACGCCTGAGCTGCGCCTCGTCCATCTCCGCGTGGGGGAAGTAGCCGGCGTGGCGGGCGATGTCGCGCGGGAGGGGTGCCTCCAGCCAGCCCGGCAACAGCGTCAGCAGCTCCGGGTCGTACATCTCGTCCCACGGTGCGGGGGGATCGAAGGGATGGTGGGGCTTGATGAAGCCGACCATGAGGAGGTTGCCGCCCGCCGCCCAGCCCTCCAGCGTCTCCATCGCGCGCTCGGCGATCCAGGTCGTGGAGTGGTGGACCTCGTCGAGGTCGGAGCGCAGCGCACCGAGCGCGTCCCAGTAGATCCGCGGCGCTCGCGCGCGGTACTCGCTGCGCTGATCGACGATGTCGACCGCATCGACCAGGCCCTCATCGTTCAGCCAGCGGTGGTAGTCATCGTCGAAGCGCCCCGGGCCATCCTGCTCGGCGAGCAGCATCTCCTCAAAGCCCACATCGAGGTAGGTCGGCGCGAAGTGCATCTTGCCCACCGCCTTCGTGCGGTAGCCGGCGTCGCGTAGCACGCGGGGGAAGGTCGGGATCGCCGGCGGTAAAGTGCAGTGGTTGGTCCAGCCGAGGTGTTGGTGCACGTACTGGCTGCTGAGCAATGAGTAGCGCGAGGGCGTGCAGACCGGGAAGGGGCAGAAGCTGTTCTCGTAGCGCACACCGTCCGCTGCCAGCGCGTCGATGTGGGGCGTGCGCACATCGGGGTTGTCGTAGGCACCCAGACAGTCCCAGCGGTGTTGGTCTGCGTGGATCAGTAGGATGTTCGGGCGATATGCTGTGCTCATGGGTTTGACCTCCAGTTGGTGATGAACGGATGTCCATCCTGACGTGTCCCTGAGATGCAGCGGGCCGGCCGACCCGGACGATCGGCTCTCGGCGCTCGCGACCTTCATCACGGTTCGACGTCAAGGGTGGTTAGGTACAGCGCTTCAGGTGAGGCGATAGCCTCGCCCGCGGATGTGATGGGCAGCCTAGTGAGGTCGGGATAGCTGTACATGCCGGTGGACAGGCGATACGTTCCAGCTGGAAGGGGATTGGTCAGCTCGATAGTGTGAGGGATGGTCACATACTCGGGCCAATCGGGTGTTTGCAGGGCGCCGTCCAGGGGGTCGTTGTCCAACGCCGCGATCAGGTTGCCTTCCGTATCTGTGACGTGGAAGAAGATGTGATAGGTCTCGGTGAGGGGGCCGAGCGCCTGCCAGAAGAGCGTGATCGTGAGCGGAGGGCCCGGGTCGAGGGTATAGCCGAGGAAGCGAATCCGATCACCAAGGTCCGCCGACATCGGGATCTCGATGGTGTGCGTGGCGAAGACCGCGTAGATCTCGTAATCCTCTGTGCTTTCGTAGAGCTCGCCGTACGCCGATGCCCAGTCTTCGAGGTCGTCGAGCCTGGCGAAGCGTTCGTTGGCGAAGATCAGGTAGCGAACTCTGCTCTCGAGCAGGGCGCTGATGACATCCTGAAAATCGAGGTATCCGGTGGAGATGCGTTTCTCGGAGGAATCTGCCAGTTGGGGCGGCACGCGGCGACCTGCGATATAGGCTGCAAGCGGATCATCGACGGCTACGAACTCGTCGACCCCGACCTGCTCGGCGATCCAGCTGCTGAGGGCTACCTGCGATGGAGGCCACTCAGGCCACGTGTGCCGGAGCATGGTGAGTGCAATCGCTATGCCCATCAGGCCCGTCGCGGCTCCGAGGTTGATGACATGTCTCATCGCTGTCACCCAAGGCGCTATGGATCGGTGCCGCGCCAAGGACTGCAGCCCGAGCGCGACGCCCCCGCCCAGACCGATGATCAGGGGTGGCAGGAGTATCACCATGTAGTGATCCCACATAGGCTCAAGCGTCGTCAGCGTGATGATGGTACCTGCCGTCCACACGCCCATGGCTAGGGCTGCCGGACGGGTCGCGCGCTTCGCGATCAAGGTGATCAGAGCAAGCACGAAGGGGAGCGTATAGAACCGGTAGTCCGTCCAAAGATAGGCGATCAGACGTTCGGCGTTGTCTGCCGCCAGTTGTGATAGCCCCGGGCCGAGGGGAGCCGCGTTGTACGAGATCACCCATCGGACAAAACCTGCGCCATAGACGGGCGTGAGCCAGAGGAGGATGGTGGCCACCGCCGCCCCGGCGAAGATCATCGACGTGCGGAGGAAGTCGGCGACCCATGGGCGCCACGAGGTCGGCTTGCCTGTGTGAAGGGCGATCAGGAGCACGAGGGGCGCCGCTGCATAGAGGGTCAGGGGATGGAGACCCAGTGCTAGACCGAAGGCGATGCCGGCTAAGCACACATGAACCCACGGCCTCGATCGGCGTACGCGTGTGATGAAGAGCATCGACCAGCAGCACATAGCCAGTGCAGGCAGTTCATTGGTGACGGCCAACATCCGTGCCACGAGATCCGGAGCCCCGAAGACGAAGACCATGGCCAAGGGACCGGCCCACGGGTTGAACCAGCGTGCTGCTAGGGCACCCCATGCGCAGTAGCCCAGAAACGTGAACCACGCAATGGCTAGCTCACCGATCTCGAGCGTGGGGCCTCCCCAGCGCTGCCACAAGCTCAACCACCAGATGAGAAGAGGCGGCTTGTTATAGACAATCTCCTCATAGAGGCGATACCCATCTCCCAGGAGGAGGGCGGCTTGGAGCGTCGGCCCCTCGTCATATTCGCCCGTGTAGACCCCGAGGTTCAGGCCCATGACACCGAAGAAGAGTAGACCTAGGAGGAGCATCAACAGCTGCGTTGATCGCCTGGTATCTCTAGATCTACCTGGGGTGCCGGCTGAACGGGTCACGAAGACGTTGATTCCTCCGGATCCTCGATCAGGTTGACGACCTGTACCGCGTCGGCTGTGTCTGCCGGCACACGCCAGGTCTTGATCTCGCCGGGGCGGAAGTCCGCCTGGATCGTGCGGCCCCAGCCGGGCAGGGTGATGGTCGCGTCGGTGGCGGCGCCCGCCGTCTCGTAGGCGCGCACAATGAGGGCCTCATCGTCCTCAGCTTCCTTCAGCACGGTGAGCATAACGTTGTCCGGCTCGGCGGCGGCATAGGAAGCGGAGAGCGGGAGAGTACCGGAGGGGCAGGCGGTGGCGACGAGCGCTACAGGCGGTTGGTTGAGCTCGGCGGCGCGCCGGACGGTCTCCGCGACCTCCCAGCTCCCGCGGTGGGGGTAGAGGCTGTAGGTGAAGGTCTGCACGCCTTGATCGATATAGCTGTAGTCGGCGTCGGAGTCGAGCTCGGTGGGCACGTGGTGGGCATAGACCGGACTGCGCAGCACGGTCATCCCGATCTCGTTGCGCAGCACGTCGAGACTGGGCTTGCCGTCGTTGAGCAGGCTCAACCCGTAAGGTGCTCCGGTCGCGGCGGTGCCGGAGATATCGACCCAGCGCTGGATGGGGACCTCGTCCCCGTTGGGGAAGCGCTCGATGTGGCCATAGGGGATCTCGTGGGTGACCTTGTAGCCGTGCAGGGCGACGGGGAAGCGCAGCTTGAGCATCTTGAGCTGCTCTTGCCAGTCAACAGTGACGTGGACATCAATGCGGTCAAGGTCGTGATGAAGGGTGAAGTCCTGGACCAACGTTGAGCTGCCCCAGGTGCTCTCGACGCGCAAGGTCGCCTTCACCGGGCCCTCTGCCAGGACCTGCGTGCGGGTGGCGGAGAAGGTCCCGATCTCCCGGTCGAAGCGGAAGACATCGTGGCTCCATGTGTCGCTGGGGTCGTCGATGACGACGGGGCGCGCGGCGGGGCCGGCGAGGAGCTCGAGCTCGGCCTCCTTGTCGAAGAGACCGGCCAGATAGCCGGTCTGCGGATCGAAGGTGAGGCGGAAGCGGGTGTTCTCCAACGTGGATACGGTGGCACGGACTGTCTCGGCCTCCGCCGCGGGCGTCCCAACTCCCAGTCGGTAGACGCGGTAGCCCGTCGCGGGCAAGTCGGCGACGAAGGCGACGCGCGCCCGCCCGCCGGCGGTGGCGTGCGAGGGGACGCGCTGGACGGGTACGGGCGAGCCAGCGTCATCGGTCAGCACGGCGTCGTCCGCGATACGCCCGACCTCCAGCTCGACCGGCACACGGCTCGCCCAGCCGTTGGTGTTGAAGACGACGATGGGCTTGATGCCCTCCTCGTGAGGGATCGTCATCCGCCAGGCCAGCGATTGGACGGCGTCGTTGAGCGCGCGGTCGGCGATCGTAGTCGCCTCGCCGTAGAGGGCGTGGGCGTCGTCGTAGGCTTCCTCGAGGCTGGTCCCCGCCAAGATGTCGTGGAACTGGTTGAAGAGCACGCCCTGCCAGGCCCGTGTGAGCGCCTCTTTGGGGTAGGGCAGGCCTGTGACCCGGGCCGCGACCGCCGACCAGGTCTCGGCTCGCTGCAGGGCGCTCTCAGCCTGGCGGTTCCAGCGCTTGATGCCGGAGTGGGCTGCGTAGCAGCCGCTGGCGTGGTGTTGCAGTTCGTCGTGGACGACGGGCAGGGGCCAGTCGCGCGCCGCGACGGCGTCGAAGAAGGCCTCGGTGGTGCTGAAGGTGAGCGTGGGGAGGTCGGGGTCCTGGATGAGGCGCTGGATGCTGGCGATGTTCTCGCGCGTGGGGCCGCCGCCGTGGTTGCCGACGCCGTAGAAGCACATGAACGTGTCGATGGGGGGCTTCATCTCAGCGGCGCAGCGACGGACATGGCCCTCGAGGTCGTGGCCCCAGCTGGTGTACGAGAAGGGGATGCGGAAGGTGAGGACGCACGAGCCGTCATCGGCTTCCCACCAGAAGAGCCTGCCGGGGAGTCCCTTCTCGTGAGGCCCCGGACGCATGAAGATGTAGCTGTCGAGTCCACTGCCCTTGAGGAGCTGGGGCAGCACGGCGTGATGTCCGAAGCTGTCGACGGCGTAGCCCACCCGAGCGGTCTTGCCGAAGGCGCGTTGGAAGGTGCGTTGTCCGTAGAGCGCCTGGCGGACGAAGGACTCCCCGCCGGGGATGTTGCAGTCGGGCTCGATCCACCAGCCGCCGGCGAGCTCCCAGCGCCCCTCGGCGACGCGAGCGCGGATCTCGTCGAACATCTCGGGGTCGAGGCGCTCGACCCAGGCGTAGAGCGCCGCGGAACTGGCGGTGAAACGGAAGTCGGGCGTCTCCGCCATGCGGTCGAGGGCCGAGCGAAAGGTGGCGAGGGTCTCCTGACAGCCCTCCTGCCACTGCCAGAGCCACACCGGGTCGATGTGGGCGTTGCCGATCATATGGAGGGTCTGGGTTGGGTTCATCGCTGCGTCTCCCTGGATGCTAGATGAGTCACGTCTGCCGGTTCCGGACCTGCGCTGCAACGGCTTCCAGGACCTCGTAATGCCACTGGTACATCGCCTCCGGCTCGATCCCCAGCAGAGCATCGCGGTCCACGACGATACGCCCTTCCTCCAACTTGGTGATAGGGTGGAAGGGATCGTAGTTGGGGATGCCGCCACCGGTCAGCGATTGCCACTCCTCGATCGAGAGGCTGCCTGCCTCCACCAGCAGACGCAGATGCTCGTAGAAGGATCTCTGCATCACCCGCACCGGGAGCTGCGGCGTGCAGGTCGCCCTGACGTAGTCATCGATCTCCTCCCAGAGCTGCCGGATGGCGTCGCGGCGTACGATGACGCTAGCGACGGTCATGTCGCCGGTGCTCATTGCCGCGCCCAGGCGCGCCTCCCACTGCTGAGGGCGCCATGCCAGGGTGCGACTCAGATGCAGCAGCCACTTCTCGTGGGGGATATGCTCCCTGTTGGCGGCAAAGAGGGCCTGGACCAGCCTGTCGATAGCCTGGTTGAGCATGTGGTGGCCCTGCAATGGATCTTCACGATGGATCCAGATCTCGCCGGCAAGCTCGTAATACCACCAGCAACTCATCAACAGCCCCTCAACCGCGTCGATATCCGGTGCGTTTCCCAGCTTCTCGGCGTAGAGATCGTGCAGCCGACCGTCGGGATCATGGAGGATCTCCGCGTACGACGCATCCCAGAGCGTCACGGGGTCCCACACGCGCTCCCGCTCCGCGGCATAGTCCACGACCTTGATGTCGTAGAGCCGGCCTCCCAGCATCGTGATACCCAGGGCGATGGGCGTCTTGCCACGCTGCCACTGTTGGAAGGTGTCCGGCTCGAGAAAGAAGGTGACATCCACCTCCGAGAGGTGGTCGGCATAGCCGCGCGACATTCCCCCGTTGAGCGTCAATCCCACGACGCCGTCGAGGCGGGTGAAGCGCGGCAGCATCGCGTCGAGGTGAGCGCGGAGGCTGTCAAGTTCATTGGTGGCTCTGATCTTCACATAAGGACGGATCATTCTCGATCGGACTCCCTAATGCCTGTGTGTGCCGGCGCAAAGCCGGCGTACGGTGCCTCGTTGAGGCTGAGGTTGATGTTGTTGAGTGTAAATGACGTCGGGGAGGAGTCAATGTGCCGGCGAAGGCTCATCGGGCGCGTCAGCGATCCGACGTTAGCAGCCGTGAGAGTCTGCTCGACGTGAGCAGCGTGTCGTCAGCGCCGGGTTCCAGAAAGGGGCGAAGGTTGTATCGTGCCTGCTCCCAGTCCACGGTCTCCAGGCGAGTGCGAACCGCAGACCGTCAGGCGTCCGAAGTCAGCGATTCGCCCAACCAGCCCGTCTGCTTCAGTGCGTGATTGAGCAAGACCAAGTTGGGCGCAGGTCAATGCGGATCGCTTAGGTAAGGGGTTCCCCCGTGGAAAGCAGGAGGGAATAACGCGCCGGCTCGCCGCAGTCTTGGGCTGCCACTAGCCTCAGCGAGGCGTGCGAGAGCAGCGAGGTCAGGGTGTTCAGTGGCCTGCAGGCGCAGCTCGGCGAGGTAGGCTGGGTCGTCACCCCCCGGTTGCAGGTACACGAGGTCCAGCAGTGCCTTCTCCGGCGTGGCCACGAAGGCCGTCTGCCCTCCACCCAACGCCAACCGCTGATAGCCGTGGAACCACGCGCGTTTGTTATGTCGAAAGGTGTCGATGCCCAGCGGTGTGCTCCACTGACCGGGACGTCCCGTAGTCACGCTGGTTGTCCTCTGAGCGATGTCCGGAATCAGCCCGTAGTGGGCTAACGCTGCCTGAAGGCTGACATACGAGCCGCGGACGAGGGCGTTTTCGACAGCGAAGGGATGGGGCTTCACTTTATGGTAGGGGGGTGCAAGTGTGTAGCGGCCCCGCCGCAGCTGATACAGCCGGCCGTTGGCGGTCCAGCGCGAGAGCCGGCGGCGCACATCCGCCGGGTTGACGTCGCCGGCGAGAAGCAGCCCGGTCTCGAAGAGCGGCGCGTCGCCCACGATCCCAGGCAGATCGGTGAACTGCATGGAGCCGGCATACCACAAATGGCAAGTTACTGCATTGAACAGTCCGGGGCCACCTCGTCGTCTGTGGATGGTCCGTATCTCAGATGCAGGACTCTCGATCGCGATGCATTGCCACCTACGCGAGTGCACGGATAATAGACCCCGGCGCAGCGCGGTTCGACGGCTGGGCCTCAAACCATGGAGGAGAGGGAGTCAATGCCCGTTAATGGCAGTCATATGCTCCAGCATCGCTTCCGCCGGCTGTGCGCACTGGTTAGTGTCGCGATGAGTGCGCTGTTGGCGATGGGGTGCAGCGGTGCAGGACAACCGCAGTCGGTGGGACCACCGACTGCGACAGTTGAAATCGATGTGATCTCGAGTACGGTGCGAACGCTGGACGGGATGGTCGTGGTCTACGTGCCGGCGGGCACGTTCACGATGGGGGCGGATCTAGCTCCAGATGATCAAAGCCCTGCGCACGAGGTGACTCTGGACGCGTTCCGGCTGGATCAGACGGAGGTGACGAACGCGCAGTACGATGGCTGCGTGGCAGCAGGCGTGTGTGAGGAAGATGAGTACCCGAGAGACCGTGAGGTCAATGGGGACGCGCAGCCGGTTGTGGGGGTGTCGTGGTACGACGCCCTTGCCTATTGCAGCTGGGTGGGGGGGCGATTGCCGACGGAGGCTGAGTGGGAGTATGCGGCGCGCGGACCCGAAAACCGGACGTACCCGTGGGGAGACGAGCCGTGGGTGGGAGCTGCGAACTGCAGCGAGAAAGACTGCGCGGATGGGTTCAAGGCCACATCCCCGGTGGGCAGCTTTCCGCAAGGGGCCAGTTGGGTGGGGGCGCTGGACATGGCGGGCAACGCCTGGGAGTGGGTCAATGATTGGTACCGTGGAGGCTACTATGGGTGGTCTCCTGCAGAGAACCCTCCCGGGCCGGAGACGGGTCAGGCCAAGGTGTTGCGGGGTGGCAGTTGGGAGTATAATTGGGCCAACTTGCGGTCGAGCAACCGCGATGGCGCCACGCCCGGCTTCCGCAATACCCACGTCGGCTTCCGCTGCGCCAGCGATGCGCCGTGACCGGATCGACGGTCAGCTTCGACGTGGCGTAGGCAGGCAGTGCCGGACGCTGCGCCGGCAGATGCAGAAGGGTATCATCCTGATCCCGTACCCCTTTGACACCGAAGTGGGCAGCGATGGGCCGTTCATCACCCGCGACACCTGGATGAACGATGAGCGAAGTCGTGTCGTGGTGTGGTCACAGCTGGTCAAGATCCGCCGGTATGGTGAGTGGAGCCATCTCGAACCGGTCGCGAGCATGTCGATAGGGCTTAAGGAGCTGGTCATACGACAAGCATCGGCTGATGCGCCGATCCGTAACCTGGAGGTGAATCGATGAGACTAGCCGGCATCTGTCTAGTCACGAAGGAGGTGCGGGCTCTGGCTGATTTCTACGCTGAGGTGCTCGGTGTCGAGGCGGTGGGCGATGACACGCACGTGGAGCTGCGCACGGAGGGAGCGGGCATGGCGATCTTCTCCGCTGAGGGGATGGAGGAGATGGCGCCCGGCTCGATGGCTGAAGCCGGCAGCGGAAGCGTTGTGCTCGAGTTCGTCGTCGACGGTGTCGATGCCGAGTACGAACGGCTCACGGAACTTGGTGTCGCGGTTGTGAAACCGCCCCAGACCCACCCGTGGGGTGCCCGGTCATTCTGGTTCCGCGATCCCGACGGTAACCTCGTGGATTTCCTCACCATTCAACCACCTGCGTCAGCGTAGGGTCGAGCACGGAGCGGCACAGAGCCGGAAGGTCTTCAGGGATGATGGATGTGCTGAACGAGGTCCGTCACTTCGCCGCGTTGCCTGCTGCCGCCAAGGCGGCGCTGGCACGCATCGCTGCGCCGTGTCGCTTCGACGCCGGGCAGGTGATCTACCTCGAAGGAGAACCGGCGGAGACCCTCTACATCCTTGAACGTGGCTGGGTCAAGGCCACACGCATGTCGCCGGAGGGGCGGGAGCAGGCCACGTTGGTTCTCAAGGCGGGGGAGATCTTTGGGGATGTCGCGGTGTATACGGACAGCCCCTATCCCTGCACCGTGATCGCGCTGGAGGCGGTCGAAGTGTGGGCCGTTGACAAGGCGGCGATGCTTGACCTGATCGCCCGGTACCCGGAGCTGGCGGTGGCGGTGATCCGGCGACTCGGTGAGCGAGTGCTCCATTATGTGGGGTTGGTTGAGGATCTCTCGCTGCGCAGCGTGGAGGCTCGCCTGGCCAGTACGCTGCTCAAACATGCCGGCGTCTCCGGGGGCCGGTTGGTCGTCCATCGGCGGACGTGGACCACCTTTGATGAGATGGCTGCCCGCCTGGGCACCGTGCGCGACGTCCTCAGTCGCGCCCTGAAGACGCTGGAGGACGAGGGTCTGCTGCGCGTCGGGCGACACGAGATCGCCATTCTCGATCCAAGAGGACTGGCGGCGCGGGGTCACACCCCCATCGATACGACTTAAGTCGTACCCCGACCTCCTTGAGGTCGCTACACTGGGATCAGAGTACTGACCTCGTGATGGTGTAGGCGACTGAGGAGGCGACAGCTGGTGAGTTCTACCCCAGACGAGGCGCTGCGCGCAGCTGTTCTCGCTGCCTTCGCGTCGGACCGTCGTCTTGCTGCCGCGAATCTGCGCGTGGGCGCTGCCAACGGCCTGGTGCATCTGGCGGGCCGTGTGGGCACGCCTGCGGAGCGCATGGCGGCGGAGGAGATCGCCGGACAGCTCCCCGACGTGCGCGGCGTCGTCAACCGCATTGAAGCCCCCGGCGCCCCCAGTCCGGCACGCATCGTTCAGCTCACCCCCCAAGGAGACCGACTCGATGAGGACTAGGGCTGTTCTCTTGCTACTACTTATGCTGCTGATCTCGGCGTGTCAAGCGGATGTATGTCCTCCGGAGAGCATCGCGTATGTGGACGATGTCGCGTCGCTGCCCGAGCTGGCTTCCGTGTTAGCCGGCGGACCGATGCCCACGCCTACCACGATGGAGATCGGCACCAAGATGATCGAGGTGGATCGGGTGATCCGCGGCCCTCTCTGCAACGACCGTTGGCAAGGGAGGGTCTACGTGGCCTGCGACCTTCAGATCGCCGCGTGGACCGAGGAGGAGGGCTCGAACTTCCTGGAGGGGTGTGATCTGATTCTTGAGCCGGGAACGGTCGTCTATGTCGCGGCCCACAACAACGCGCCCTACTATAAAGGCTGTGCCGCGTGTCACGGAGGAGGGACCATCGGGCCGAGTCCGTCGGCTGAACCCGGCGATTGAGCTCTGCCCTGAAGCGGGACGTCACATCGGCCCGTTGGCGAACCTCGGTATTGGCGTCGTAGTTCCTCAGACTAAGGAGAGTCCACATGAGAGACAGGAACCGTTTGGGAGGCATTCTCGCCGTCATCGCAGCCTTGATGGGCATCATCGGACACTTTGTGCTGTTCCTCGATTGGTATGAGATCGGGATGCATGCGGAGAGCGCGGAACCGGGTTGTGAGCTTCTGCTGGAAACCATCCATCCCATTCTGACCGACCTCGGTATCTTCGGTGGGGTGCTCTTTGCTGTCAGCGCGGTGGGCTTCTTCACGAAGAAGCGCTGGGCTTTTTTGCTTTCCGTGATCGCCCTGGTGATGGCG
>Ga0334882_1003911_pt1 | contig 13158 bp, 9 predicted proteins | sample GraSluR1_MG_5_FD_207226 | JGI IMG/M metagenome (GOLD analysis project Ga0334882, IMG submission 207226) | Sludge microbial communities from methane-producing bioreactor in Wageningen University, Netherlands - Granular Sludge_15_04-R1 | ecosystem: Engineered > Bioreactor > Anaerobic > Unclassified... | reverse complement strand
GCCAAGTCCGCGCCGGGTACTAGTTTAGGCGCCGGCCAGCAACAATCTCGACGGCACAACTGACGGTTTTTACTTGACCAAGATAGTCACAATTTGATATTGAACGCCGCCTTCGTCTGTGCTAAACTGCCACCGCCGCCTTGGCGCCGGCAAACCTATCCCCCCGACCGATGTGTCCGATCCGGTGATCCATCCGGATCACCGGTGTGGTCTTCACCAGCAATCGACAGGAGGTGACCCCTATGAAACGCGGGCTGCTTGCACTCCTCGCCCTGACGCTCGGCTGCGTCCTGTGCGCGCACGCCCAATCCCAGTGGCCGATCGAAAATCACTACAAAGTCTACAACATCGGCCCCATGTCGGTCTTCTCGGGCGCTATCCAGCTCGAGGACCAGTTCGACGGGTATTTCGTGGACATCCTCATCCTCGAGAAGTTCGCCAACCCCGTCGTCAAGAACGACGAAGAGATCATCTTCCCCGAAACTCACCACACGTGGTGGTCCGTCGACTTGCCGGGATTGACCCGGCAAATCGAAGTCATCAACCAATTCGGCGACGCTGTCTGGCAGGTTGAGAACCCGCGGTATCTGGTCTTGCCCGCCCGCAAGTACGAACCGGGTCCGCCGCTGCAGAACAACCACTACCTTGCCTATCAGGCATACGGCCCCATTGTCGGCGTGCCGGTCAATCTGGTCGATCAGTTCGGCGCGGTCTCCGTGGTCGTGTTGGAACCGCTGTACTTCCTCAATCCGGTGCAGAAGATCGCTGATGGCGTGCTCTACCCGATCATCGACCCCGATGCGCACCTCGCCTGCTATCGGATCGACCCGCCAATGGCCTACCAGATCGCGGTCTTGGCGTACGACCAGTTCGGCGTCTGGGATTTCCAGGCGCTCGATCACGATTGCCTGTGCGTACCGAGTTGGAAAATCCCTGTCGTTGCGACCGAGCAACGGACCTGGAGCGACATCAAGGGGCTCTATCGCAACTGATCTGGTTAAAGAGGTCTAGCTAGCGCTTGCTGTGGGGCGGTTTCCGCGCGGGAGCCGCCCCGCGATGTTGCGGGCCGGCAACGAGGCGATGCACGTGCCTGCAAGGCGGGACCGCGATCGCCGGCCGGCTTCGTCAAGTTGGTTGCCCGGCCGCAGACCATGGTATTACCGTTGCATTTCCGTCGACAACGATCACCCAGATGACCCCCTTGGGCTGTGGCGAGTAACCGAAAGCGTTTCTGTCCTTGACCGCACTACCGAAGGCGGAATCCCGCCCGCCCCTCCTACCCGAGGGCTACGGACTCGGCAAACTCGACAACCTGCCTCGCGCGGTCGTCTACATGTTGCTGTCGGCCGCCAGCTTCGCGGTGATGGGCGCCATGGTCAAGGCGGCGGGCGACCTGCCGGTGCACCAGAAGGTGTTCTTCCGCAATCTGGTGACCCTGGTGATCACGGTCGTCATGGCCTGGCAGAAACGCGAGAATCCGTTCGGCCCCACGCGGCACCTGACTTTGCTCCTGGTGCGGTCGTTCGCGGGTCTTGGCGGCGTGTTCCTCTACTTCTACGCGATCGGCCATCTGACCCTTGCCGACGCCTCGCTCCTGGTGCAGATCTCGCCGTTCTGGGTGACCGTGCTCGCTGCGTTGTGGCTGGGCGAGCGTATCACCCGCCCGATCGCGTGGAGCCTGGTCGTGGCGTTTATCGGCGCCGCGCTCTTGATCCGGCCGGGATTCGCGTGGCAGCCGTGGCCGGCGCTGGCCGGCTTCGGGGCGTCGTTCTGCGCCGGGCTGGCGTATGCCGTGGTCCGCAAGCTCAAGGGACGCGAGGAGCCCCGCCGCATCGTCTTCTACTTTTCGCTGATCTCGACCGTGGCCATGGTGCCGCTGATGTTGTGGCGCCATGTGATGCCGGCCGGGTGGCAATGGGTGTGGCTCGTCGGCACGGGCGCGTTCGCGGCGGCCGGCCAAGTGCTGCTGACCTTCGCGTACCACCGCGCCCCCGCCGGACGGATCAGCATCTGGAGCTACAACAACGTGCTGTTCTCGCTTATCCTCGGCCTGGCCGTCTGGGGCGAGGCGCCGGCTCTGATCAGCTTGCTTGGCGGGGCGCTCATTGTCGCCGCCGCCATCACGAACCACCGCGCGCGATGATCCGCGCGCTGAACAACCAGCGTCGAGGCAAGACTTGGATCTCTCCCTGCTCAACATCCTGATCCTGCTCGCCGCCGGCCTTGGGACCGGCCTGGTGGCCGGCTTCGCCGGCGTGGGCGGCGGCATCGTGATGGTGCCGGTCATGCTCGAGTTGCTGCGCGCCTGGGGTTTGCCGCGCGAGCACGTGGTGCAGGCGGCGATGGCCACCAGCTTGACCGTATCGGTCCTTAGCACCGGGTCATCGGCCTGGCGGCATCATCGGCAGCAGCGGGTGTTGTGGCGGCTGGTGGTACCGATCGTGCCGGCGAGCATGCTGGGAGGCTGGCTGGGATCCGCGCTGGCCGCGCAGACCGACGGCCGCTGGCTGCAGACGGGACTCGCGTGCGTGCTGCTCTTCGCCGCTTATCGCCTGGTGCGGCAGAGCGAACCGGCCGACGGCGACGGCCGCCCGCGCCGGTCGCTGATGCTCTGGGGCGTCATCGGGCTGGGAACCGGCCTCTTCGCGGGCCTTAGCGGCCTCGCGGGCGGTGTGGTGCTCGTTCCCTCGTTGGCGCTCTTCGGGAAGCTGCCCGGACGGTTCCTCGCGGCGACGTCGTCGGGTGTGATCATGTTCACGTCACTCGCCGCGTCGCTCGGCTACATGTGGCACGGGCCGCCGGCCGGCACGCTGGGAGATGGCTTTGTGGGTTACGCGAACGTGCTCGCCGCGGCCTGCCTCGCTGCCACCGCCATTCCGCTGGCGCAGGTGGGCGCTAAGCTCAACAAACGTACGAGCGGAGTGTGGTTCCGCCGGTTGTTCGCCGTCTTGATGGTGATCGTGGTGGTGCGGCTGCTCACGACGCTGGGGTGAGCCGCGCTGCGGCCGCGACGCACCGGTCATGGCGCTTCGGCCACGGCACGTCGGCCGTGGCGTACAGCACGGTGCCGGTGGGTCCGCGGGCGACCGTGCGGACCCGCCCGGCGGCGCGTCGTTCCGAATCTACTCCTGCACCAGCGCCGCGACCTCGGCCGGCAACGCGAAGACCGCCGGATCGATGGGCGCGAAACTCACCGCTTCGATCGTGATGACCTGCTGCATGCCCATCGTGGACTGCTCGATCACGGCCGGTAGTTTCAACCCGTCGAAATCGCGGTACTCCTTGTTCACCGTCGTCGAAGGGACCTTGCCCATCGGCGTGTGTTGATCCTGCTGGACCCCCAGCAGCAGACCGCTGTCGACAGCGAAGAATTGCTGCGACTCCATCCCGTTCGTGGTGACGACCGCAAGCTGGTAGCAGGCCAGGCCGTCGAACTCCGCCTTGCCGGTCACCGTGAGCGAGGAATAGTCCGCCGGCCGGTAGAGCCGGGCGCAGAAGTTCGCCTCGTCGCGCAACTGGGCCAGCGATTCGTTGGTGAGGATCTGCGCACCCATTGCGGGGTCGATCATCCAGCCGATCTTGCCGTCGTAGCCGCTGCGGACCTTGCCGTAACCGGGAATATCCATCTCCATCAGCATCTTGTCCGGCGCCTGATTCCAGATGGACAGCACCCCCTGCAGCCCCATGGCGGGCATTGCGAACGTGCCGTTCGTGGTCACCGTCTCGTGTTGCAGAAAACGTTCGGCGCCGCCAATCGCGGCGACGTAACGGTCGACGACTTCGCGGGCTTCCGGCAGGTCGGCGGCGGCCGTTGCCGCCGGCAGGGCGATCGCGATCACGGCCAGCGTCAAGACGGCGGAACAGATATCCAGGTGCACGCGGCGCATCATGTCGTTCTCCTCGGTTCGAGTTGGCGCAACCAGGGCGCCGGCGCCCGAGTCGTCAGGGAGCCGGCACCGCCGAATGGTAACCGGAAATCCAGGCCAGCGCCGCCTGCAGCGGCGCATCGCGTCCCGCCAGCAGATCGGCGCGCGCAAGCGGCACTTCTTCGTCGGGGATCACGCCGCGCCCCTCGAGACGGATCCCCTGCGGGTCGACGAAGTCGGCAAACGCGAACTGCAAGACATCGCCGTTGGGCAGGCGTTCGAGCCGCGACGGCAGCGCCGCACCGGCCGAGGTCTCGCCGAAGACGCGCGCGCGGCCCAAACACTGCAGCCCGCGCGCGAAGATCTCCGACGTGCTGACGCTGAGCCCGTCCTGCAGGATGGCCACCGGCCCGGCGAACGGCTGCACGCGTTGGCCCGACGCATTGCTACGCCGCGGGTTGACGCGGAACTGCAGTGTGCTCTGGCGCGTCCGCATCTCGCCGAGCGACACCGGCTCGGTCAGGAAATGCCCGGCCAGCCCCATGGCCATGCCGCCGACGCCTCCGAGATTGCCTCGCAGATCGATGATGACGGCGTCGGCGTCGCGGTAGCGCTCGATCGCCGCGTCGAACTCGGCCGCGATCGGCAAGAGCCAGATGTTGAAGGCGATCAGCCCCACGCGCAGATCGTCGTGGACAAGCAGTTCGTGCTCGATCCGCGTGCGGATCGGGGGCAGATAGCCGAGCTGGTTGACAACCCCGGGTTGCCGGACGCGCTCCATCACGACCTCTCGCTCGTCGCCCGCGGCGGCGCGCAGCGTCACCGCCACCTCGCTGCCCAACGGTCCGTCGAGCCGCGCGCGCGCCAGCAACACAATACGCAAGGCCAGGATCTCGTCGGTCACGGCGCCGGCTGTTCGGTCCAGAACCTCGCCGATATCGGTCGTGTCTATCGCCGCCAGGACCCAGCCCGGCTGGACGCCCGCCCGCGCGGCGGGTGAATCAGCCTCCACGCGCCGGACGAGCAACTCGCCGCCGACCAGCCGCACGTCCAACCCCACGCCGCCTTCGCGCGCGTTCTCGGGCTCCGGCGCGTCGAGGACGTCGGCGTCCCGGCTGGTGCGCAACGCGTCGACCACGTCGCCGGGGATCAGCTCGAAGTGCGACAGCCCGGTGCGGGCGATCATCTCCCGCAGCAGCGCACGGAGCGATTCGCGGCTCGTGGCCATCAACGCGCGCGGCCGTAGTTCGTCCCGGACCGCCTGCCAGTCGACGCCGCCGTGCGCGGGATCGAAGTGATTGCGGTCGATCAACGTCCACGCCGAGTCGAAGGTGGCCGCGGCGAGCGCCGGGTCGAGGGGCGCGGCCATGGGCGCGACCGCGGTGGCCGGCGCCGGCGGCTTGGGCGCGCAGCCGGCTGCGGCGATGGCAAGCAGGCCAAGCAGACTGAGCAGCCGGAGCGGGAGGAAAGAGTCGCCATCGATCTGCTGGCGCACGGACAGACCTCCGTGGGTGGCGAAACCGGGATGCACGCAACGATCTACCCGCGCAGCATCCCGCGGGCGGCGCTCTAATGCAACCGTTGGTTGCCCCGGTTATCCCGCGGCCGGCTCTTCCTGCCGGCGGAGCCGCTCGATCGCTCGCGCCAGGTACTGGGGACTGCGCGTCCGGCGGGCGACGACCGCATAGAGCGCTGGCACGACGAACAACGTCAGCGCCGCCGAAACCGTCACGCCGAAGACGATGACGATGCCGATCGGCTCGCGCGTTTCCGCGCCGGCCCCAGTGGCCAACAGCAACGGCAGCGCGCCGAAGGTCGTGCTGGCGCTGGTCATCAGGATCGGCCGCAAGCGGATGACCGCCGCATCGACCAGCGCCTCCTGGAAGTTCTGGCCGCGGTCCCGGAGCTGGTTGGCGAACTCGACGATGAGCACGCCGTTCTTGGCCGCCAGGCCGATCAACAGGATGCCGCCGATCTGCGTGAAGATGTTGATGCTCGACCCGAAGATCCACAATCCCACCAGGGCGCCGGTCAGCGCCAGCGGGACCGTGACCATGATCACCAGCGGATGCACGAAGCTCTCGAACTGCGCCGCCAGCACCAGAAACACGATCACCAGCGCGAGCAGGAAGACGAGATTGATGCCGCCGCCGGTGCGGCGGTAGTCCCGCGAGACGCCGTCCCAGTCGACGCGGGCGGCAGCCGGCAACACCTCGTGCGCTCGTTTTTCCAGGGCGTCGATGGCGCGGCCGAGGCTGACGCCCTCGGCGAGGCTGGCATCCAAGGTGATCGCGCGCATGCGGTCGAAGCGGTTCAACTCGTTCGGTCCGGTCGCGTCGACCAGCGTCACCAGATTGGCCAGGGGCACCAGCCCGCCGTCGATCGCCGAACGCACATACAGATTGGCGAGATCATCCGGACCGACGCGATCGCTTTCGCGGCCCTGCAAGATCACGTTGTACTCGCGGCCGCGATCGATGTACGTGGTGACGATGCGCGAGCCCATCATCGTCTCGAGTGTGCGCCCGACGTCGGCGAGCGACACGCCGAGAACGGCGGCGCGGTCGCGGTCGACTCGCACCTGGAACTGCGGTTTGCGTTCCTGGTAGTTGCTGTCGACGTCGAGCAGCTCCGGCATAGCCTCCATCTCGGCCAGCATCATATCGCGCCACTGGCGAAGCTGCTCGTAGTCGGGCCCGCCGAGCACGAGCCGCACCGGCCGCGCGGCGCCGCGCAGACCCAGGCTCTGCGGCAAGATCACCGACGTGCGCACCCCCGGCAGTTCGGCGAGCCTGGCCCGCACGCGCGCCGCGACTTGGTCGGTCGACTCCGTGCGGTCCTGCCAGTCCTTCAAGACCACCATCGCGCGCGCGGTGTTGACCTCGCCGGTGAAACCGAAGCTGCCGGGCACGCGCAGCATGACGCGCATCACCGGCTTGTCGTCGCCGGTCTCTGCGAGCAGAATTTCTTCCATCTGGCGCGCGTAGCGGTCTGTGTAGGCGAAGCTCGCGCCCTCGGGCGCGCGCAGCAGGACCCAGAACGACCCGCGGTCCTCCTGAGGCGTGTACTCCGCCGGCAGCAAGCGGAAGATCAGCACGGCCGCCGCCGACACGACCAGCGCGCCGCCCAGCGTCCACCACGGCCGCGCCACGACGCACTCCAGCGCCCGCCGATATCGCGCCGCCAGCCAGCGAAAGAACGTATCGAGGCGCCGCGCCAACCCGCTGCGGCCCTCGTGGCCGCGGAAGAGCTGCGAGCACATGGCCGGCGAGAGCGACAGCGCCACCAGGCTCGAGAAGAGCACCGCGGCGGCGAGCGTGATGCCGAATTCGCTGAACAGCCGGCCGACCTCGCCCGGCAGGAACGACAGCGGCACGAAGACCGCCACCAGCACGAGCGTCGTGGCGACCACCGCGAAGCCGATCTCCCGCGCGCCCTCGAGAGCCGCCAAGAGCGGCGGCTGCCCCAGCTCGATGCGGCGGTAGATATTCTCCAGCACCACGATCGCGTCGTCGACCACCAGGCCGACCGCCAGCACGAGGCCCAGCAAGGTCAGCGTGTTGATGCTGAAGCCCAGGGCGGAAATCACCGCAAACGTGGCCACCAGAGCCACCGGCACCACCACCGCCGGCACCAGGGTCGCCCGGATCGTGCCCAGGAACAGGTAGATCACGATCAGCACGAGCGAGATCGCAATCAGCAGCGCCAGGACCACCTCGCGCATGGAAGCTTCGATGAACTGGGCGCGGTCGAAATGCACGGCGAGTTCCATGCCCGCCGGCAGATCGCGGTTCACGCGCGCGACCTCCGCCCGCACGCCGCGCGACACCTCCACCGTATTGGCCGTCGAGAGCTGTTCGACCGCCAGCGACACCCCCGGCGAGCCGTTGGTTCGCGCCAGGTTGCGTTCGTTCTCGGCGCCTAGCTGCACCTGGGCTACCTGACCCAGGCGCACGAGCTGCCCGCCGGACCCGCGTCCGACCACCAGGGCGCGAAAGTCGTCAGGGGTCACAAAGCCGGTGCTCGTGCGCAGGGTGAACTCGCGCTCGTTCGACTCCAACCGGCCGGCCGGCAGTTCGACGTTCTCGGCCCGCAACGCTCGCTCGATGTCATTGACCGTCAGACCGTGCGCAGCCAGGTTCTGTCGTTCGAGCCAGATACGCATCGCGTAGCGGCGGGCGCCGGCGAGGCGCACGCGCGCCACGCCTTCTACGGTCGAGAACCGGTCGACCAGGAAGCGCTCGGCATAGTCGGTCAATTCCAACGGCGACATCCGATCGGAGACCAGGTTCAAGAACATCACGCTCTGCGTATCGCCGTCGACCTTGGCGACTTCGGGGGGATCTGCATCCGGCGGCAAGCTGCCCGCCACCCGCGCGACACGGTCGCGGATGTCGTTGGCGGCGGCGTCGACGTCGCGATTGAGGCTGAATTCAACGCGGATCACGGAGCGCTCGTCGCGGCTCTGCGATGTCAGCTTGACGATGCCCTCCAGCCCTGCGATGCGGTCCTCGATCACCTGCGTGATCTTCGTCTCGACGACCTCGGCCGAGGCGCCGCGGTAGGTCGTCTCGATCGACACCACAGGCGGATCGACGTTCGGATACTGGCGCACCGGCAAGCCCAGCAGTGCAGTCAAACCGAGGATGATCAGCAGCAGGGAGATCACCGTCGCGAAGACCGGGCGCCGCACCGAGAGATCCGAGAGGATCATGACGCGACCTCCACGCGGCCGGCGATCCGCACCCGCACGCCCGGCTGCACGCGCTGGACGCCCTCCGCTATCACGACCTCGCCCGCCGCCAGTCCGGCCAAGATCTCCACCTGCCCCGGACGCCGGCGTCCCAACGTCACTTCGCGTCGCTCGACCACGTCGTCCTGGCCGATCACGAAGACGAACTGCCGGCTCTGCTCGGGCACGATCGCCTGCTCGGGAATCATCACCGCTTCGACATCGTCCCGCAGCAGTTCGACGGTCAGGAACATCCCCGCGCGCAACAGGCCGTCGGGGTTGGGCACATGCGCGCGCACGGTGATCGCGCGGCTCACCGGATCGACCCGCGTATCCACCGACGCAACCGTGCCTTTGAATGGCGTCTCCGGCCAGGCGGCGCTGAACGCAGTGATCGGCAGCCCCGGCGCCAGCCGCGACAGCGCCGTCTCCGGCACGTAGAAATCGAGCTTGACCGTGTCGGTGTTGTCGAGGGTCGTGATCACGGTCGTCGGGCCGACCAGGGCGCCGAGACTCACGCGCCGGAGGCCGACCTTGCCCGCAAACGGCGCGCGCACCACGGTGTCGGCCAGACGCGCCTCGGCGGCGGCGAGGGCGGCGCGGTCGGCGTCGCGGCGCGCTTCGAGCGATTCCAGCTCCGAGACCGAGACCAGGTTATTCTCGAAAAGCTCCTGCCCGCGGTTGAACTTGGCCCGGGAATCGGCGAGCACCGCCCGCGCCGCGGCGACGGCGGCGCGCACCTCGGCGTCCTCCAACTCGACGAGCACGGCGCCGGCGGCCACCCGCTGGCCCTCGGTGAAACGGATGGCAGCGAGAGTAGCGGACATCTTCGGCCGGATCTCGATCGCTTCCATGGCTTGGGTCGTGCCGAGCCCTTCGACGCGGACCGGAAACGGCAGCAGCCTGGCCTCGGCGACGATCACCGCCGGCGCGCCGCCGGGCTGCGCGGGCGCCCTGCCGGCGGCGGACACAAGTACCAGGATCAGAACGACTGCCGACAGACCGTGAAAAATGCTGCGGGTCATGGACGGGCCGCCCTTGGCCGAAGTGGAGCATGATCGCTGGCGAGGCTGATCGCGGGGCCACGCAGCTTGGCAGCGCCGCAGGCGCGCAACACCGCCGCTGGCGGCTCATGAACATGGCAAATATAGGACGCGGCGGCAGTTTCAGCACCTTTAACCCGGATTCTTGGGCTTTCCGTCGGCGCCGGCTCGGACTATCTTCGACCGGCGCGCGACGCCGGCGGCCGCCGGCCTTGCTGGCGGCCGAGCCGCCGCAGGCGCGCGTGGTCGCATCTCACCCAAACGATATTGTACCCCGAATCATTCATGAATGATCCGGGGCAAGGACCGTCGCCCGTGAGTTTGGACATCCCCATCGTCGAGGCCCACGCCCTGCGCAAACAGTTCAGCACCGCGCTGGCGGTCGCCGACCTCGACCTGCAGATCGCGCCCGGCGAGATCCTGGCGTTGCTCGGCCCCAACGGCGCCGGCAAGACCACCACGGTGCGCATGCTGGTGGGGATTCTCCGGCCCGACAGCGGCCACATCGCCTTCCGCCTCGACACCGGCGGGCGGCCAGGCGCGGCAGCCCGCGCCGTGTCCCGGCCCGACCCAACACTGCTTGGCTATCTGCCGGAGGAACGCGGCCTGGTGCGGGACGTGCCGGTATTGCGAACGCTCGAGTTCTTCGCCGAGCTGCGCGGCCTGGACCGCGCCACGGCCCGCGCGCGCGCCCGCGACGAGTTGATGCGTTTCGACCTCGGCGACCGCGCCGGTGAACGGGTCGATCGCCTCAGCAAGGGCAACCAGCAGAAGGTGCAGTTCCTGGCGGCGATCCTGCATCGCCCGCGCTTGGCGATCCTCGATGAGCCCTTCAGCGGATTCGACCCGATCAACCAGCAACGTTTCGTCGCGGAGATCCGACGCTTGCGCGACGAAGGCAGCACCATCCTCTTGAGCACGCACCAGATGGATCTCGTCGAACAACTCGCCGACCGCATCCTGTTGCTGGACCGCGGACGCGTGGTGCTCGCGGGCACGCTGGCGGAGATCCGCGCGCGCACGAGCAGCGGCCACCGGCTGGAGCTCGAGCTGGCGACCGATCTGCCGCTGACCGCTCTGTCCGCGCTGACCGGTGTCGAGCGCGCCGAACCTGCCGGCCTGCGGCGCGTGGCGCTCGGTCTGGCACCCGGCGCGGTCGTGGGAGAGGTGCTGCACGCGGTCACCGGCCTGGTCGGCGTCCAGGCGGTGCATTCGGCGCCCGAGCGACTGCACGAGATCTTCCTGCGCACAGTCGGCCGCGACCTCGCCCCGGAGGAGCTGACCGCGAGCGATCGACCTGGCGTCAAGGAGGAGTCATGATCGGCCGGCGGGCTTGGGCGGTGGCGCGTTGGGAATTCCTGCGCTTCGCGAAAGCCAAGGATTTCCTCGTCACGCTGCTCGTGACGGCCGCGATCTACGGCGGCGTGCAGCTCCTGGGCGACTTCGCCCGCGGGCGGTCCGCCGAACCGCGCACCGTGGCTGTCGTTGCGGACGGCCGGCTCGACCTCGACTCGCCGCTCGAACTCGCCCCGTTCCGATTCCTGCCGGAGCCGCGCGGTCTGGCCGCCGCCGACTCGTTGGTTGTCGCCGGCGCGCTCGACGCCGTGATCGCCCCGCTCGACGGCGACTGGCAGTTGCGTGTCGCCCGCGAACGCGGGTGGCAAGAACTGTTGCGAGTCCAGTTCGGCGCGCTCGCCCGGCAGAACGAGCTGCAGCGGCTGCAGCTCGACCCTGACGTGCTCGCCATGCTCAACACGCCGCCGGCGATCGCCACGGTCTTGATCGGTCCCGGCGCCGCCGAGCGCAAGCAGCGCCCCGGTACAGTAGTCGTGATCGTTGTGATCGGCGCCATGCTTCTCGGCCTGTTCACGGGTTTCGGCTACGTGTTCGTAGCGATCACCGCCGAGAAAACCCAACGTACGACCGAATCGTTGCTATCGATCCTCAGCCCCCAGGAGTGGATCGACGGCAAGATCGCGGGCCTGACCGGCGTGGTCCTGGTGAGCTTGCTCAACTACCTGGCGGCGTGGTTCCTCTGGCAAGCCGTATCCTGGCGCTTCTTCGGCGGCTCGGTCGCGCTGCCCAGCGGACTCGGCAGCCTGGACCTCGTCTGGAGTTGTCTGTTCGCCGCCGCCGGTTTCGCGTTCTGGTTCACGTTGTTCGCGCTCGTGGCCGCGACCATCGACGACCCCAACAGCAGCGGCCGCAGCGCGCTGATGTTCTTGCCGTTCATCCCGCTGGGCGTGGTCTTCGCCGGCCTGGACACGCCCGACGCGGGCTGGATGCGCACCCTGGCCCTCTTGCCGGGGGTCAGCCCCTCCGCCATGCCGGTGCGCATCCTGCGCGGCGACCCCGCCGCCTGGGAGATCGCACTCTCGTTCGGCCTGCTCCTGGCGGGCGCCCTGGCCCTGCGATGGGCGGCCGGCCGCGTCTTCGGCGCCAGCATGCTGATGACCGGCAAGGAGCCCGGATTGCGGGAGATCTGGCGCTGGCTGCGGGAAAAGTGAATCTTTGACGGCTATATCCCACCGTACCGGTGGGTGCAAGGCATCAAAGAATCGCAAGTTTTTTACCAAATCCGTGCACATCTATGTTATTTTATCGCATGAATACGTTCGAGTGTCCCGGATCGCCGCGCACTCACGGTGCCGGCTGTTGTACGATCACACCTAATCCGCAAGGAGGTTACCCCTGTGAAGACCTTGCTACCTTTCGTTCTCGCATTGTCGTTGGTCGCTGGCCTGGTTCAGGCCCAGACCACCGAATGCTACAGTTGGGAGAACGGCGCGACTGTTCTCGGCACCTACCTGCCGGAGTACATGTACCTGGCCAACACTGACGCCGTAGCCTACGACGGATCTCACTCCCTCGAGATCTACGAGACCGGCGGCTCCAGCACGCCGCAGGCTTACGTCGCCTGGATCGACGGCCTGCAGGTCGGCGACTCGGTCTATGCGATCATCCAGACGCTGGACCTGATCACCAGCAACCCATCGCTGCGCATCTGGGGCCACTGGACCCCGGTCGGCGGCGACGTCAATTCGTATCACTCGAGCGCCAGCGGTAACAGCACCTACAGCGGCGGCGAAAGCTGGGTCCCGCTGGACTACACGTTTGTCGTTCCCGATAACGACCAAATCGGGGGCCTGGTCGTCGAGATCCGTCCCTACAACGGCACGCCGTGGACCGGCTCGAACTGGGTCGACTACCTTTGCGTGACCGCGCCCGATCACGCGACCATCCACTTCCCCGGCGGCGGGCAGTTGCCCATCGTGTCCGACGTCTATCATCGCGCCCTGTTGCCGGTGCCTGCCGAAGCGGCGACCGTCTACGCGAACGCCGCTGACGCCGACGGCACGGTTGAAAACGTCACCCTGTACTGGCGGGTCGACGGCGGCAGCGAGACCGCCGTGGCGATGTCTCTGGTGTCCGGCGAGACTTACAGCGGCGTTATCCCCGGCCAAAGCAACGGCGCCGTCGTGGAATACTACGTCGAAGCTGAGGACAACGACGGCCT
>Ga0334882_1003910_pt1 | contig 13158 bp, 13 predicted proteins | sample GraSluR1_MG_5_FD_207226 | JGI IMG/M metagenome (GOLD analysis project Ga0334882, IMG submission 207226) | Sludge microbial communities from methane-producing bioreactor in Wageningen University, Netherlands - Granular Sludge_15_04-R1 | ecosystem: Engineered > Bioreactor > Anaerobic >... | reverse complement strand
TCAGACTCATTTGTGAGTTGATTAACAAACTGTTGAATTTCTTTGAAGTCAATGTCAATTTGTTTGTAAGATTCTCTAATTGGTCTGATGTCATTTCTGCCGATAGAAAACCAGGTTGCGCCACAAATAGCACAGCCAATAAAAAAGCCATATAATGCACTTTTAAACATTTCATTGCTCTCCTCACCTTTTAATATCTTTTATAACTTCAAGAGTTTTTTCGCCAAATACAACTATAAGTATAATTAAAACCCAAACATATCCACGTGCTTCATTTGGTATTAACTCATTGTTAAATAGCCATATTGTTAAAGTTAAAGCAATACCTTTAAGACCTAATACTTTATTAAATACATTTATAAGTCTTGTTGGCATATATTTAACTGCATCAAAAAAAGACATATCACGATAATCCATTAAATCACCTCACCATGTATATATCTATAGCTTAATAATTTACCTTCACGAACAGTTCGTGAGCCATTAGGACTATATGGGTCCCACTTTACAACAGTAGGCTGCTGCTTAAACATTTCAACAAAATGTGTTAATAATTTACCATTTTCTTCACGACCAAAACAGCCAATTAAATAATTATAAAAATGTGGCAATTCAACACGTCGCATATAAGCATGTTTATTTGATATTCCTGATGCTACCTGTGCAATGCCTTGAATAGCATTTATTCCAATAAATCCATCAAGTCTTATATATTCAAGTTTAACAAGTATTTCATGCATTTTGTCTATTTCATCTACTGAAAAATTATATTTTGTTAAGTCCTCAAATATTTTTAATAATACAAATAAGTAACATTCGTCGTCACGTGCTTCTAAGCGAAGTCTTGTATCAGTTTGATAAATCATATTAGTTCCTTAGTGTGTTTAGTACACTCATAATCATAATAATTGTATTGATATATACTGGTATAAGTATAGACCATAAAAATATTTTATTTTGTTTATGCCAATTCTCGTGTTCTTTTATTTTTACATAAGCACTACACTTACGTTCGCCTGTAACAAGTTTTTCAATATCGCGTATCTTTTCATCAGCACCTTGAATACCATTGCCAAAAGCCCAGCGCCACAATTGTGAAACTTTTTCAGTTGTTGTTAATTTTGTATTAGGCATAAATACTCCAGCTTAAGTCATTTTTTTAAAAAAAACTGCTGTAATAACTCCAGCCAGAACAAATACTCCTGCTACAATAGCCACAACTTCTGATTCTGCTGTTCCGGCTATAAACAATGCAGCCGAACCACCAACGATAGCTGCAACACCAGCTATCTTTAATACTTTTTTGTCCATACTTACTCCTTTCTATATTTTCTATAGTTTAAATGTGTATAAATAAATCTAAAAGTTGGTTGATACCATTTATTGCCAACTCTAACTTTTTTACCAACATGTCTGTATAATATAAAAGGCACCCTTATTATTATATCCCAAAACTGCTCTATTCTTGTTAAGTTTTCAAAGCGTTCTTTTATTTTTAAAGAACTGAATAAACCAATAACCTTTGGTGAACCTTCTACTATTGTAGTCAATATTTTTCTTTGTTCTGGATAATTAAACCAAATATATTCATGGCAAAGAGTTGCTATTGCGCCACCTTGTGAATGACCTTTTATAAAAATCTCTTTAACGTTTAATTGAATTGCTTTGTTAATTATTTCTTTTATATAAGATTCTGTTGACTTAAACTTTTTAATATAACCAGCATGAGCAAACCAAATATGTTTCATGTTCTTATAAGGTTTTTTCCAAACCATAAAATTAAAAACCCAATCTTTAAAAGAAACTGTTCCTTGAAACTTAATAGTAAGAACATTATTATCAAATTTATAAGAAAAATCAGTATCAGTAGATTCTATTTTTATTTTTGTATAACTATTTTTTAGCATTTAATTGTTCCTCAATTTCTTTTGCTCTATCAAGAATACTTTGTAATTCTGATAATAATTCTGCTTTTGTTGGCTCTTTTCTTTTTGGCAATTTAGCTTCATTTATAACTATAGAATCTGTTGCTTCATCAAGTTCTTGGTATGATTCAAGAGTAATAATTCCTTTAATTATAGTATCAGGCAAAGTAGATTTTAAAATTGATATATCGCTCATTCGGGTTTTTCTCCCCAATTTATTTCATATGGATAGTTTTCTTGTTCTGTTATATCCCTTAAATATTGTCTATATAAAATCCATTCTTCTTTTTTTGGATTTATTACATCAGGCAAAACAATCCAATCACATTCTTTGAGTAATTTATTTCTTTTTATTTTTGCTTGAATATCTAAATACTCATATTCTGCTTGTTGGTATTGCTTTGTTATGTCGATTTCTGACAATAAATAACGTATATTTTCTTTTTCAATAATAAAATCGTTATCCTTTGGCATAATAGAAAAAGTATCTGTGCCGAAATAATAACTTAATGCCTTATGTAAAATTATTCTTTCCATTATCTATACTCCGTAAATAAAACAGATTGCCATAAAAGTGTTAACTCGCAAACATAACCAGAAGTATCGTCCGGGCCTCTTGCTCCATACGCCCTTACTCTTATTTTCCCATCGTCTCCTCTAACACATTCGTCGGTGATAGAAAATATATCCGTTATGGAAGGATTATCTCCAGCGTTTACAATTCCCCCATCAACCGCAGTATCATCACTGCCAAGCCATTTCAACTGCGTTGTTTCGTTACTATCGACGCATCGAGCAAAGATGTACCCCTGTGCATCGTCATCCCCACCTGTTTGTATTGCCCGAAATGAATACGTTACATCTGCAATAACGATGGAATCTGCAAATAAAGGAGTATAAACACAAGGAGTTCCTAGATTTACAAGAGTAGCTCCTGTTGTGCTGGCGTTGGCATTTTCAACAATTTTTTCTACGTTTACCAATGTTCTTCCCTGAACGCCTTTAATTGATAAATCACCTGCTAAAGTGAGATTACCTTTAACAAGTAAATCTTCATTAACTGTAAAATCGTTAGCTACCTCTGGTGGGGCATATATTATAATAGGTGTATTCTTTGCTGTAATATAATAAAACACTTGAACGTTGGTTGGTCTTGTTTCATTAGAAGTTCGGGCATTGGGTGAGTTTGCGGAGTCAAATTTTATTGTCCCATCTGTGGAAGGACTTCCGGCAGAATCTGATTTGTTCGCACCTCCTGTTCCGAAACCTTGCGCAAACGCCCCAATTCCGTAACCTACTCCTGCGATAGACCTAATAGACGCTTGAGTTCCAGTAATCCTCTGCATAGCATCCAATTGTTCTAAACTCACTGAATAAAAATTGCTATCAACAGCGGTTCCAGATAATGCTATTTTTCCAGTTAAATTATCATTTATATTTGCATTTGCTTCAGTATCATAAAGAACATATCTTGTGCCAGTTCTTAAACCTAAGTAATAAACAGTTTCAGCATCAACACCTGTGCAAGGAGAAACATCAAAATAAATTGGTGTTCCATTTGGTATATCACTTCTTCCTAAATCAACATCATCTGCTGTTGTTACATCCCAAGCAGTAGATAATAAGTGTCCATAAATAGCACCTCTAACAAACTGCATTGACATATCTAATGTAGTAAAATGAATTCCGTCGGGCGAATTTGTATCACCAGAGCCATCACAGGGAAGTATTAAATCACTTATTGGAATTCCTGCATCAAAAAGGTCTGGATAATTTGAAATTAAATAAACGTGTTTACCTGAAAGAATTATATCTCCTCTTGCGTTTAAACCATTAGCATTTGGTTTTTGAGTATCAATATAAACTTTTCCAGCATCTTTTAAAGTTGCTGTTTGTTTAAAGAAAGAAGCCGTTGCTTGTTGCTTCCATCTTATAATCCAGTTAGCTGTAAAGTCAGAACCTCTTGTTTCATTAGAAGTTCTTGGTGGGCCGTTTGTGCCATCGTCAACAGCTTTAATCATTTGTGCTGCGCCTTGTTGTGTAAAATTTAAAAAAGGCACCGCATTATTTTCAGCTGCAATTGGAGTTGGTGAGTTGCCAACATTTCCACCTGTCCCATAATAAGTTGTCCCAGAAATAACAGCCCCTAGTTGCCACCCCTGAAAAGCATCTTCCTCATATACTCCACAAGAAGAAAGAATAACTGTTCCAGTAACGTTTCCATCAAAGTTAATTAAACCAGTAGCTCCACCTGTAATAGCATTAGCTTCGGTATTATAAAGTTTTATTGTAGAACCAGAAATTACACCAACAAAATAAACTGTGTTTTCATCAACAGGACTTCCGCCTATTGTTGGTAAAGTTCCGCCATTAGTATAAAACTTAACTGGAGTTCCATTCCTAACAAAAACTTGTTCTACTAAAGTAATTATTTCTGTTCCTGTATCAATACTTTGAATGACAGCATTATAAGCACCTCTTGGAACTCTTCCTCTACCGTCTGGTATTCTAAAAGTTCCATTTGCTATCATTGTTGTTACATCAGCGGAATCTTTTGAAAATCTATATCCAATCTTTGAGAATAAATCTGCATAAGTAGTTTGTGAAACTGCTCTGTAATCTGAAAATAACCAACCACTTGTTTCATCAAGTGAATCAATAGCACCTGCATAAGGAATCATTGTTCCTACTGGTTGACTTTCAGTATCAGTTGTAGTTGCTGCTAATACTTCACCAACATAAAAATTATCAAAAACATAATCAAAAGAATCAGTATTATCAGTATTACATTCAATAACTAATGTATAATCAGAATTATCATTTGTAGTAAAGAGAAATGAAAAGTCACTTACAGGCAATTGCTGTGCTTCTAACAATTCATCTGCTATGATATTTGTTTCATTATCAATTATTTTAATTCTGTAAGCATTTAAATAATCTGTATCTGGTTTAAAGATACATTTAAAGTTTAATATTTTGTTTTTATCTGCTTCATAAATAGTAAATGGATAAGTAACTTTTTTAGTTTGTTGATTACCTAATTCTTTAAATACTAATAATGAATATAAACCTGTTAAAGGTTGCAATGTTTCAAGACTTAAATTTATTTCTCCTGCATTAAAAGTCCATTTTGGTGCTATGCCACTATCAAAATTACCATCATCAATATAATTGTTTAATGTAGAACCTACTGCAGCAGGCATTGTAACCTGTTGCCAACCATCAATAGTATACAGCATAGTTATTTCTTGTCTGTCAAATATATCAATAGTATCAAATATTACTTTATTATATGATGAACCTGAGTTATAAATACTTACACGTGTACCAACAATTTCATATGGCGTTGTGTCAACTATTTTTTCTTCAACATTTGTGTTAACAATCAATTCAACTGTTCCACGATAAGGCGTATTATTAAATAATTCATCTATGCCCATTTTCATTGGTGCATCTTTTGACCAAGGCAAATCAGCTACATGCACTACCTGTCCTAATTTTAATAATGGATTATCAGCAAATAATATATCATAAGAAATTATATTTTCATACAATTCTACATTAAGAATATCACTCATTTAAAGCTCCTTCTAATACTTTGTATATTTTTGTATTTGCAGTAAAAACTGCTTGCATTTTTACTTTGTTGACTAAAACTTTTTGTATTGCAGTAATAACATAATCAATTATTGGATTATCAATATTTTCAATTATTCTTAGTCTAATAACTAATTTATTACTTTGTAAGTCAGGATAAACATATATTACTTCACAACGTGCCCAGTCAAATCTGTAAAGCTCAACATTTATAATTTGACCAATTTTAATATTTGAAAATAAAGCATCATAGCGTAAATGTATTTCTGTTTTTCTTGGTGTAAAGCCTATTTGTTGCATTAAATTTTTATAGAATATATTTACATCATCTTCATATACAAGTAGTGTGGTCATTGCTTCTGCAACTTTGCTTGTTGCATAATTTTCACGTATATAATTTGGTGTTAATTCTTCTGGTAAATCTGTAGTATCAGGATAGCCAAAATATCTAAATACATCACTATTATTCCAATGTTTATTCCAACCTATAATTGCTTCTGCAAAAGTATCTTCATAATTCTCTTCTATTTCAATATCATAGTAATTGAGTATATATTTTTTTTCAATATTTAATGTAGAATTTTGTGACAAGTCTGTTATAAGATATGTTACAGTATTATTTGGAAGCCATCTGAAAAAACCAAAAATTGAGCTGTTTATTTGTGGTAATAAGTCACGTATTGTTGTTGGCTTATCAATAAAAAAGCCTATTCTTAATGCTTTACTACGTGCAACTTCCCACGCAGTCATATCAAAATAACTTGAATCATATCTAAAATCACAATATAAAGTTAACCAATATCTTAAAATATCAAGAGCATTTTCAATTAAAACTTCATCGCTATCAACATAGCCTAAAATATCTGCTGATAATTTGTCAATATTTTGTATATTGCCATCTAATAAAAATGCTGCACTTGGTATACTTATATAATAAATATTGTTTGTTGTATCAATTATAGGCGTTATAGTAACATTTCTTTCATTATCATTAACATATACTGTTGTAACGCTATCTATATTTAATTGTGCAATATCAGCAACAATATATTTGTAAGCTGAAGCACTTGGTTCTTTTGAGTTTACACAAACTAATGGACAGCGTGATACTTTACCCCAAGGTTGTGTTATATAAGATGCAGCAGCATTATCATCAATATATGGATATAATTCTTTATTTATTTTTCTATTTGGTAATATTTGTGTTAAATTTTTCCTATTATCTTGAACAGTTACTTGTGCTTTGTTACCTAATTTAATATTTGAAATATAGCCAACACCATAGTCAGAAAACTCATCAAAGCTTTCTGGCATTTTATTATCATTATAATAATATAGCCGCAATAAATTTCCTGCTATTACTGACTTTATGAAAAAATCATAATAGCAGTTATTGTTTAATAAATTTACTGTAATACTTTTATAAGCTTGATTTCCAGACAATGCTAAATCTTTTTCCTGTGCAACTTGTGTAATATAGTTTAATGTATTTTTTTCTAAAACAGTTGCAATACTCTTTACAGGTTTATTGCTCCAGTATGCAAATATAACATCGCCTATATATAACGTAGTTAAGCCAATTTTATATGGATTAACACCGTTCCTAAGTCTAAAAATAAGTATTTTGTTATCTGTATTATAATAATATGTATTATTGGTTGTATAAACCATTGATTCATTTACAGCTGTTAAGAACAAATTGTCAGCTTTAAATGAACCAACACTAACTATATTAGGCATTTCTGGAAGTTCTGTTTTTAATTCATCAGCAATAAAGGGCCAAAGATTATTAAAATCTAATGCATAAACAAAATTGCGATAATTTATAACATATGGTATGAGTTTACTTAAATTTATTTCAGCTACAATAACTGTATAGCTCAAAATGCACCACCAATTCTATTAGTATCATAGTCTGTTTTTGTAAGTATTATTGGATTGTCAAGCGTACTTTCCATAAATGCTGTATAATCACTGTTCCATTTTTTTATTTTCATATTCTTAGCTAAAGGATATTGTGCTTTTCTTATATATACATTAAACCATAATGTTTCTGAATTTGTTACACTTATTTTAAATTGACTTTTAACAGTATTAAAATAATATGTTTTTGCAGGTGTTCCACCAAAAAATGCAGCATTCTGTTCAAATAATAAAATATTATTCATATCATAAATACGTATCTGCATTGGTGAATATATCGAAACGCGCTCAGAAACAACTATTTTTATTTGTTTATATGCATTAGTTGTTCCACTATACAAATAATTAGATGTATATGTTCTTATTATAGTAGTATTTGGATACTGATACATTAGGTCATGATAAACATCACTGCCACTAAAACCATCAGCTATAATCTTATTGTTTATGCTCTCAGCATCGCCTGGTATGTCTGAACCTGCCATAATGTTACAACCTCCAATGCTAGTTAAAAACAACACTAGTAATTTTATCTGCAATAATTGCATTGTCACTACCTCTAAATTTTATGTATGCATTACCAACATACAACATTTGCCACTTATCACTAAATATAGGTCCTGATGCAGCATATGTCATACCATAATTTAAAACTAATGAATCATCAACTGTATATCTGCCTTGTTTTTGTTCATCAAAATCTGGCAAAGTATTTGTAAATTCAGGATTTAATGTCAAACCATCAATAGAAGAAACTAATTTTATATAAACTTCACCATTAGTTAAGCCACCGGGTATTGTTATAGGTGTAGGACCATTAGACCTATATAGTGCGCCACCCATCATAATAACACTATTACCAGCAATCTCAGGTCGCTCATCAGTTGCAAAATTTGTTATAAAGACACCACCATTATTCATACCATAGTATAATGCCTGTAATGGTATTATAGGACTGCTTTCAGGTACAAGTTCTAATGCCATTATTTTGCCTCCTTAAAAGTAGTTTCAAAATTATAATAGGCATAATTTTTACCATATATTTTTCTTTTTGCTTGTATTCTTTCATTATCAAACAAAACACAAAGCTTATTGTTATAAAAAGTTCCAGCAGGATACTGCCAAATAAAAATTGGATATATTTGTCTATTGATTTTAAATAAACTTAAGTATTCAATGTATGTCATTTCATTAAGCCAAAATGATAATGATATACTTTCTGATGAAATTCGCTCTTGTGCATTATTTTGACCTAAACTTGAGGTATCAATATTATCAAAAAGCTGCAAACTTATTGTGCTGCTATCTGCTAGTGTTACTGCTTCAATTATTTTTGAAGCTTTCATATATCCTATTTCAATTAAATTATTATTAGTTATAATTATTTTAAGATATTTATTTTTTAATAGTAGTTCATGTATAATTGTTTGCTCAATAGCTATGTTTTCTTCCCCTAATTTAATTGTAAAATCTATATCTTCATAATATTCAATTACTAATGTGTTATCAAAATTATGTCCAGCAAAACAAATAACATCAATATCAAGAGGTTCAGTAATATATACTGCAGCTAAAGTTAATATAGACTTATATTTGACTGATAACCATGGGTCTATTAAATTTGCTATTGGATATAATAAATCTTCATTTGATACTACTATATTAGAAGTTTTAAGCATATTTTCTTTTGTTATAATCATCTTATAGCAGCTCCTTTTTGTGTAGTAATGCGACCGTCATTTATAGCAACTTGTACTTGTTTTTCAATTATTTCATTACCCAAATCAAGAAATAATGTTGCATATAGTATAGTAGGAGTAGCTGCTTGATTCAACTTGTCTGCAACATTTTTTTGTTGACTTTCATTAAGTATAAGTTCACCTGAATTTAAAAACGCCGGGACTTTATCACCACGATATGATGAACCAGGTACAATACCACCATCATTAAACTTTGGTGGTTGTGGCTTATTTTTTGTTATTTGACCATAGTTAGCTGCAGCTAAACCGCCCATAAGAGCTGCTGGTACAATGCCCCATGGCCAACCAAACTTTTCCCATGTTTTCATTACAGCTAATACGCCACTTGTTAAAGCCTGTGTTCTGTCATTATGCCAATTAACAACATCACGCTTATATTGTAGCTGTGCTATTTTTTTAGCTGCTTCTGCTTCTGCATCGGCACGTTTTTGTGCATATTCTTGCTGTATGTCATATTTAGCTATTTCTTTTTGCTTTGCAATCATCTGTTCTTCAAGTGCTGCTCTTCTTGCTAAGTCAACTTCAACAGCATATTCATCTTGTAATAATGCTAATTGATTAAGCATTTTTTCGCGTTCATTTTCTTCTGTAATGCCTGCAGCTTCTAATGCAGCTTGTTCTTGTGCATCGAGAGAATCTAGTATATTCTGCAAAGCAGTTTCTTGCTCTTTTATAGCTGTATCATAACTATTTGAAATTAAATTTGCAAATCTTGACGACAAATCACTCATTGTATCTAAAACATCTTTTGCTCTCTTTTTAAAAAGCTCTAATTTTTCTTTATCAATTAAAGCATCATAATAAGCATTTACTGCATTCTCAGCATCTTTAAAGCCTTCAACCGACGATAAAGCTCTTTGACGCTCAACCTCTATAAGCTCAAGATTAGTTTTGTACAAATTTCTTAATTTTTCGTTATAGCTTTCTTCTTGTTTTGTTGCATTTTCACGTGCTTTTTCTTTTTCGTTATAATCTTTTTCAAGGTCGGTATACATTTTTAACTGCTGATAATATTCTTTTATTGCATTGATAGCTTCTTCATCATTGCCGGCTTTTGCTATTGCACGTTGTTCTTCAGTTTGCCACAATTCAATCATTTTCTTTTGATATTCTTCAGCTAATTTTAGACGTGTGTTATCAACTACAATTAAGTTGCCATAGCCTTTCAATATTCTTTGAATACCGCCACCTTGAATTGTAAATTGATTATCAAGTAGTAGATTTATAGCTTTTAGAACAGCATTTGAACGCTCAAGTTCTGCATTATATTCAATATTATACAATGTTGATAATTTCTCACGCTCATTTATTTCAGCCAATGTAGCATCTAATTCTGCATAAGCCTTTTTTTGTATTTCAGCATCAGCTATTTGTTCTTTATTTTTAACTCTAAAGTTATATTTTTTCTGATAAAGTTCGTATAATTCAATTAAACGCTTGATTTCTTCTGATTCTGCACTTAAACCTTGTTCAATTAACAATTTTAAAGAAGCTTGATATGCGTTTGTAAGTGCTGTATTTCTGTCATATTCATTGCCTAATAACTTTTGATATTCTGCTGACTGCTTAAATGCTTTTTCTAAGCCACTATACGCTTCTTCTGTATTATATATTACTTTTTCATGATTAAGTGCTTCAATTCTCATTTGCTCAAGCATCATTTTAGCACGCTTTCTTAAACTAATTTCACTTTTTAGTTCAGCTTCAGCTTGAGCTTTTGCATTTTCAACACGCTGATTATACAATTCACGCTCAGTAGAAAGCATATTCTCAAGAATACCTATGCTAATACCTGCTTTTTGTACAAATTTATCATTAGCCTTTGCCATTTCAAGTACTTGCCATACGGCTAAACCTTCTGCGTCAGCTATTTCAGTTAAGGCTTCTTTAAGTCTAAAGGCATCTTGCACTGATGCCTTACTAAGACGACTTGCTTTAACACCAACTTGATTTGCTTGAAAAAAGAAGTCTTCTAAAGCACTTTCACTTATTTGCATTTCTTTTGCTAAATCACCAAAAGCTTTAGCAGAATCAGCATAATATTTTTTATTAACACTATTTGCATAGGCAACTGCACCAACATAGGCGCCAATTCCAGCAGCAGCAAGACTGAACCAGCTAACTAATGCTGCAAAACTTGGTATGAGTGCACCAATACTCAAACCCATTTTAGCTAAACCAAGCTTAACAGCAGTTAAGCCAAGTGAAAAGCTTAAAATGCCACTAGCTACTGTAGGCACTATTGCAGCTATAGCTAACAAGCTATCAGGAAATTTATTTAATATTAACAATAAAGCTGTTCCAGTATCATATAATGCACGCATTATTGGCTCAAGTTTGCCACCTATACTTAATCGTATTGCTTCTTGTGCATTTTTAAATTTATCAAATGAACCTTTCAATGTGTCCATTTGTATTTCCATAGCTTCAAAAGCCCTATTTGTGTCAGTTACTGCAGCAGTTAATTCTTTTATTCCACCTTCTGCATCAGATGCTTTTGATATAAGTGCCTGTAATTGCACACCGGATACTTTACCAAATATTGAGGCTGCATTTGTTGCATTAACACCATTTTCACGCAGTACATCAAAAATATCACCAAGCTCATTAGCTGCTGGATTTACTTGGTCAAATGTTATACCTAAACGTGATAAACGTTTATTAACAATGCTTGTTGAGTCAGCTAAATTGATAAGTATAGTTCTTAAGCCACGACCAGCTTTTTCACCACTAAAGCCTTGATTATACAAAACCTGCAAAGCACCAGTTGTTTCTTCAATAGATAAACCGAGACCTGCTGCAATAGGACCAACATATTCAAATGACTTTGTAAGTTTATTCATTGTTGCTAATGAATTTGTTATTGCAGCTGTAAATACATTTGCAATACGTGTAGACTCTGCTGTTTCTAAGCCATATTGTCGTGTAATTGTAGCAACAGTTTCAGATGTTTTTGCTAAATCAGACTGTGTTGCAATTGCAAGTGCATTAACACCATCAAGAGCTGCAACGGCTTCAGTTGCACTAAAGCCAGCAGATGCTAAATAGTATAAAGCATTTGCAGCTTCTGATGCTGTTGAGCGTGTTGTAGCACCAACGCGCCTTGCATTTTCGTCCATTAAAGCAAGTTCATCAGCCGTTGCACGTGCAACAGACTGTGTATTTGCTAATGATTGATTATACTCTGAATAAACACCAATCATTGTTTTAAATGCTGATGTAACTTTTGTATGTAATTTATGCACAGCCATCGTCATTACAGCATAACCTGTAACCCAAGACTGCTCAAGTTTTCCTGTTGATGTTTGTAGCTCTGCTCCAGTTGTTTTTATACCTTTTGCAAAGCCTTTAAAACTGTTTAATGCATTCTTAATACCATTTTCAAGTTGTGTTAAGCGTAGTTCTATTGTTGCATATAATGTGCCAGCATTATTATTTACTTTTGCCATTGAACTATTTTCCCCTTATCCAACGCATGCCTTCTTTTTCTGCTTTTTGACTTTCACGATAGTCAACAACTAATGCAAAAGCTGTCATGTCTATGTCTACTCTTTGTTTTTCTGTAAATATTCCACTTAAAAATTCACAAGGTCGTGTGTTATATTTTTCAGCTAAAAAACCTGCTTGTAATAAAGTTTGTTTTGTCAATTTATCAGCATCAGTTGCACGTCTTTGCATTAAAATATTTATAATAAATTCTGTAAAGTCTTCTGGCAATATAAAAGCTATTGAAAGCTCAAGTGTTTGTAATTTTTGACGATATATTTCACGTTCAACTTCTGTTGGTAGCTGTTTTATAAGTGCTTCTATTTCTTTTATTTCATTTTTAGCCTGTTTATAAAAATCTTTATTTGTTAATTGCTCTTCAAAATATTTAAAATTAGGTTCTACTAATGCAAGTTTAAGTATATTTTCATGTATATTTTTTGTTGCAACTATATTTTCTAAATCTA
>Ga0334882_1003901_pt1 | contig 13176 bp, 9 predicted proteins | sample GraSluR1_MG_5_FD_207226 | JGI IMG/M metagenome (GOLD analysis project Ga0334882, IMG submission 207226) | Sludge microbial communities from methane-producing bioreactor in Wageningen University, Netherlands - Granular Sludge_15_04-R1 | ecosystem: Engineered > Bioreactor > Anaerobic > Unclassified... | reverse complement strand
TAAGGCCCTCTCCGGACGGTAGAACCGTCGGAGCCGCCATAACACCGGCTCTTAATATTCGTTTCTTTTTACCCATTATAATACCCTCCCCCACCTCGGCGATAATCACCGCCAGCAGTACCAGGGCGCTGCCGATCCAGCCGTTCCGGGAAAACCGTTCTCCCAGGAAAAGAGCCGCCAGGATAACACCAAAGACCGCTTCGGTGGCGCAAAGAAGGGCTCCATGGCTGGAACTGGTGTACTTCAGGGCCACCGTTACCAGGATATGGGTGATGACGGAGCCGAAAAAGGTGATGTACGCCATCGAAAGAACCAGGGTCCGGTCAATCACCACCGGGGGATTTTCGAAAAGAAAGGCGTAGATCCAGAAGAGGACTCCCACCACCAGGGACTCCAGCAGCGCCAGGAGAAGGGGGTCCATCCGCTTGGCGTATATCCCCAAAAGGGCAATTTCAAAGCCGAAAAAAACCGCCCCCATCATGGTGATCGTATCACCCCGGGAGAGGGCAAAGCCACCCTGGAGGGTGAGGAATCCGATGCCGATCATGCAGAAAAAAACCGCCACAAAGTTATTGACCCCTGGTCGTACCCTGGTGAGGGCCCAGGCGATGAAGGGCACCAGAATCACATAAGCGCTGGTGATGAAGGCGTTGTTCCCCACACTGGTGAACATCAACCCCGTGGTCTGCCCCACAAACCCGCCGAACATCATCACCCCCGTCACCAGGCCCACCACAAGATCGTGCCTGGTCAGGCCTCTCAGCCTTTTCCAGAGAAAGGCCAGCAGGATGAGGGCGCAGATGGAGAACCGGACGGCGTTCAAATATCCCGGAGAGATGGTTTCCAGAGCCCGCTTGGCGAAGATGTAGTCCCCTCCCCAGAGCAGGGCGGAAAAAAGGATGACCAGATCGGCTAACAGAATCTTCCGGGTGTCGGAAAGATTATTCAGAAAAGCCATTTTGAAAGATACCTTTGAAAAGCTTCGGTTTTTTCTCTCTGTATCAACAAAAACCAAGCCCGTTTGGGCCGTTTGAGCGGCAGGATCATGTTAGAGTGAAAAGAAGGACCTGTCAATATTGTGGGGCCGGGATGAATATCGGGGCTTGCATAATGCTTATCATTTTGGTTATATTTGTGGCAACTAACTTATTTATGTGAGGATTGCTGATTATGGCAAGAAACAGCACGGCCCGGGGGAAGGTGGTAAGGCGCCTGGGCCTGAATATTTACGGAAACGACAAATACGACCGGCTTCTGAAAAAGAAGCCCCAGGGGCCGGGAAAAGCCCCCCGTGACCGCCAGCGGGGAAGCCGCAGCGAATATCAGAGGCAGCTTTTGGAAAAGCAGAAACTGAAATTCACCTACGGCGTCACCGAGAGGCAGCTGAGGAACATCTACCGCGGCTCCACCGGAAAGGCGGGCAAGACCGGAGACAACATGGTGGCCGCCCTGGAGAGCCGGCTGGACAACATTATCTACCGGAGCGGATTCGCCGCCACCCGGCCCCAGGCCCGGCAGCTGGCCACCCACGGTCTGTTTTTAATTAACGGTCACCGGGTCAACGTACCATCCCTGAAGCTCTTTCCCGGAGATACCCTCACCCTCCGTCCCGGCGAAGGAAGAACCGCCCTGGTCCGTTCCAACCTGGGCCGGAACAACCGCCTCCTGCCCCCCTGGCTGGAACGCTCCGATGACAGTCTGGCCCTGAAGGTAACCGCACCGCCCCGGGTCGGTGAAGAGGAATCGCCCGCAGATATGCAGCTGGTGGTGGAGTACTTCGCCCGCTGATACCATTAAGTTTAGATTTTTACTATAATAATCGACGGAAACGGGAGGATTTTATGAAAGAGAACCTGGGTTTTGAAACTTTGTCGCTCCATGCCGGCCACCCCGGCGACCCCGCCACGGGATCCCGGGCGGTGCCGGTATACCGCACCGCCGCCTACCTTTTCAAGGACACCGGCCACGCCGCCCGCCTCTTCGGCCTGGAGGAGCTGGGGAACATCTACACCCGGCTGGGAAACCCCACCCAGGAGGCCCTGGAACAGAGAATTGCCGCCCTGGAGGGCGGTGCCGCCGCGGTGGCCCTGGCCTCGGGGACCAACGCCATTCATTACGCCGTGATTAACCTCTGCGCCGCCGGGGACGAGATTGCCGCCAGCAGCAGCCTCTACGGCGGCACTTATACCATGTTCCACGACATCCTTCCTGCCTTCGGCATTAAAACCCGGTTTTTTGACATCAATGAACCTGAAACCCTCCAGGCGGCCCTGAACGATAAAACAAAACTGGTTTTTACCGAAACCATCGGCAACCCCGCCCTGGATGTGGCGGACCTGCCCCGTCTGGCCGAAGCAGCCCATAACCACGGGGTGCCCCTGATGGTGGACAACACCTTCGCCACCCCCTACCTCTGCCGGCCCCTGGAGCACGGGGCGGATATCGTCATCCACTCCCTGACCAAGTGGATCGGGGGCCACGGCACGGGTATCGGCGGCGTGGTGGTGGACGGCGGCCGGTTTGACTGGACCGGCGGGAAGTTTCCCCTTATGACCGAGCCGGACGAAAGCTATCACGGCATCCGGTACGCCCTGGATCTGGGCCCCCTGAATCCCGTGGCCTACGCCCTGCGGCTAAGGCTGGTGCCGCTGCGGAACCTGGGGGGCTGTATCTCCCCCGACAACGCCTGGCTGTTCCTCCAGGGCCTGGAGACCCTGGCCCTGCGGATGGAGCGGCACAGCGAAAACGCCCTGAAGGCGGCCCTGTTCCTGAAGGATCGCCCCGAAGTGGCCTGGGTCCGTTATCCCGGCCTGGAAGACGACCCGTCCCACGAAAAGGCCCAAAAGATCCTGGGATCTCCCGGGGGGAAATTCTCAGGCTTCGGCGGCATGGTGGTCTTCGGAATCAAGGGCGGACGGGAAGCGGGAAGCCGGTTCATCGATGCCCTGAAGATCTTCAGCCACCTGGCCAACGTGGGGGATGCCAAATCCCTGGCGATCCACCCCGCCTCTACCACCCACTCCCAGCTTGATGAAAAAGCCATGGAGTCCGGGGGGATAACCCCCGATCTGATCCGGCTTTCCATCGGTATCGAATCGGCCGATGATATTCTGTGGGATCTGGATAACGCCCTGGCCGCCGCGGCGAAATTAACCTAGGAGGATTTTTCATGCCGATAAAAATTCCTGTAAACCTGCCCGCTTCCAGCATCCTCCAGCGCGAAAACATCTTTGTCATGAACGAAGAAAGGGCGGTCCACCAGGACATCCGGCCCCTGAAAATCGCCATCCTCAACCTGATGCCCACCAAGGTGGAAACAGAAACTCAGATTCTCCGTCTCCTGGGGAATACGCCCATCCAGCTGGAGGTGGAACTCTTGAAAACCGACAGCTATACATCGAAAAACACCTCTGAAGAGCACCTGCTTGAGTTTTACCGACCCGTCCGGGAGGTGATGGACCGCCGCTACGACGGCCTGATCATCACCGGGGCCCCGGTGGAACTGATGGAATTTGAAGAGGTGGATTACTGGAAGGAGCTCACCGAAGTGCTGGACTGGGCGGACAGCCACGTCTTCTCCCTCCTCTCCATCTGCTGGGGGGCCCAGGCAGCCCTCTATCACTATTACGGGGTGCCCAAAATCAGATTGGAACAGAAACTCTCCGGGGTCTTCGAGCACCGGGTGCTGGAGAAAAACAGCAGACTCACCCGGGGCTTCGACGACCGGTTCTACGCCCCCCACTCCCGCCATACCACGGTGGCCCGGGAAGAACTTTTACGGCGACGGGATCTGAGGATCCTGGCCGAATCGGATAAGGCCGGTGCCTATCTCATGGCTTCGGAAGATTTAAGGCGGGTCTTTGTCACCGGCCACAGCGAATACGATCCGGGAACCCTGCGATACGAATATGAAAGAGATGCGGACCGGGGCCTGAATCCCCCGGTGCCGGAGAATTACTTCCAGGGAGACGACCCCCGGAACGAACCGATGGTGCTCTGGCGGAGCCACGCCAACCTGCTTTTTGCCAACTGGATCAACTATGCGGTCTACCAGGAGACCCCCTTCCAGCTGGAAAAAATCGAAGAGTGCCGGAACGATCCGGAGTGTCAGGAGTCAATTTCAAATAGCGGAAATTTTTGAGATTGGCTCTCAGGGATAAAATTCCTTGACCCGGCCCACCTGGCCCGATTCAAGCCGGACCTTGATGCCGTGGGGGTGAAAAGACGATTTGGTGAGCAAGGTCTGAACCACCCCCTGGGTGATCTTCCCCGTGGGCTGATCCTGCTTGAGGACAATTCCCACCTTCTGCCCCGGTTTCACGTCGGAACGCTGTCTTCCATCCATATTCTTTCCTTTTTCCTGCGGATTTTTTGGGGATATCCCGCCCTGGAACTCATCCCCTCGGGGACCCTATCATAGAATTGCTAAATATGTTAAGGTTTCCTATCTTGTTTGATAAATCCCATCCATCGGAGTTCAATAATACATGACTTTCAATAAACTCGGGTTAAGGGCGGAACTGCTTCAGGCCCTGGAAAAAAAAGGGTACAGCCTGCCCACCCCCATACAGGCCCAATCCATCCTTCCCATTCTGGAAGGAAAAGACGTGATGGGCGGCGCCCAGACCGGAACGGGGAAAACCGCCGCCTTCACCCTGCCGATGCTGCAGAACCTTTTCAAAGACTATGAAGGCAAGGGATTTAGAACCCCCCGGGCCCTGATCCTCTGTCCCACCCGGGAACTGGCAGCCCAGATCCTTCAGAGCATCTACGATTACGGCGCCTTTTTGCCCCTGGAAGCGGCGGCCATCTTCGGAGGGGTCAAGATCGGTCCCCAGATCGATAAAATCCGCCGGGGCCTGGACATCGTGGTGGCCACCCCGGGACGGCTCATCGACCATCTCAACCAGAAAACCCTGGATCTTTCCAAGGTGGAAATTCTGGTTCTCGACGAGGCGGACCGGATGCTGGACATGGGGTTCATCAAGGATATCCAGAAGATTCTGAAGGTGTTACCCCCCCGGCGGCAGAACATGCTGTTTTCCGCCACCTTCAACAAGGATATCAAGAAACTCTCCCAGGAGCTGCTGAACAAGCCGGTCCTCATAGAGGTGAATCCCGAAAACAGCGCCGCCGAACTGGTGGAGCAGGTGGTTCATAATGTAGAAAAAACCGACAAGCGGCACCTCCTGGCCCATCTGATCAAGGAGGGGAACTGGTACCAGGTCCTGGTTTTTACCCGGACCAAGCACGGCGCCCAAAGGCTCAGCCAGCAGCTGGTCAAAGCGGGAATAACCTCCCTGGCGATCCACGGCGACAAGACCCAGGGGGCCCGGACCCGGGCCCTGGGAGATTTCAAACAGGGAAAACTTCAGGTTCTGGTGGCCACGGATATCGCCGCCCGGGGCCTGGACATCGTCCAGCTCAGCCACGTGGTTAATTTCGATATCCCCAACGCCCCGGAAGACTACATCCACCGGATCGGCCGGACCGGCCGGGCCGGAGAGGTGGGTCAGGCCATCTCCTTCTGCAGCCCCGACGAGGCGGATAAACTCAAAGCGGTGGAAAAACTGCTGGGCCGGAAGATCCCCGTAGAGAAGGTGACCGATTTTATCGCTCCCGCCCCCCGGGACGATGCGGCTCCCCGACAGAGGACTTCCTACCCCGCCAAAGGATCAACCGAAGAAACCTCAAGAGGACCCCGGACTTCCCGGCCCGCCAAGGAACCGGTATCCCGTAAGGTCAAGGAAAAGGTGACCCGGACGGTAAAAGAACTGGTATCCCGGACCGTGAAGGAACCGTCATACCGGTCCGCCAAAGATTCGGTGAACCAGGCCGTCAGGGAATCGGTATCCCGGGCTGTAAAAGAACCGTCATCAAAACCGGACAAGGACTCATCACCCCGCCCCGCCAGGGAACCGGCCTACCGGAAAAAGAGCGGCTCTCCTCCCCCGCCCCGGGAAGAAGAAACCGCCCAGGCCCCTCCGATCAGCCGGGTCGCCCGGCCCGCCGGGCAGGCAGGACAAGGTTCCGCTTCGGCCAGGGCAAAACGGCCCGGAGCCCGGGGAAGCGCCTCGGGGAACCGGGCCGGCGGCCGGCCCCGGGCGGGAAACCGAAGCGGCCGGGCCTGAATGCGGCCCTCGCCCGCCTGAGAGGTTAATCCCCTTTCTTCCGGGCCGCCTCCATCATGGGACTCTCTTTAAGCAGCAGCACCAGCAGCACCGCCGCCACGGCGGCGGCAAAAAAGAAGACCATGAACCCGCCCAGGTAAGCGTTGTTTCTGACGCTCATCCCCGCCACAAACACCAGGCCCGTGATCTGACCCGACAGGAGCAGCAGCCCCTGGGAGGTGGATTCCGGCGCCGGTGCGCTCACCTCGGCGGCATACTGAAACCCGATGGGCCCGGCGCTCATGACGAAAAATCCTAAAATGAATGAGGAGGCCAGGGCCAGGGCATAGGCGGCGGCAGGGTCGGCAAAAAGCCTCCCCGCGAAGGTCAGGCCGAAGAGGCCCGGCACCATCCCTCCCATGCAAAGCACCAGAAAGAGCCGGCGCTTCATGAATTTATCCGACAGGATCGGCAGCGCCAGGGCGCCGATTACCCCCCCCAGAAGCATGAGCACCCCTATCATGCCGTCCGAGTCCGCCACCCCCAGAAATCCCGCGATGGAATCCACCATGGAGCTGACGGCGTTGAATATCCCCAGGCCGATGAAAAAAAGCAACAGGGTGATTCTCATGTCCCGCAGGGAAAGGATTCTCTTGAGCCCCGCCGTGAAGGGGGCGGGCCGGTACTCCTCCCGGCTCGGCGGCGTGGGAGGCCTTTCCCTCATGAAAACCAGGGCCGCCACCGCCGCCGCGGCGGTAAATACACCGTAGATCAGCAGCATCCGGTCCATCCCCTGGCCGTACCGGGGGTCGGCGGGGGAAGAGACCACCATCAGGGGAGTAACCGCCATCACCAGGATGATGCCCAGGTACTGGGCCAGGGCCGCCAGCCCCGCCGCCAGGCCCCGTTCCTTTAAGGGGAACCAGCGCACCGTCAGGGCGGTCACCCCGTTGATGATGAAGGGCTGGGCCGCCGCCAGGACCAGCTGAGAGACCAGGACAACGGCGAAATGGGCGCCGAAGAGCCCCTTTACCAGGCCCGCCGCCCCCGCCAGGGCCGCCCCGATGCCCACCCCGCGGCGGATACCGTAGGTGTCGATCACGTAGGAGGCGGGAAGGCAGAAAACCAGAAACAGGAGCATGTAGCTCATGGCCAGAAAATCCACGTTGATCAGGGAAGCGGGATCGAACTGGCCGGCGTAGAAAACCTCCGCCGCCCGGGCCACCGGGGCATGGGTGAGCCACTGGATCTCCACCGCCACGGTGATAAGCATGAAAACCGCCAGAACCACCCACCGGTAGCCGTAAACCTTGACGTCCTCTTTCATTCTTCCCCTCCGTTGAGACTCCGGAAAGCCTCCCTGTTATTCTTGTAAAGTTTGATGAAGACCCCGTAGTTTCGCCGGTAAACCTCCCGGTGTGTCGGGTCGGGTTCGAACCGGCGCCTCACCGGAATGACCTCCCGGACCCGGTCCAGCCCTTCAATCCAGCCCAGTCCCGCCGCCGCCGTCAGGGCCGCCCCCAGGGCTCCGGCGTTCTGGGGATTTTCCAAAGATTCCACCGGCTTTTCCAGGATGTCCGCCAGGATCTGGCTGGTCACATCCGAGGCGGCTCCGCCCCCGACGAAACGGATCACCTCCGAAACCGCCGTCTTAGAGGCCACCGCCGAGAGCATCCACCGCTTGTGGTAGGCCAGACCCTCCACCACAGCCCTGACCATCATCCTCTTTCCCGTATCAAGACCCAGGTTGAAGAAAATTCCCCGGGCGTTCCGGTCTTCGAAGGGGGAACGGTTGCCGTGAAGCCAGGGGGTAAAAAGCACCCCCCCGCAGCCCGGTTCGGCGGCGGCGATGACATCGTCGAGAAAATCCATCAGGCTGTTGTAGGAACTCTCCAGCGATGCGGCCACATCCACCTTCTGCTGATAGATGCCGATGGCGTCCAGGGCCAGGTGATCCCTCACCCACTCCAGGCACTTGCCGCTGGTCTCCTGTTCGGAGATGTAGTTGTAGGTGCCCTTCCGGGCCCCGATGATCGAGGCGATCAGGTGGGGCAGGTCCAGGGTCCGCCGGGCCACCACCGCTGAAACCCAGCCGCTGGTGCCGATGTAGACGTGGGTATCCCCGGGATTCACGCAGCCCGATCCCAGGGCAAGCATGGTCAGATCCCCGCCCCCGCCGAAAACCGGGGTTCCTTCGGGAACCCCCAGAAACCGGGAGGCCTCGGCGGTGAGAGGTCCCGCTACTTTTTCCGCAGCCTCCACCTCAGGGAGATGTTCGGGATTCACCCCGAAGAGGCGGCAGAGCCGGCGGCTCCACCCCAGACGGCCGGGGCGGGTGTCGTAGAGGAAGGTGGAATTGGCCGAATCGGGGGTCATCACCGTGCGGCCGGTGCAGCGGAGGACCAGGTACTCCTTCACATCCAGCCACTTGTGAATCCGGGAGAAAACCTCCGGTTCATTATCTTCCACCCATTTATACTTCCAGAGGGGATCTTTTACGCTGGCGGAGACCCCGCCGGTGAGGTACAGGGAGGCAAGCAGCTTCCCGGCGTTCATCCCGGCAATCTTTAAACCATGAAAAAGGTCCCGGCGCTGCTGCCGGGTGCCCCGTTGATCCATGTAGCTCATGGCGGGCCGCAGGGCCCGGCCCTCCCGGTCCACCAGAACCAGGCCCTGCATCTGGGAGCAGAAGCTGATGCCCCGGACGGCCTCCGGGGGTACCTTCGTCTTTTCCATCACCCGCCGGGTGGTCACCCCCAGGGCGGCCCACCACTCTTCGGGATCCTGTTCCACCCCCCCGTTGGGCAGCACCGTCAGGTTGTAGCCCTCCAGGGCGGCGTCCACCAGCCGCAGGGTGCCTTCCATCTTGTAGAGGCAGGTCTTGGCCCCGGTGGTGCCGATGTCGAAAGAAAGGAGATACCGATCCTCCATGGCTAGCCCTTTCTCAGTTTGGAGTATTTTTTCAGGTAGACCTGGTGCATCAGGGCCGCCTCAAACCTGTTGATCTCTTTGGCTCCCCCCAGGAAAGAGGCCTCGATAAAAGCGCGGCACCCCTTCTCCAGCACCTCGCTGCAGGTCACCGCCTCGGCCATGTCCCGGCCCAGACAGACCGCCCCGTGGTTGGCCATCAACGCCGCCATCCGGCCCCGCAGGGCTTTCAGGGTTACCTTGACGATCTTTTTGGTGGACGGCAGGGCGTAGGGGGCCACCCGCACCGTGGGGCCCACGATCTGGGCCAGGTCGTCCAGCACTGCCGGCACCTCCCGGCCCGCGGCGGCGCAGGTGGAACAGCTCTGGGCGTGGTGATGGATCACCGCCCTCACCTCTTTCCGCTCCCGATAGACCCCGATGTGAAGCCCCTTCTCGCTGGAGGGCTTGCGGCCCTCAAAGCTGCCGTCCTCCAGGTTCACCTTGACGATATCCTCTTCGGTCATCACCGCGTAATCCACTCCGCTGGGGGTGATGAGCATAAATTTTTCATCCAGTCTCAGGCTTACGTTCCCCCAGGTCCCCTTGACCAGCCCCAGCGCCACCAGGGCCCGGCCCGTTTCCAACACCAGCCGGCGCCCCGCCTCTTCGGTCAGCTTTTCTTCGGTCATCTTAAAGCCCCTCCAGGACCGACCTATCGGCCTTGTCAAAAACCCGGGCAAACCGCTCCAGGGCATCGTCGATCACCTCGTCGGTGTCGGCGGCGCTGGTGTACATCCGGCTTCCCGCCAGGGTCACCAGCCCCTCGGCCAGGTAGGCGGCGCCGAACTCTTCCATCATGAACTTCCGGGTCTTGATCTCTTTCAGCACTTTAGTGATTCGGAGAAGGTCCAGCCTGATGAACATGGCGCCGATGGTTTCCAGGTGGCAGATGGAACCTTGATTGTAGGCCACGTAGGGCAGGTTCCGTTCCGTGATAAGCTTTTCAAGTCCCCGGTTAAGCCGGTCCCCCGCCCGGCCCGCCGCGGCGCAGGCGTCGGTGCGTTCGATCTCTTTGATGGCGTGGTAGCCCGCCGCAGAGGTCAGGGGATTGGCCGCCATGGTGCCGCCGCAGTAGGCCCGTTTTTTCCCGCTCTCCAGCCCCGCCGCCAGTCGGCGGATGCACTCCCGGCTGCCCCCCAGGCCGCCGGCGGAAGGATAGCCCCCCCCCACCACCTTGCCGAAGATGGTCATGTCGGGCCGGACCCCGAAGGAACCCTGGGCGCCCCCCAGGCCCACCCGGAACCCCGTGACCACCTCGTCAAATATCAGTAAAGCTCCATGTTTGTCGCAGAGCCGCCGCACCCCGGCGTTGTAATCCCGGTCCACCGGCCGGGTGCCGCTTTCGGGGCCCAGGGGCTCCAGAATCACCGCCGCGGTTCCCCCCCGCAGTTTGTTAAACCGCAGCACCCTCTCCAGGGATTCCAGGTCGTTGGGCCTGGCCTCGGTGGTGTATTTCACCGCCGCCCGGGGAATCCCGTGGGCCTCAAACCGGCGGGTCCCGGGAATCTTCAGGCTGTAGACCATCTGATCCGACCAGCCGTGGTAGGCCCCGCCGATCTTGATGATATTCTTCTTTCCCGTCACCAACCGGGCCACCCGCAGGGCCGCCATGACCGACTCGGTGCCGGACCCGAGCATCCGGAACATCTCCACCGCCGGCATGTGACGGTTGATTTCTTTAGCGATCTTCAGCTCGTATTCATGGAAAAGCCCCGTGGAGGGGCCGCAGGTTTTTAACAGGTCCATCACCGGCTCCCGCACCGCCGCGGGGTTGTTCCCCAGGATGGTGGGCCCCCCGGACTGGAGCAGGTCGATGTACCGGTTTCCATCCCGGTCGTAGAGATGAGCCCCTTCGGTCCGGTCGATCACCACCGGAAAGGGATAGTTGAAGGCCAGGTTGTGCTGTACCCCCCCGGGAATATACTCCTTCGCCTCGGTGACCAGGACCTTGGAAGCAGCCAGGCTCTTATCCAGCCGGGCCAGGTACTCCTCCATGGCGTCCCGGCGGATCCCCACCGGGGGAAGGGCCATCAGGGCCTTCAATTTCTCGTTAATCTTCCCCGCGTCGGGGTAATCGGTAAGGGCGTATCCCATGACAAACTCCTGAAAAAATCGGTGTGGCGCCGCCTTTGGTTTTGGTGAGCGGCTGCTCACTTTTTATCAGTATACACCGGTTTGGGGGAAATGCAAGGGGAAATTATCAGCTTGAGGGAACCAGCCTTCACTCCCTTCCCTGGGGAAAAACCTTTCTTCCTGGCATTCTGAAAATTCATACAATCGGTTGATAGCAGATTTTTTTCTTTGTGATACCTTAGATCTCATCGGGGTTTTTTTGCAGACAGTTTTCTTTCGATGAACAAAAGACCAAGTCTGCAGACCACGCGTTAATACCGTGGCAGAACCCGCTGTTCGCTATTTCGAGGATAGGGAATCATGAATAGACCGCTTTTTCTTACGGGACTGATAATTCTTATAACAGGAATTTTGTCGTTGATATCGGGTTGTGAAATGGAAATGGACTCTCCCTTTCTGGAAGCCATTCAGGAGAGAATAGCCGAAGATGTGGAAGAGGCAGCGGGTGGTTCCCAGACAAACGAAGACCCACCCACACCATATTTAACCATAACCCATCCTAATGGCGGAGAATCATTCAAACCAGGCCAGGATCTTACCATTTCGTGGCTAAGCAATGCGCAGGATGTCCCCGTTCGTATTGATATTTTCAAAGGAGAAGATATAGCGGCAAACATCAGTGAATCAACCATGAATTCCGGTACATTCTCATGGAAGATCCCTGAAGAACAAGCGGAGGGAGATGATTACAAAATATCCATTAGCGGCGTGGGAGAGGATTCATTCCATGATATCAGTGACGAATCATTTTCGATCGGCAATATGCTGGTAAGCTATCCCAACGGTGGTGAAACTTTTGCGACAGGAGGAGAGTGCACCATAACATGGGTTTCGAATTATCCGGGTACCATTGCCATTGATGTTGGATCGAATGATACTTGGACAACCATCGCCACGGGAGAAGAAAATGACGGTTCTTATCACTGGTCTCCCATCACCGTAACCGGCTCGATGAATTACCGCATCAGGGTGAGAAGTGAGTCTGTAGCCTTTAGTGACGAAAGCAATGGCGACTTTGCCGTGGTAGACGATACCCTGTCAGTGCTTTCACCCGCCGCCGCTGCGTTCACCGGAGCGGGAGACGAAATGACCGTATCCTGGACGGGAATTCTCAGTGGTAACGTCAAAGTGGAACTATTTAAAGGCGCTGCCCTCTCGGCAACCCTGGCGGCCAACACACCGAACGACGGTTTATTAACGTGGACCGTCCCCCCGGCACAGCCCGCAGGGGATGACTATAAAATAAAAATCTCAACCCTTACCAGTCCGTCTTTCTTCAGCATGAGTGAAGCGTTCACCATGGAATCTCTTTCATTAACATCTCCCACCGCCGGGACGATAACCGAGCAGGGCGTATCCAGAAACATCACCTGGACATCCAGTGGGAAGGGTTATGTGAAGATCGAGCTGTTCAAGGGTACAAATCCCAACCCCATTGCGGTTATCAATTCCAGCACCGAGAATGATGGATCCTTAAGCTGGACTCCCACCCAGTCTGCCGCGGGAGATTACCATCTCAAAATATCCTCTCTCAATGTGACCACGCAAACCAGTGAAGGTTCCTATTTTACCATTGAAAAAATTGCCGTTACGGCTCCGACGGCGGGTCAGCTTTTTGCTTCCGGTGTGAATACTACCATCTACTGGACGTCCAGCGGGACAGGTTCGGTCGATATCCAGTTGTATCGTAACACCACGCCTGTGGGTTCTGTTATAACAACGCCGAATGACGGAGACTACACCTGGACCTTCGCTGCCGGTCTATCCGCAGGAACAAATTATAATTTCCGGGTCAGGCGATCAGAAGCCCTGGGGATCGGCGCCTATAGTGCTCAGTTTACCGTGGAGAGGATAACTCTCACGGCGCCCAACGGGAATACCGTCTTTACCCCTGGAGGGGCTTGTCCCATCACATGGACAGGATCCGGCTTAGGCACAGTTAAGATTGAACTTCTTAAAAATG
>Ga0334882_1003900_pt1 | contig 13179 bp, 9 predicted proteins | sample GraSluR1_MG_5_FD_207226 | JGI IMG/M metagenome (GOLD analysis project Ga0334882, IMG submission 207226) | Sludge microbial communities from methane-producing bioreactor in Wageningen University, Netherlands - Granular Sludge_15_04-R1 | ecosystem: Engineered > Bioreactor > Anaerobic > Unclassified... | reverse complement strand
TTGGCACCCCTTTTGCCGGTTCGCCGCAATCCGCCTCCGAGGTCACCGCCGCGGTCAAAGCCGCCACCGACATCCCCATCAGCGTCAAACTGGCGCCCAATGTGCCCAACATCGCGCGCATCGCGCAGGCGGTGGTAAAGGCTGGCGCAGATGCCATCACCGCCGTCAACACCATGCCCGGCATGCTCATTGACGCACACGCCGCGCGCGCCGTGCTTTCCAACCATGTCGGCGGCGTATCCGGTCCCGCCCTCAAACCAGTAGCCCTGCGCTGTGTGGCGGAGATCGCTCGCGCAGTGGACGTGCCCATCATCGGCACCGGGGGCGTCACCAACGGAGAAGACGCCGCCGAAATGATCATGGCGGGCGCTTCACTGGTTGGCGTAGGCACCGCCGTGTGGTACCGCGGCGTGGAGGTATTTTCTGACATCACCACCGAACTGGCGGCTTTCATGGCTGCCGAAGGCTACGCGACCATCGACAGTATGCGGAGGTTGGCCTTATGAAACATCCTGACGGTTTGTACAAAGCTTTCCGCCTGCAAGAGATCACGCAGGAAAACTACCGCACACGCAGTCTGCGCTTTGCTGGGCCCCTGCCCGGCGCGCAGCCCGGCCAATTCGTGATGGTATGGCTGCCGCAAGTGGGTGAACGCCCTTACTCCATCAGCAGTGCTGACCCCTTCACCCTGACCGTGGTGGCGGTGGGCGAATTCAGCGAGCACATGTGCCGCTTGATGCCCGGCGAGCGGGTGTGGGTGCGCGGGCCGTTGGGCGCAGGTTATGTATTAAAAGGAAAACGTCACCTGCTGGCAGGCGGTGGTTACGGCTCCGCACCTCTGTTGTTCCTGGCACGCGAAGCGCGCAAACATGGCGACGTTGTCCATGTTTGTCTGGGGGCGCGCACCGCCGAAGAAGTCCTGCTGACAGATTCTTTCACCACCATCGGCTGTCATTTGCACATCACCACCGATGACGGTTCACTGGGCAGCCAGGGGCTGGTCACACAGGCGGTCAGCGCAGTGCTCGCTGCGCATGTCATCGATACCCTCTACGGCTGCGGCCCGCTGCCCATGCTGTCCGCCCTGGCGCGTGTATGCCGCCAGGCGCTCCTGCGGCATCAGTTGTCGTGGGAAGCCCTCATGCGCTGCGGTATCGGGCTGTGCGGTTCATGCGAGCTGCCCGAAGCTGTGTGCCGCGACGCTGGCATCCCCACCGGCTGGCTGGCCTGCATGGACGGCCCGGTATTCGAACACCTGCCGGACTGAACTTTTCTTCCGCCGCGTAGGGACAAGGCTTGACCTTGTCTGAAGACGGACAGCCACAAGGGCTGTCCCTACCTTCACCTTGCTTGTGGAGTTCCTGTTTTGCCTACCATATCAGAACCATCTACGACTGATCACGCCCAACCGAACAGTATACTTCGGGCTTCTCCGCCCGCATATAGTATGACACACTCGAAATGGTATCAAAGAAACCTGGTTACCCACCGCTTCACGTTGGAAGAAACCGGGTTTACATCAGCATTCCTCAGCCTGACAGCCCGGAGAGGTGTTCCCGCAGTTTCTCCAGCACCAGCAATTCACGCTTGATCCACAGCATATGATCAACCGATTGGCGCACGCAGATACCGGCGTTGACGGTAATGGCGCTGTCCACATCCACCCATTCCGGCTGCATCTGCAGATCGCGCTCATAATCTTCTAACTTCTGCGGGCAGACCCCTTCGGTGACACGGCAGAAATACAGGTATGACGTGAAGCGCAGGAACTCGTATTCGGGCTCCATGGCATACCTCCACTCGACTACTTTGCCAAACGCATCGCCGATCTCCGTCAACTCTGCACCCAATTCCTCACGCACCTCGCGCCGCAGGGCATCGGCGTGGCTCTCGCCTGGCTCAATCCCACCGCCTCCGAGAAAATAATCGCCATTTACGGCAGAATGCAGCATCAGCAGTCGCTTTCCTTTCAGGATAATGGCACGCACCGCATGACGTTCGATCACTCGCCCGAACCCGGCGGTGGAACCGCAATGGCGGATTTCAGCCAATAGCGGCATCGGCGGTATGGCGGTAATGATGGGGTTGGTTGGCTCGCTCACCCGCTAATCATACCGTAAAAATGTTCAGTGAGGCAGGCTTCAACACTGCGTTTTCGCTCTGTGAAAATCAAACTTATAAACTTTATATTAATTCCGGTAGCAATCAACAAGGCAATTTGATATTATAGAAGAACAACTAAAAAAATAACCATGTCAGATTGAGGTGGATAATGACAAAAGAAAATCACAATTCTATTAAACCTGATCCCGCAGGGATCATCGAGGATTACCGGCTTGCCTACAAATCCCGTCAGGCAGCCGTCATTGGCAGGCGTGAAGTACTCACCGGCAAAGGCAAATTCGGTATTTTTGGCGATGGCAAAGAACTTGCCCAGATCGCCATTGCGCATGCTTTCCAAAAAGGCGACTGGCGCTCAGGCTATTACCGCGACCAGACCTGGATGATGGCGTTGGATTCGCTGACATTGGAGCAATTTTTTGCCGGCATTTATGGCAATCCGGATCCCAAACTTGAACCGCATTCATCAGGCCGCAACATGAATAACCATTATTCATCGGACCTGTTGGATGAAAACGGTGATTGGCATAGTCAGGTGGACTCCTACAATTCTGGCGCCGACATTGCTTCGGTAGCGGCCCAAATGCCCCGCGCGGTCGGCCTGTCGTATGCCTCCGTGCTGTACCGTAAGCTGGAGGAGCTGAAACAATTCAGCGATTTTTCGCACAACGGCAATGAAGTCACCTGGGTCACGATTGGCAACGCCTCCACCGCAGAAGGCCTATTCTGGGAAACGGTCAACGCTATCGGTGTGCTGCATGCGCCAGCGGTGATCACCATCTACGATGATGGGTACGGTATTTCGGTGCCGAACCAGTTTCAAATGGTAAAAGAGAATATCTTTTCCATTCTCAAAGGGTTCCAGCGAAATCCATGCCCGGCGGAAGAACGCGACAGCGGGTATGATCTCTATTCCGTACACGCCTGGGATTATGCTGAACTGATGGCAACCTACCAGAAAGCTGGAGAGATCGCCCGCAAGCACCACATTCCCGCCCTGGTGCATGTGACCGAAGCCACGCAACCCCTGGGACATTCCACCTCCGGCTCGCATGAACGCTATAAAGATGAAGAACGCCTGGCATGGGAGAAAGAATTTGACTGCCTGGTACAATTCCGCCGGTGGATCATCGCCGAAGGCATCGCCACGGACAAGGAATTGGCTCAATGGGAGAAAGAAGATGCCATGACGGTTGAAGAGGCGAGAAAATCCGCCTGGGAAGCATTCCAGGCGCCGATCTTGAAAATTCGCAAGCAGGCACTGGACTTGCTGTCCAGTCTGGCGAAAAACTCCTCACAATCCAAACAATTGGCAAACATCCGCGACTCACTGAAGGATGTGCCCGTTCTGCAGCGCAATGACGTTGCTTCAGCGCTGCACAGAACCCTGGTGATCACCCGTGAGGAACCATCGGATGCGCGCGAAGCGGTCAAGAAATTTGCCAATCAACTGGAAAAAAACAACCTGGAGACCTATGCTTCGGACCTCTACTCCAGTTCTGACAAATCTCCCTTGAAGGTACCGGTCGTCCCCGCCGAGTTCAGTGATGACTCGCCCACAATGATGGGCTTCGAGATTCTCAATGCCGCCTTTGATGACGCTTTTGAAAGAGAACCGCGCCTGGTCGCCTTTGGTGAAGATGTGGGCATGCTGGGCGACGTCAACCAGGGCATGCGCGACCTGCAGGAGAAGTACGGCCTGCTGCGTGTAACTGACACCGGCATCCGTGAAGCCACCATTCTCGGTCAAGCGATCGGCATGGCGCTGCGCGGACTGCGGCCCATCTGTGAAATGCAGTACCTGGACTACCTGATCTACGCTTTGCAACTCATGTCCGATGATCTCGCCACCCTGCGCTGGCGCACGGCGGGCCGCCAGAAAGCCCCCGTCATCATCCGCACGCGCGGCCACCGCCTGGTCGGCATCTGGCATTCGGGTTCACAATTGGCGGGTATCCTCAACCTCGTGCGCGGTATGCATGTGCTGGTGCCGCGCAACATGACCCAGGCTGCCGGGTTCTATAACACCCTGCTGCAATCTGACGACCCGGCACTGGTGATCGAGGTGTTGAACGGCTACCGCCGCAAAGAGCGCAAACCCGACAACCTCAACGAGTTCACTGTGCCGCTGGGCGTACCTGACATTGTGCGCCCCGGCAAGGATGTCACCCTTGTCACCTATGGCGCACTGGTCACCATTGCGCTGGAGAGTGCAGAAAGGCTGGCGGAGGCTGGCATCGACTGCGAGGTGATTGACGTACAAAGCCTGCTGCCCTTTGATATCAACGGCATGATCGTCGAATCGTTGAAGAAAACCGCCCGCGTACTGTTTTTGGATGAGGATGTGCCCGGCGGCGGCACTGCCTATATGATGCAGCAGGTGCTGGAAGTACAGAAGGGCTACCAGTGGTTGGATTCTCCGCCGCGCACCCTCACCGCCACCGAACACCGTCCGGCGTATGGTGCAGATGGCGATTATTATTCCAAACCCAATGCGGAATCGATTTTTGATGCAGTATATGACCTGATGCGGGAACAGGCACCAGCCCGTTTCCCTGAATTGAAATAAGGAGGCATTAATGGCAACACGTTTGTTAGCCCCCAGCATGGGGGAAGGTGTAGAAGAGTTGACCGTGGTCAACTGGTTAAAACAGGAAGGCGATACCGTCGAGGAACTGGAAGCGATCGTCGAGCTGGAGACGGACAAGGTCACCACCGAGATTCCCAGCCCTGCTTCCGGTGTGCTATTGAAGGTGCTGGCAAAGGCAGATGAGACCGTCAAGGTGGGTTCCATCCTGGCATGGATCGGCGAACCCGGCGAAGCGCTGGAAACCGGTGAACCCGATGACGATGTTGTTGAAGCCGAACCCGAAGCAGAGCCCGCCGACAAAACGCCCGGAGCCGAAACAGAAACCCGTGCTGAAGAACCTGACAGGGACGCCGAACAAGATGTTTACACCGGGCGGGTATCACCGTTGGTAAAAAAACTGGTCGAAATGCACGATGTTGATCTCAACATGGTAACAGGAACCGGGCTTGACGGGCGTATCACCAAAAATGATGTACTCGATTACGTGGAACAGCGCGACAAAGCCCCCCGCAAAGAGGAAAAACCAGCACCGCAAGCCAAGCCTGCACCCAAACCCAGCACCGCAACGGCCCCGGTAGAAAGGCCCGGGGCGCCCGAAAGCGAATTGTTCCCGCTTTCTTCCACCAGAAAACAGATCGCCGAACACATGGTGAAAACCGTGCGCACCGCCCCGCATGTGATGACGGTGATGGAAGCCGACATGAGCAAGGTGCTGGCGCACCGCGCCGCCAACAAGCAAGCCTTTGCGGCGCAGGGCGTGAACCTGACCATTACCGCTTATTTCTGTGCCGCCATCATCAGTGCGCTGAAGGACAACCCGGATGTGAACGCTTCCTATACCGAGGAAGGCATTCTGCGCTACCGCAGCATCAACCTGGGGGTTGCCGTGGCGCTGGGCGAACAGGGCCTGATCGTGCCGGTCATAAAGCAAGCCGAGATGCTCTCGCTGCAGGGGCTGGCGCAGCGCATCAACGACCTTGCCAATCGCGCACGTAACAAACAGCTCAAGCCTGATGAAGTCAAGGGTGGCACCTTTACCCTGACCAACTACGGCACCGGCGGGTCGCTGTTTGCCTCGCCGCTCATCTTCCAGCCGCAAGCCGCCATTTTGGGCACCGGCATGATGCAGAAACGCCCTGTGGTCATCACCGACGCAGCCGGCAATGATTCCATCGCCATCCGTCCGATGGTGTACCTGTCGCTGGTCTTCGACCACCGCATTTTGGATGGCGAAGGCGGCGACCGCTTCTTGATGTCGGTCAAGAATGCGTTAGAAGATTGGTAATAAAGGCGGGAAGCAAAAAACTCTCCTGCCAGTTGAACCGCGGTTGATAGTATGTAAGAAACAAAAGGAGTTTTAAAAATGACTGTACAACACAAACGATTAGGAAAACATGGCGTCCTGGTCAGCAACATCTGTCTGGGCACCATGAATTTCGGCTGGCATACCTCCGAAGAAGACAGCTATGCCATCATGGACCGCGCGTTGGAACTGGGCATCAACTTCTTCGACACCGCCGATGTCTATGGCTGGGACACGGAACACGGCCTCACCGAAGAGATCATCGGGCGCTGGTTCGCGCAGGGCGGCGGACGCCGCGATGCCGTTGTGCTGGCGACCAAGGTTTTCAACCCTGTCACCCGCAAAGCCAACCTGCCGGAAGTCAACAGCGACGGGCGCAGTTTGAGCGCCTACAAGATCCGCAAACATGCCGAAGGCAGCCTGCGGCGCCTGCAAACTGATTGGATCGACCTCTACCAGATGCACCATGTCGATCATGACTGCCCGTGGGACGAAATCTGGCAGGCATTTGACGCCCTGGGCAAACAGGGCAAGATCGTGTATGTCGGTTCCAGCAACTTCGCCGGGTGGGATATCGCCACCGCCTGTCAGGAAGCCGACAAACGCGGCTTGATGGGGCTGGTCAGCGAACAGAGCATCTACCATCTGGACAACCGCATACTCGAACTTGAAGTGATCCCCGCCTGCCGCCATTACGGCATGGGCCTGATCCCCTGGAGTCCGTTGGGTGGCGGGCTGTTGGGCGGCGCACTGGAAAAACACAATACCGGCCGCCGCAAGAGCGATGGCTTCAGCAAACAGGTCGAAGAAAAGCGCGACCAGCTCGAACAGTATGAAGCCTTGTGCAAAGCCATCGGGCATCCCCCCGCTGAAGTCGCCCTGGCGTGGCTGCTGCACAACCCGATCGTGACCGCGCCCATCATCGGCCCGCGCACCCTCGAACAACTGGAGAGCGCTGCCCGTGCGGCGAGCATCGAACTCGATGCGGAAACACTCAAGAAACTGGATGAGATCTTCCCCGGCCCAGGCGGCGAAGCGCCGATGGCCTACGCCTGGTAAATGGTTGATAGATGTAGTAAAAGCTCCTCCCGCAACAGGGAGGAGCTTTTTTGAATTAAATAATTCTTCAGTACCGTCTTCTACCAGGCATACGCTTCAGGACCTTGCCCCACGCGCAGCGGCCTGCCTTTGCTGGGACTGAAAATGTCATCCAGTTTTGCCAGCACCTCTGGTTCCAACACCAACTCTGCCGCGCGATCCAATCCATCCAGATGCTCGACGGTACGCACACCGATGATCGGAGAAGCGACCGCCGGATGCGAGAGCGTCCAGGCAATCGCGACCACCTGTTCCTGCTCGCCGATCTCCTGGCACAATGCTGAGTAGGCAGCCATTTGCTGGTTGGATTCCCCGAGGGTGACCCCATATTCCTGTTCCACATCACTGGTGCGCGAACCGGCTTTCGCCTTCATCTTCCCCGTCAGCAACCCGCCTGCCAGCGGCATGTAGGGAATGACACCGATCCCGAAATCTAACGCGGCAGGAAACACTTCCAGTTCCGGATAGCGGCATAACAAACTGAACATGGTTTGCTCAGAAACAAAGCCCATGGAGCCGCGCTGGAGCGCCTGCATCTGGAATTTTGCCAATCCCCAGCCGGGATAGTTGCTCGAACCCATATACAGCACTTTGCCATCCGCGATCAAGCGATCGAACGTACCCCAAAATTCTTCGGGCGTGATGCGCCGGTCGATGTGGTGAACTTGATAGAGATCAATATGGTCGGTTTGCAGCCGTTTGAGGGATGCTTCCACGTGCTTGCGGACTTTATAAGCGGAGATGCCCGGCCCTTCATTGGGAATGCTGGCATCTTTCATATTGCCGTATACTTTGGTCGCCAGCACCACGCGATCGCGGTTGGCGGGGTTCTGTTGGAACCAGTTGCCGATGATGGTTTCTGACCTGCCCTTATCTTCTCCGCCATAGACATTGGCGGTATCAAAGAAATTGATGCCCATGTCCAGGGCTTTGTCCATGATCCTGAATGCATCTTGTTCGGTCGTGCGCGGGCCAAAATGCATCGTGCCGATGCACACCCGGCTGACGGTTAAGTTTGATTTTCCAAGTTTTGTGTATTTCATCAGTTGCCTCCTGTGTTTTTATTATTTTAATTACATTTATAACATTTTTTCAGGGCTGCATGGGAATACTGTTGGATTTTCGGATGGTGAACAGAGAAAACCAAAAAAACCCAAGGAATGAATACTATTTGTGAGACATAGCATGGTAAACTAAAAATATCGAATCAATGGAGATAGGGAGTTGAGCATGTTGAAAAAGTTTCTCGTTTGTAGCGCGGTTGTGTTGCTTTTTGCGGCATCAGGTTGCACAGTTGGTGATAACTCAGAAATGTACATACCAACAATAGAAGCCTTACAGGCAGTGGCAACAGAGAGTGCTGCCAGTTTCTCAAACCAACAAGAAGAATTGATGTCTGAAAAAAGTGAACTCGAAGCAGATTTAGCAACTTCAAAAAGTGAGATTGAAGGTTTCCAGACCAATGCAGCAGAATTACAGAGCGAGATTGCTTTGCTTGAGGATTCTTTGAACGACTTAGAGGGCCAGATATTTGACTTAAGAAGTGAAAAAAGCGTTGCCGAATCGACAGCCCGCAGCTACAAAGATCTTTTTCTGGCAAATACTGGTGATGAAGTTGGTGAATTTGTGTTATGCGGAAATGCTTTAGACACCGAATTTGGTTACGAAAACAAAGTCACGATGCGGCAGGAACTTGCAGAATACCTTGCTAAAGATACAAGCATCAACCCCAACACCATCACCACCCAACACCAGATGATCTGGTCAAACACCGATGATGGTTTAATAAAAGTATTTATGGGTGGATATATGTACCCCTTTATTGTCAGGTTTGAAAATCCAGATTTTGGAAGCCAAAATTCAGTATATTCATTAACCTCTGGTTGTTATTCTGATTTCCCTGCATTGGAAGCGAATTTGTTAGCAATCAGTGATGAATGAGACAGGATGGACAATCTAAAAATGTGGAGCATTAAGAAGGATGACGCCGAACAGCCTGATTTGTTTGGATCATGAGTCTGGTTATTCTTGATTCAGACCAAATTTTTGAGTCAAGTAATTTACGAAAGCAGAGCAAGCAACCAAAAAAAAGTGTGCTTCTTCGAGGTTAACCTTTGAACTGTCATCAGTGATTGAATGTCGTATGCCTTCTTCATCGCTTGTGTAGCCATAAAGCGAAGAAAATCCTTTTTTCAAAGCCGGATGTAATCCTGATTCCTTTTCTAATTTGTTTAGTAATGGCATTAATGACTCATGCCCATTTCCTGTTATCTTACGAGATAAGCATTCAACAGCACTTATTGATTCTTTAACAGAATTTCTATAATCATGATTTTCTCTGTCACTCAGTAATTCAAGCGCTCTTTGCAAATGAGATTTTACTCCTGGATAATCAGAAGAAATGGCTTCTTCAATGGCATTAATAGATTCACCATCGATTATCGGTGCAACTTTATTATCAATAATTCTGTACGCTGAATTTTCTCGTTCAAACACCCTATTAAATTCGTTTATAGAATCAGGATAAAATTGAATGAAAATTTCAACAACATCGTAGATCTGGTACCATTTTGTTGATTTGTGAAAAAGATAAATTTTGGTAGTATCGATAATTTCTTGGGCATTGGAGAAATCAATATTTGATAACGGGTATTTCAGATGTTCATAACATAAGTGCTCTGTAAACGCGATCATCGTTTGCGGTATAAAAATGGAACTTAACTCGGAATAATTTTTAAGCCATAAAAATCTATAGATCACATTCCAGATAGAATTTAAGAGGTCAAAATCTATAGATTCGACCTGTAATGGTTTATCAGAAGTGTGATTATTTCTCCGACTGAATACATCTTTTTTACTCATTTTTGATTTTTTCCTTAAGTGGAGTTTTTACCTTTTTCGCAATCTTGAAAAACCTCATTGGATTTAACTATTCGTTATAAATATGATTAATTTTTACTATAAATAATAATAATGCAAATTTGTTTAAAAACAGGAAAATTGCGTCTTTTTACACCCCAAAAAAGGCTGAATTAACCAAAAACTCCCCGCATGGGGAGTTTTTATGGGCCCAGTTGGACACCAACCAACGCCCCCCTCATTCTCCAGCAGGCAGTGCCAGCAGCTCCTCAAACGTCATGCCAAAGCGGTCTGCGATATACTGCATCACCAGATCGATCGAATGCGCGTAAATATCCTCGATCGCCGGGTCATTGAAAGCATTGATAAAGTAATCTTCCACCGTAAGGTCGGCGTTGCTGCACCAGCCGTCGATATGTTCCTGCGTATCGAAGAAGAACTCAAAATCAGCCCCGCCCTGATCATTATCGTCGGCACCCACAACAAAGCTTCTTTCGGCGCTGTGATAGGTGATCACAATCCGATAGTCAGCGCTTAACTCCGTGAAGAACAGAAAATCATAGTCCAGCTCTCCCCATTCCGGGCGGTGGATTTCGAGGTTCACATCGTTTCCATCGCGCTGCTCATAGCGCCAAACCGCGTTCGCCTCATCGGGGAAAAAACCCAGATTGGTGAGCGTCGGCGGCGCAAACGGCAGCGCGAACAATTTTTCAGGGGTCATGTTGAAGGTGTTCTTAAGAGTCTCATCAAAAATACGAACAGGTGCGAACAACACATCTTCGCCTTCCATAACGTCCATAGCCGCGCGTATCGCCTGTTCCACACTCGGGCGATTTGCTGAATCGGGGTTATTGCTGCTGTCGTTGGGGTCGTAAATGTAATTCATAAGTTGTTCACCGTCCTTATGCATTTGACAGACATAGACCTTGTGAACGCCATAATAACCAACCGACAACTGATAACCACCCTCCAGAACCATTGAAACTCGAATGATATTCTCATCCCATTCAAAGGAAGGAGGACCCCATTCGGCATGGTGGATGATCACATCCAGGCTTTCATTCGCGAATTTTGCCATATGGACTTCATTGCTATAGTCGAAGCCAAGCTCTTGGAGCGTGGACACAATCGTGAAATCCTTATCCACCAGGTTCGGGTAGAGGTCCGCCAGCAGCGAGTAATCGCTGACCGGGCTGCCTGCCAGATAGAGATGCTTCAGGTTCGTCAGCGCGGCCAGCGGTAATAGATCCGTGATCATTGCATTTTCCAGCCTGAGAAATTCCAGATTCACCAACGCCGCAAGCGGGCTGTAGTCTTGCGCCGCACAGTTGGAGAGGCTCAGCCCTTTCAGGCTGGTCAATCCGGCCAGCGGAGCCAGATCGGCGACCGGGTTTCCATCCAGTGAGAGCAGGGTGAGTTTTGCCAGCCCCGCCAGCGGTGAAATGTCGCTGATCGCATGCGAGGAAAGGTCGAGGTATTCAAGACCGGTGAAGTTTTCCAGCCCGCTGATCTCCTGGATCGGTGCCGCACCGGAGAGGGTCTGCTCCAACTCGTTGCTGAGGTTGAGCCGTGTCACCGCCTGGGCTTCGGCTGCGGTGATATCGCCCTCGGGCTTGCCGATTGCCCCGCGCACCATCGCCTCCAGCGCCGGGTCGGTGAAGGTGACCACGGCGGACACCGCAGTCGGTTCTGCCGGCGGGGTGATCGTTGCGGCGGGCTCCAGCGTAGGCAAAAGCGTGGGAATCGCCGGTGGTTCTGCTGCGGCGGGCGCACTGCAGGCAATCAGGCTGACGGCCAGCAATACGGCTGGCAGGATACACAGATAGTGTTTCATGGATCGGTTTCCTTGTGATCGTCGGGTTATAAAGGTTGGAAGTTGAGCCCCTTTCCAGGCAATGCCAATCGGCAACTGCGGTTGAGGTGCGCTTCTGATTTTACTCCAATGAGCAGATTCTGCGGTGCGGTTTGTGCTGGCAATAGTTGGCAGGAGATGATGAAAAGAAAACTCCCCGGATTGGGGAGTTTTTGTTGTTGGTGAGTGGGGAATTACGAATATAAATTGTCCCACGGCCAAGTCGAATCAAACCAAATGGTAAATAGTTATATAATAATTTTAGAAAGGGTTAGGTAAACAAAAATAAAATTAGACATTGATTAGGAGGTTTTATGTCGAAAACAGGTGAAAAACCCGGCAAAGGTGTTTATTACTGTACAAAATGTGGAACGCGAGTAGTATTGGATCAAAACAGCGACAGACTACCGCCATGTCCAAAATGTAGTGGTACAAATTATCGACCGTAAACAAGCGATATTTGAGGAGAAGGTGCTAACATCCCCTTTCATGCTGGTACCTTTCATATTACTTGTGATGTTTCTGCCAAGAATTAGTTAAAACCAAACTTTTCTGAATCAACCGAATTAATGGACTAAGTTGGATTCGAACCTACAACCAGGCGCGATATAGCTTTGTTCCTATTTGGGCTATATACACAAGATAAAGGGGCTTTAAACCCTTCATTTACCTGTATAATGTATTATAGCATCCAATCGAATAGCGGGAATTTCACCAATGAACAAACTATTTTATGGCGATAACCTCACCATTCTGCGCGAATATATCAAGGATGAATCCATCGATCTGATATATCTCGATCCTCCCTTCAATTCCAACCGCAGCTATAACATTCTATTCAAGGATGAATCGGGCAATCAATCCGCCGCCCAGATCAACGCTTTCGAAGATACATGGCATTGGGACCTGAACACAGAAGCCCTCTATAAGGAATTGACAACAGGGCACCATATCCCCGCACAAGTATCCGACATGATCGCTGCGCTGCGCGCATTCATCGGCACCAATCAGATGATGGCGTACCTCACCAATATGACCATCCGCCTGGTCGAATTGCACAGGGTATTGAAACCTACTGGCTCACTGTATTTACACTGTGACCCAACAGCCTCACATTATTTAAAAATAGTTTTGGATTCGATCTTTGGTTTTCAAAATTACCAAAGTGAAATAACTTGGAAACGAACAAGTGGACATAACAGTGCAAAACGTTGGGGCCCAATTCATGACACAATCTTATTTTTTACAAAAAGCCAGAAATTTACATGGAATCTAGTGTATGAACAATACAAACAGGACTATATAGATTCTTTTTATAAGTATTCAGATGACAAAGGAAGATATAGATTATCAGAT
>Ga0334882_1003895_pt1 | contig 13203 bp, 19 predicted proteins | sample GraSluR1_MG_5_FD_207226 | JGI IMG/M metagenome (GOLD analysis project Ga0334882, IMG submission 207226) | Sludge microbial communities from methane-producing bioreactor in Wageningen University, Netherlands - Granular Sludge_15_04-R1 | ecosystem: Engineered > Bioreactor > Anaerobic >... | reverse complement strand
CCCAATAGATAAAGCGGCTATAGTTTTTACTTTTACAACACCAGAAGCGAGTTTGGAACAGGTTGAACAGGTTAAAATAAATGAGCTTAGCCAAGATTGCCAGAGCGCTATTGTTGGAGGATTCCACAGCACAGCGTATCAAAACGTAGACAAAGTCTACGATAGCGCTCTTGAAGATCAATCCAACATAACGGGGAATGCACTTAGTGCTGTATCTAAAGTCGCAAATGTCCCGGGATGTGAAAATGACAAGTTCTACTACCATGCACGTGGAGAAGAATTCGTGGAATGGCAGGCAAGTGAATGTCTGCAGCTTGCTAGAGATTTCAAGGTATTTAAGGAACAACAGCTCATAAAAAACAAGCAATTGCAGGCTTATGTGGATAACTTAGAAACTGTAGAGGAGGTACAAAAAGTAACATGGGATACAGTTATTCCAACTTAAAGAAAGATATTGTTTTAATAATTATAATGGGGACTATATACATGGCATTGGAGGGCATATGGCGTGGATGGACACATATAAGTATGCTTGTAGTTGGAGGTATATCTGCTTTTCTAATAGGCAAGCTAAACGAGCATCCAGCCTTTTATAACAGAAAGATGTGGGAACAATGTTCTATAGGAACTGGTATAGTCTTGGCACTAGAATTTACAAGCGGTATGATCCTAAATGTGTGGCTGAAACTTGGTATATGGGACTACAGCAATACGTGGGGTAATTTATATGGGCAGATATGCCTGCCGTATGCAGTACTGTGGTTTATGCTGGTGCCATTTTGTATATATGTGGATGACTATCTGCGGTATAGGATCTTTGGAGAAGATGAACCTGTAGGATTGATAGAAAATTATAAGGATTTATTTATGAACAAATAGAATACAGGGCAAAATAGGAGCTAGAAATAGCTTTTTTATTTTGCCTTTTTAAGGAGGCTAGAGATGAACAAGCATCTATTTAATACTATAGTGGCGGGGGTAGGCAGCATGTTAACGTACTTCTTTGGTGGGTGGGATACGTGTTTAATAGTCTTGGTCGCATTTATGGTACTGGACTATGCCACTGGTCTTTTAAGTGCGTGGATACAATGCAAGGTGAATTCTAAAGTAGGATATAAAGGTATTGCAAAGAAAGCTTCTATACTTGTGGTGCTTATTGTTGCGGTACTTCTGGACAGACTTCTTAATAGTGGAATATGGGTTTTCCGTACCCTTGTGGCCTATTTTTATATAGCCAACGAGGGTATTTCTATTTTAGAAAACTGCGGGAAATGTGGACTTCCACTACCGCAAAAGCTGGTTAGAGCATTGGAACAATTAAAAGCAAAATAATAATATATTAAATAAGGGAGGGGATTCCATGATAAAAGGTGTTGATATAAGTAATTTAAACGGTAATGTAAATATGAACATACTGAAGAATGCAGGATACCAATTTGTTTTTATACGTGCCACAGAGGGTACTTCAGGGGCAGGTTCAAGGGATGAAAAATACCATACCAATATAGCAAATGCAAAGAAAGCAGGGTTACTTACTGGCGCATATCATTTTTCACATTCTTGTACTAAAGCCAAAGAGCTGACCGAGATAGCCAATTTCCTTGATTTCATAAAGGGTACGAATCCGGATATCGTTATACTGGATGCAGAAAACAGCTGCACCGGGGATATGACAGACTTATGCATAGATTTCTTGGACAAAGCTTCTGCGGTGGCACAGCCTTTGTTCTATGCAAATCCGAGTTGGATAAAGGCACACTTAAATTCCAAAATAACAAAGTTCCCGTTGTGGGTAGCAAACTATGGTGTAAGTAAGCCAAGTTTTACATTGTGGCCTTATTTTACAGCCTGGCAGCATACGGACAAGGGACAGATATCTGGCATAAGTGGGTACGTGGATCTCAACTATATGGATGATAATTTCTTTAGTGTTGTAAAAAATAAGACAACCAATGTAGCCCCAAAAGTTACAAGTGCTATAAAGAAATACGATACAAGTATACCTGAAGGAGATAACATTTTTAGGGTTCCTGGAACCAAAGCGTATATTGAGCAGACTACAGATGGCAGAATTGCGATCCATTTAGATAGGGGAAATTATGTAGCTATAGGACAGGGCTTCATAGATGCCTATTGGAATGACAACAAAGGTAAGTCTGGACATAAGAGGTTGAGCAATTAACGGAGAGTTTAAAAGGCTCTCTATTTTTTCTATTTTTTTATAAAAAATTTTATGGAGGTAAATAAAAAATGATAAATGTAAATGATATTGTAGCAGTAGGTGGCATTCTAGTAGGCGTAATTGGTGCAATTTTTGGATTGGTACCATATCTAAAGAAAAGGAAAATCAATACGGAAGAAATACTCGGCACTGCGGGAAACGTACTTGAAGCTACAGAACCAATCATCCAAGTGGCCAAGGGAATTCCAGCTTTGAAGCCTGCAGCAACACTGGTAGATTGGATCGAGCAAAAGGCGGTGGCCGGAGTGAAAGCAGCTGAACAACTGGCCCACGCTGGAAGTTTGACTAGCAACGAAGAGAAATTCAAATCAGCACAGCAAACCGTATATGATGCACTTAAAGAAATAGGTATAACTCCTACAGATAATCAAAAGAAGCTCATTGATGATTTTATCCAGGAAGCAGTCAATGACCTTGGACATTCTATTCCTACAGAAGCAGAAAAGAACGCACAGATTGCCAAGACACAGCAGGATCTGGCAGCTGTCCAGAATGAAAATACACAACTGAAACAGACCATTGCTAGTATTCAGAGTACAGTCGGAACAGCAACAGCTCAATAAAAGAAATCCCCTAAGGTTATATAATAGTACTTTAGGGGATTTTAAATATAAATAAAGTATAAAATTATAAGGAACCTTTTATTACTTTTAAATTTGACCTTATACCTAGATTTATATTACTAGATTCATTTTCAATTAAGGATATATGTGTCAACTCATATATTTCTTTATTTGGCAGATAACCAACAAAATTTTTAAAATCACTTTTTTGGATGATGTTATTATCTAATAATAAATTAATACTTTTAGAAAATAATGTAGGTTGTTCTGATTTTAAAGTATCATCAAGAGGTTCAACTTTTCTCCATTTCTTTGCTGAAATTTGTTTTCTTAGATACAGGGCTTGATTTGGAGTAAATATGGTTAACTCCTCACATCTATATATTATAGCTGCAAGAGAAACCTTCCATCTAGATTTTAAATCTAGTAAATGCCCTAAAGATAATGACATAACTTCATTTGGAAAACTGCTTTCAGGTAATAAAAAGCTTGATGCAAATTTATTAGCTTCCTTTTCAATTTTTTTAAGTTCGCCTTTATTTTTTTCTAAATCGATGCTACTAATGTTATTATGAAGGAGAATATGCCCTAATTCATGTGCTAAATTAAATCTGTTACGAACAGCTGAAGCATTATCTTCTAAAAATATAAATGGACGACCATTTTTGATTATTGAACACGCATCAATCTTTCTATTGCTGGTATTAACATTTTCCAATTTCATTTTTGATACTACAATACCGTTTTTTTCTAATAAAAGCATAACATTAGAAATAGGGCCATTACTTAATCCCCAATGTTTTCTTGCTAGTTGGGCTATTTTATCTATATCAGTATCATTTAAGCTATCTTTAGATAGATAATTATCTATGTTAGGTAAATTTACAGCAGGAAAATTAATATAATTACTTAACATTGTAAAAATTCTATATGACCAAATATTCCTTATATCAACCATTGCCCTTAAGTCTGCAGTTGCAGATGCAAGACTTCTGAAAAATGTTACGCCTTGTGATTGTGGACTTTCAATATCATCTTTAAAAGTAAAAAATTCATTTGAAAAATTTAGTGCCTTAGCGATTTTACTTAGGCTTTCATAAGATGGATTTCTATCACCCATTTCATATTTTGATATAGATTGTTTACTTATACCTGATAGATTTGAAAGTTCAGACATTGTTAAACCTCTTGCCATTCTTGCCTCAGTTAATTTTTTAGGTATAACAGTCTTCAACTTAAATATCCCCTTTCACAAACTTTTTAAAATTTTTTATGTCGACATTAGGGTCGTCAATCTGTTCTTCTTTAGGATATAAGGGTTTTATATATGGTATTGAAATTAAAGGAATATTATATATCCACTTGGAACATTTTACATTTGGAAATCCAATGTGCATAGATTTAGGATATTCAAAAGAATTATTTAATTTTTCATGTGTTATTATTACAAAAAATTTTTTAGTATCAATAGGAGTATAATCTTTTAAAAAAGATATTTGCCCATTGTTTAAAGATCTATTTTGTCTGAAAATAGCCGATCTAGGTATTGAATATTCTTTATTTAATTGACTTATCGTAATAATACATTTTTGAGATTCAAGTTCAATATGATGGCAATTCTTTTTGTGGTTTAATTTTATCGAATATTTAAATGGTAGTAAATTCTTATTTATGGCTTTTATGAACTCATATTGAACTGCCAAGTTAAGAATAAATGGAAGTATATCTTTGCCTAAATCATTTTGGTACATTTCATCATCTTTTTTAATTAAATTTACTAATGAATATCCCTTATAAATTGATGTAGAAATCCTTTGTTTGATTTTATTGGGAAATTCATAATTCATAAGTTGAATAGCATTTTCTTTATCATCTATATAATTCAAAAATATCACCTCTGTATACAAAATTACTTGTATACAATCTTACCATTATAATGTATTTTTGTCTACATAAAAGATATAAATTTAATATTCGTATACAAGTACTATATCAATTAGAAAGCTTTTTAATATATTCCTTAGAATAATACCGTAAATAATGCCATATAGTTTTAATAAAATCGACAACCTTTGAACCTTGTTTAGAAGAAATATTTTTATAAAAATTATAATTAGAAATGGCAATAAAAAAAATTAGTGATACACTTAAATAAGTTTCATTTGTATTAATGGGGCTTTTAATAATATTAAATTTTAAAAGTTCTGGTTGAAGTACTATTAATAATGATATTAAACCTGATGCATATATTATTGTAAAATGAATCCACTCAAACCATGCTTCAAATTGTGAATGCCTTTTTAATTTTAAAAAAATTAAACTTATTATATATGTGCAAATAAAGGCAATTAATGAAGATACAACGATAAAAATAATAAAAAATGATATATCGTCTTTCTTATAATAATTAGAAATTATTGTTAAACTAATACAAAGTATGATTCCATATAACATTAAAAACAAAAGTGGCAATAGAAGTAATTTAAGTAGGAAATTACTTATTTTATTAGACATTTTATCAACTCCATTTAGATAATTTTAAATTTGGGGTATTTTCTATCTTGCTAAATAATCGTTTCTTTTTCATAGATGCTTAAGTGTTTTTATATAAATTTTGGGGATACTATATATTCTACCTTGAAACAGAACAAATGTTCTTATATAATAGTATTATCTGGAACATAGGAGGTAGTGTATGAATAGTTTTATAGGATGGATAGGTGGCAAAAAGTTATTGAGGAAGGAAATAGTCAAACGCTTTCCTGAAAGCTTTAATAGATACATAGAAGTATTCGGAGGAGCAGCATAGGTATTGTTCTCAAAGGATAAACTGGCCAACACGGAAATCTACAACGATATAAACGGAGATTTGGTCAATTTATTCAGGTGCGTGAAATTTCACTGTGGAGAGCTACAGAGAGAATTATCATTTATGTTGAATTCAAGGGAGTTGTTTTATGATTTCGCAAGCCAGTACAATACTAGAGGCATGACTGACATCCAAAGGGCAGCACGTTTCTTTATGCTGATAAAGACAAGCTATGGAAGCGATCATAAGTCTTACGGTTGCATAAAGAGAAATGTAAATGCCATGGTTCAGTATCTTACTGATATTCAGGACAGACTCTGTGATGTAGTGATTGAGAATAAAGATTTTGAGAATTTGCTAAAGGTCTATGACAAAGAGGATGCACTTATATATTTAGATCCCCCGTACTATGGTACTGAAAGATACTATCAGGCACAATTTTCAAAGGAGGACCACATGAGATTACATGAGGTGCTCAGAAATATAAAAGGGAAATTTATCCTCTCATATAATGATTGTGAATTTGTAAGAGATTTATACAAAGATTTCAATATAGATGAGGTTCAGAGAAATCATAATCTTGTTGGGAAGTACAAGGGTAGGGAGCACAGGTATAGTGAGCTGATTATTAGAAATTATTGATGAATTGGTAAAGCCTGTTGAATTTTGACAGGCTTTATTTTTATTGTCAATACTTGTCCTTTTTAGCAAAAAGTTTTAAAATAAAATAAAAGAAACCATCTGACTATCAATCAATAATGGTTTCTTAAAACTAAATGTGTTTCATTGAATATACCTCTATTATATCATATATTCTCTGAAATGCTAATGTTATAATGGAGGCGTATAGGCAATGAATTTTCAAGATATAGTTGATTATTCTGAAATTATAGAAAAAGAAATTAAAAATATAAATGAAATAATAAATAAATTGCGAAATTGCATGAAATTACATCAAAATTGGTACAATTCTTTATTAAATGTATTATTAAATTTTAATGTATCAGGAACGAATGCAGTAAGTAGTGCCAATAATTTAAAGAATAATGTTAAAAAACAATATGATAATCTTAAACAAAATTTAATACAAATTGATTTTATGAATATGTGGCTCATATTAGAAAAACTTAATATAAATAATAATGATAATAAATTTAATGTAATAGTAAAATTAAACGAATTTATAAAATGTATGAAAGATGGATATTTAAAAATTCATTCTTTTATAAGTAGTACTAATAGTACTTCGCAAATTTATATGGACACAATATATGTTGTTAATTCTATGATTTATAAGTATGATGAAATTATAAGAGAGATAAATAACTTAACATTAATTAATGAATCACTTAATGTAAGTGACGAGCCAAGCAATTTATCCATAAGGTTATTAAATGAAAATAATAATTTAAATGATACAGTTGATTCACTAAAGATTATAGAAGATATATATAGTATAGTAGGTTCTATTATGAAAATTTCAAGCGAAGAACATCCACTTAAATATAATCGAATTGAATCTGGGACTATGCTAGCTCAACTGGTCGGAGATGGTACAGCGATCCTAATTGTCGGACGAGTTATAAAATTTTCTTATACAATATATAAAGAACAATTCAGTTGGGATGCGAGACAAAGAAAAGCATTAGGAGATATAAAAGTTCGTGGTGAATATTTAAAGCTAATAAGAGAGGAAGCTAAAATAGATAAAGAACCAGATAATTCTAAATTGCAAACTCAATTACAACGCTTAGAAGAATTAAACAATAAATTATTTCAAGATAATCCTTCAATAATTTTAAATGGCGAAAAGATAGGAATATCTGAATTAAAAAACAATAAAATAGCAGATGATTTTTTTTTGAAAGAAAATATAAATAAAATTCAAGATAATAATTCAAATAATGAAAAATAATTATTTCCCATTTGTTAATATACTTCATGGAGATCCATACTACGATAGAACAAATGTAGAAGAATATTTTAATACAGGAGCAGAGGCACAAGCTGTAGACTATAGGCCAATAAAAAGATAAAGAAAAGCTCTGGTGAAAAATCCAGGGCTTAGTTTTTAAATGCTTTGATGTGAGATGAAATTTATAAGAACTTTTGCAATTTAGCAAAAGTTACATTGTATAACAGTTATATTTAGAAAGGGATAATGTAAATGAAAAAAAGACAAAGAGTGCCGATTAAGCCAAGCCAGAAAAAAGGCTACTTGAAAAAAATGCTTATGCATGTTGCGTCTGTAAAGAAAGAGGTATAGGCCTTAATTTTCACCATTTAGATGAAGATCCATCAAATAACAGTGATGATAACATTGCTGTATTATGTGTTAAAGAACATGACAATCACCATAGGCCTAAGGTGTATGAAAGTATAAATCACTTAGAGTTATCAACTGATGAACTAAGCAAGAAAAAGGATAGTTGGGAAAATTTTGTTTCAGAGGCGAAGAAAGAACATCCTAAAGTATTGGCACTTGTAACTGCTTATGGTACACAAGAGAGCATTGTAGGTATGAAAATAGTATTTCAATGGGTAGACGGAAAGATAGAATTTGAAAGGAAATATCAACTTTTAGATGCTCCAATGGATATCTTGTTAGATAAAATGATTGATGAAGTAGTATGGATTGGTAAAAATATCAAATTACATTTAATTAATAAGGCAGTGCCAATCGAATATTGTCCTAATTGTGGAGAAGGAGTAATGAGTAGAATACTTGATAAAAATATGGCAATTAAAGAAACTGCGCCTGACTGGGAAACAGAATCACTTTGTACCATTTATATTAATCCACAAAACCCTTCGCTGGCTTATACAATTTTTTATAAAGGTACTGTTCTTTATAAAGCGGGTATTCATAAATGTGGAAATAATCTTCAATTTATGGACAATAAACATGAAGAATTGTATCCTCTATTTAAATATAAAATTAGAACTCAAGTAGTGAGACTATTAGTTGATAAATTACATGATTGGAATATTCAAAGAGCTATTGTTGGAACGGGTAATCCAGATGATCCAAATATTATAAGTATATTACATTTACCTAATATTTGGGAAGGAAGAAAGACAAATAAGCATAAAGTTAATAAAAATGATTAAAATATCATATTACTCAGATGATTTTATAACACTTTTATTTTTAATTTTTATCGTAATACAAATAATAGTATAAAAAGCCTTGGAGGGATCCAGGGCTTTTTAAAACATACATTAAATAAATATTCTTCCCGCATTTTTCCCACACAAGTTTTAAATAGATGTAAACACCTATATAATTGTATAGTGATAAAACATAGTCATATCAACTGTTGTAGAACATCACATATTTTTATAATAAAGTCTTAGTGAAATCAGGAGTTCGATCCTCCTAGGGACTACCACAAAGAAAAGAATGGCTTAACTTTAATGGTTAAGGTATTCTTATTTTTTATTTTTAAGGATTATTATTGAAGACTTTACACCATAGTTTTTATATTGCTTAATAAGTCTATTGATTTTTCCTTTTCTTTCTTTAAAACATGAGTATAAATATTGGCAGTTATTTCAATGCTGCTATGTCCTAAAAGCATTGATACAGTTTTTAAGGGTATATCATTTTCAAATTGTTTGGTAGCATACGTGTGTCTTAAAGCATGAAATTTTTTATGAAGTATATTTAATTCTCTTAAAAATTTTGCCCATGTTTTATCTAGATTTCCTGCATTAATTAAATTCCCCTACTGACTTAAAAATATATAATCTAAATAATCCGTGGTGTAACTATCACCGGCTTTTAATTTTTCCGACTTTTTAATTTTAATTGCACTTTTTATTATTTTTATAAGTGATTCTGGAAGTGGGATTGTCCTTTTTTGATTTCTCCACGCCTCATACTTGTTGCCAGAGAAAATAAAGCAATGAATAATATTTAATATATTGTGAACTAATTGCAGGAAGAGTTTTGGAGAAATCCAGGACTCTTTAATTTTGCCATCAAAGAAAAATATGGTAAAATTAAAATATAAGGATGAATTTTATAAATTAGGAGAGGTATTAATGTTATATTTAAATTATTTAAGTGGAATAATTATGATTATTGTCGGAGGTGTATGTAAGGTATATCCACCTAAGCATATAAATCATTCTTTAGGTTATAGAACACCATTTGCAATGAAAAATATTAATACATGGAATGAAGCAAACGAATTTGCTGGCATGGTTCTTGTGTGTGTCGGAATAATATCTTTATTGATAACTACATTTTTCATTGCACTGGGTGAAGTTAATAACAGCACACCAGCAAAAATATCTGTTATTTTGCTTATAATTTCTATACCATACACAGAAATTCATCTAAGAAAAGTGTTTAATAAAGATGGAATAAAAAAACTATAATTAGTGTATTTAATAGGGAGATGATTATATTAAAAAGGAAAGATTGTTTGGAATAATAAATTCTATGGTCATATTGCTGGTATTCTTTATAGGATTCCAAATCATGAAATTAAAAGGTAACATAATCAATTATATTATACTGTCGATAATAATTGGATGCATATTATACTTATATCCTAAATTATTTGATAAAAATTAATTTTAGAATTTCTTGGAGAAATACATTATGAAAATAAAAAAGAAACTGCCGATTAAAATAGCAATTATAATTGCTTCAGCTTTTACTGTTTTGTTTGCACTATTATCTATTAAAAATAGCAGTAACTATTTATTCCGCATTTTAGCCCAAGGGAGTCTATGTTTAACAATATTTTTAAGTGGCATTAATTATTTTAGTTACCAAAAGCAAAAAGTATTAGGAATCTTTCTGTGGATTGTTTCTGCATTTATTCTGTTTGTAATTGTTGATATCATAATTATATCGGTTAATATTTAAGGTATATAAATTATAATAGCAGTTTATTTATTAATCAATTTCCTCAATTTAGAAAGGAGATTTTTACATGCCACAAATTAACTACACAGTCAGTATTACCATTGTTAATTTTGTAATATTAGTTATAATTTTAATGGAATTATACAAAGCTATAAGAGGTATTAGAAATTTTGTTAACAGAAACAAAGAATTAAATAAAAAGGTAGATGCTATTTTAAGTAAGGTGGAAGATAAAGAAAACAAAGAACATGCCACAAAATAAAATATATAAGATTTTAACTGTAGGTGCTACTATTTGTAGTACTGTGTTTTTAATACTTAAAATCAAGAAGGTGTTATTAGATTCCAATGGTGTTAAGCCAAACAAAAACCAGTTCAACGTTCTGGTTACTGTGGAGACTACGCAAAAAAGTATGAATACTCAAACTCCAATAGATCAGGCGGCGCAAGAAACTCCGGCAAAGCCAGTTCAATAGAAACAATTTTAACCCCTAGATCATTAATTTGGTCTAGGGGTTATTTTTAGTCCATAAAAATATTTTAGCTGTACAAATAGTTCAAAAGCCTTAACGACCGTTATTGATAGCAAAAAATATTAACAGTAATATTCTGATAACGATAACACTAGTAACAATTCTTGTAAGTAAATTTCCCTTTGTTATTTTACTTGGATCGCCTGTCTGTGAATGGTTTATTGAAACAGCAAAATTAGCCATTGGATTTTTTCTATATTCTTCTATTTTGAGTTTATCTTCTTTATCCATGATTCTACCTCCATCATGTAATGAGCTGACGAATATTATATAATATTGTTTAATTTATATTAATTATCATATTTAAATAGGATTTAGCAGGAATATACATATTATTGTAGAATAATTAACTATAAATATTTTGTTGTGATATTAATTAAAAAGGGGATCTATTTATGTATAAAAAAGTTACAAGCAAACTTTTAATAGTATTCGTTACAACAATTTTATTATTTACAATGTCAGGATGTTCAGATTTATCAACTTCCAATAGTAAAGGCGCAATTGATCAAACAACTCAAAGTTTTACTGCCGAAAAAGCTGAATCAGCTGAATCTGATACCAGCCAATATCCAATAAAACTTGAAAAAGCCAAAGTCACTCATCACACAGACGGAGATACGATAGGTGTAACTTTAGAAAACGGCCAGTATGAAAAAGTAAGACTTATTGGTGTAAATACGCCTGAAAGTACGACTAAACATGAACAATACGGAGAACAGGCTTCCAACTACACAAAATCCCAGTTGTATGGGAAAACCGTGTATCTTGAGAGTGATGCAGGAAATACGGATAGTTATGGAAGACTTCTAAGGTATGTATGGCTTTTTCCGCCTGCGGAGATAAGCGAAAGCGAAATCAGGGCCAAAATGTTCAATGCCATACTTGCATATAATGGATATGCGGAACAGATGACAATTCAGCCAAATGCAAAATATGCTGATTATTTTAGAAGGTTCTGTGCTGAGGCAAGAGAAAACAGCAGGGGACTATGGGCAATAAACCCTAACGGCACTACTAAGGGTGACGGAATAAGTGCTCCTTCAAGTTCTGCATCAAGCAGCTCTAGTAGTAGCTATAAACCAAGCAGTAGCAGTTCTTATGGGTCCTCAAGTAGTTCAGGATCGTCTTCATCTAGTCAAGGAAGTACAGCACCGGCAGCACCTTCAAACGGGAAGATAAAGGGAAATATCAATTCTAAAGGTGAAAAGATATACCATTTACCTGGAGACCCGTATTATAACAGAACAAATCCTGAAGCATGGTTTAATACAGAAGCAGAAGCACAAGCTGCAGGTTATAGACCAATTAAAAGATAAAGAAAAGCTCTGGAGACTATCCAGGGCTTATAAATTTACAACAAAGTTTTAGAAATGATGTAATGTATATAGATCTTAAAATAAATAAATCTGATTAGCAGGAAGAAGTCGATTAGTGTCGAATATTAATATCATGAATAAAAATTTATTTTAAGGAGAATTCTTATGGTAGGAGAAGGAAGCTTAGAAGCTTATTTACAAATTATGCCTGTACTTAAAGATATATTGCTTGAAGATATAGCGGTAGCTGTTGCGGATACTACAAAATTTTTATATTATAGGCCAGGAGATACTTTAGATATAAAAATAAATGTAGGTAGTAGAATACCAGGTGATATTATGCTATATAAAACGATTAAGGAGGGCAAATCATATAATGCAATAGTCCCTAGAGAGGTATTTGGAATTTCATTTAAAGAAATTTCATATCCCATAAAGAATTCTGAGGGTAATGTTGTAGGCGGTATAGGAATAGGTAGAAGTCTAGATGAGCAATTTAAGGTTGAAGAATCAGCAGATAATTTATTTTCTTCCCTTGAAGAAACTAGTGCGAGTATTCAAGAAATTAATTCAGGAGCAGAAAAGTTGCTCAATATGATAGACAATTTGGTACAAATTACAGAACAGACGGAGAAAGAGATATCGGAGAGTAATGAAATAATAAGCATGATAGGTAATATTGCTTCCCAATCAAATTTACTGGGCCTTAATGCCGCAATAGAGGCAACTAGAGCAGGCGAACAAGGTAAGGGTTTTACGGTTGTTTCAAATGAAATGAGAAAGCTGGCTAAGTCAAGCAGCGAATCGTCAAACAAAATTTCAGAAATATTATTGGAAATGAATAAAAATATAAAT
>Ga0334882_1003891_pt1 | contig 13208 bp, 14 predicted proteins | sample GraSluR1_MG_5_FD_207226 | JGI IMG/M metagenome (GOLD analysis project Ga0334882, IMG submission 207226) | Sludge microbial communities from methane-producing bioreactor in Wageningen University, Netherlands - Granular Sludge_15_04-R1 | ecosystem: Engineered > Bioreactor > Anaerobic >... | reverse complement strand
TAATCACAGTTACAAATGCCGCCCCTAAATAACTGTACAGGGGTATGAGTACTAGATTCATTCCAACATTCAACACCAGAGATGCGGCAGTGATTTTAAGATAAGTTACTTGTCTGTTCATGGCTGTAAGTAAAGAACCCTGTATATAATTAACGAATATGAAGGGAAGAACCCATACCACGATTTGAAGTGCTAAAATGGAGGGTATATACTCGGGCTTGAATAACAGTAGAATTATCGGTTCAGCAAGTAGAGTGATCCCCACTGCTATCGGTAAACTGAGAATGGTTAAATATTTAAATGATTTTATATAGGCTCCTTTCAGGGGATTTATGGAGGAAACATAAAGTTTGGAGAATACAGGAAATATTGCGGTGGTATACACCTGTGGGAAAAATATAAGGGCTTCCATAAGCCTGTATGCTGCGCTGTAGAATCCTACTGCCTCCATACCACTCATTACGGAGAGCATTACCGAGTCTATCCTGAATACCAGCACAGCAAATAAGCTGGTGATGGAAAGGGGCAGTGCTTCCTTTATGGTAGATTTCCAGAACTCTAAATCCATTTCTATGTTAGGAAGGTAAAATTTCCAGGCATAGGTAACCAGTATGTAAATGAAATTTATGGCATTAGCAACCAGGTAGACAAAGGCAAAGGCAATCACGTCTAAACCGAGATAAATGACAAGTAAAGTACCTATAAGCATCACTACACTGTTTAATATGGTTGCAACCGATTGATACTCCATTTTCTGGTAGGATTGGAAGATTGAATAAAATATACTGGAGAAGGCATTAAAAATAAAGGCGGCTGTTAAAATATAGGTTACGATAATTGTAATATCATTGTAACCGAGAATATAAACGGTTAATACAGTGAGTAAGAATGTGAATAGGCTTAAAAACAGTTTCATAATGGTGGTATTGCCCACGTACTTATGGGTTAACGATTCATCCCGGGCCACTTCCCTGACGGTTAACGTGCTGAGTCCCAGGTCACCAAAGACCACGTATATCCCAGTCAACGCTAAAGCTGTGGATAAGATTCCGTAACTATCTACAGATAAATATCTGACCGTATAAACTGTGATGAAGAAACCTAAGACGTAGGTAATTATCTGTGCTATGTAGAGAACGGTGGTATTTTTAGCTATTTTACGTGCATCGCTCATGATTTTTACCTGATAGTATTAAAAAAGGAATTTTTTTAAAGATACTTAAAGTAATTTGATTTTAAAAGCTCTAACTCTGTTTAAATTTGCTGGTAAACCATTCTACGGTTTCACCTAGCTCATCTTTAAAATCTGGTTTAGGTTTGAACCCAAAGGATTTTGCCCGGGAAACATCTGCCAGGGAGTGCCTTACATCTCCTGGTCGGGGTTCCATATAGACTGGTTCAACATCTATTTTCATAAATTCCTTTATCATATCCCATAATTGGTTTATGGTGGTGTTTTTTCCCAGGGCGATGTTGAAAACCCCATTTTCATTGGACTGGCAGGCCTGGATATTGGCTTTAACCACCTGTTTAACCGGGATGAAATCCCGACTCTGCTCTCCATCCCCGTAGATCACCGGCTTCTCACCTCTTAGAATAGCATTTATGAAGTTGGGAATCACCGCGGCATAGGCAGAGTTAGGGTCTTGTCGAGGCCCGAATACATTGAAATAGCGAAGGGAAACCGTGGACAGACCGTAGTTCTCGGTGAAAACCTGGCAGTACATTTCACCAGTGGCTTTGTTGACTGCGTAGGGGGATAGTGGTTGAAGAGGAGCATCTTCTCTGAGAGGTAAGGATTCATTATCTCCGTAAACCGCCGCTGAAGAGGCGAAAGCCACTTTTTTAACACTGGTATCTTTTGCAGCTATTAAAACTTTTAAGGTGCCGTTAACATTCGCTTCATTATATGTTAACGGGTCCCAAACGCTTTCTGGGACGCTGATTAAAGCTGCCTCATGGAAAACATAATCCACATCTTCGAAGATGTTTTTAAGATCTAATTCAGTGACACTGCCTTTTATTAAATTTAAGCCCTGTTTATTTAGATGTTTGATGTTTTCCAGTTTTCCACTGGATAGATCATCGATTACTAGAACTTCGTTGTCTTTTATCAGTTCTTCAACCAGATTAGATCCGATGAAACCTAGACCACCGGTTACCACTATCTTTTGGTCCTTCATTTCAGACTTCCTTTAATCCTTTGGTTATTTCTTCTTATATGAAACTATTTTTCTAATTTTAATTCACGTTAATAAGTAAATTAAGGGATCTATAGGGCTGTTGAGTATTAGGTAATTTATACAGTAGAAATTCTAAATTCTGCCTGGTTCCAGATTGATTAAGCTGAAATGTAAGTGGTATCTCTTTTTTTTCTTTATTTTTTAACTTATATGTTTTATTTTTGAAAATAACATTATTAGACCGCATTACCAGCTCGTAACTGACCGAAGTTCCTTCATGGTTTACTATGCCCACAGTTACTGTACCGTTTTCACCAACGGTTAAATTTGTGGGGTAATTACCGGCCTTTCCATCCGGCCCTAAGATATAGAATTCCGTGAACTTCTCACCTGATGAGGGGCTAATTATTATGTATATCACGGAAGCCAAGGCCACAACTATTACCACAATTAAGATATAGGACACCATTCGATCAATTTTCATTTAAGCACCAATTAAAATGATTTATAAGCTGGAGATGGAAAATAATTTATTCTTTTTATTTTATTAAGTTATTTCTATTAGACTGGTTATATTTCTATTAGACTGGTTATATTTCTATTAGACTGGTTACTAAGAAATTGGATGAAAAAAATATTGAGTATTAAAAATAATTTGAGATTCGAAAGCTACCACTCCAGGCGCCTATTCAAACAAATCTCTTAGGTATCTCATAAACAAATCTTATGTCTCATTCAAATAATTCTCTTAGATAAATCTTATAATCCCCTAATGTACCACTATAATTCCCTGTAGAAACTTTTAAAACATCTTTAACCCTTAAAACTGCCTTAATTCCAACTCTCATGGCTTCTTTCACAACAGCACGATTTAAACCGTTTATCACAATTTCAGGGATGTATTCTACACCTTCCGGGACCAACGACTGTTTATCAAGCACAGCTTTGAGTGATGGACAGTATGGATGGTTGGTGGTGGGTCCTATCCATGGATAATTGGTCTCTGGTTTGGATGCTGCAGAGCATATATCGAAGGGTGTTATAACTCCTTCCACTTCTTCTATGGCTTCCAGGGCTTTTCTACCCGCTTCCATCACCGCCTGCTTAGTTCGGCACATATACCAGAAGTTAGCCCCCATAATCCCCTGAGTATAACCTAATTCACGTTCTATCATGAAATCGGGTATTGCAATGGGCACCACTATCATGTCTCGTCCGTATAGATGTTCCTTCCATTCATATCCGTCGCCACAATGTCCCACGTTCTTCATAGTATCTATCTTTCCCTTGGGATTGATTGAAGCATCAAATACCCTGGTAAAGGGTTTTACCAGTATGTCCTGTCGGATGCGGTAGGATAATTCCACCTCAAATTTTTCAATATCTTCTTTATCATACCAAAACTGTAATACAGCACCTTTACGTCCGTCCGGAGTTTCATCTTCCTCTAACCAGGATTCTATACCTCCTTCCACTCTTCCAATAACCGTTCCAGGGGTTGATGTGGCATCGAAGGCTGTTCTGGTGATTATTTCGTCATCATCTGCAGTGACCATAACCCGGGAACAGATACCAGCAAAAGCTTCCGAATAAGTATCTTCCACCATTTTTTCTATTAAACTGGCAAGCATCGTTAACCCAATCCCCCTACTGCTTCTCCTCTAACACTTTTCCGGTATTTAAGACTCTCTCTTTCGAGTTCTTCAAGATCACTGTCCTCTACAATTCCCACCTTTGAATTGGACATGGAAGGAAATTTAAGAGCCAGCTGAGGATCCACAGGATAATCGTAAAGTGCAGCTTGAGGATCATCGCAAAACGCGGATACAAATTCCAAAACTCCTTCTTTACCTGATTTATTAAACAGGTCAGCCAGGATAGAAATTAGCAGAGTGTTATCAGCCATTATAACGATCTCAGATTCTTTGACTGCATATTCATTGCCGTTAAAGGAAACTGCCAGCCCTCCTTCTTCATGTGCAAATTCTAAAGCCTGCACATCGGTTATACTGTCGCCGACATACATTAAATCCCCTGCTTTAAATTGGAATCTATTTATGATATCAATTATAGCATCTTTTTTTCCATCTCCACCGATGGTTTCCACATCTTCAATCATCCCACCGATTTTCATGTAAGGAATGATTTTTGTGAATATATTGTCCACATTTTCAAATTCAGGGTTGTCTATTATTTTTTCCCTGAGCTCTATCAGTTTATCTCTTTCTAAAGCCGTTAAAGGATACTTTGCCAGGTTTAACTGGGTAGAATAAGTATTTTCATAGGGAAACCCTGTTAAATCGCATAAAGCTTGGATATACTGCTGGTAGCTGGTGCTGATGATGAATGAGGGCATTGTACAGAATACAAACTGGAGAGTATCCCTGGCACCAGGCACTAAAAGGATGTTCTCCTGGTTAAATTCCTTTATGTTCCTATTATTTGCACCATACGCCTTTAAAAATGGTAAAATCAATTTTAATGTAGTACCTGCATTGTAACCCGGTCTTTTTACCTCATCGACTAAAATATCGTCATATTTACTGATTATTTCAAAGAATTTTTCCCCGTCTTCTATAAAATTACCTGATAACTCAAATGCATTGTCATTTATAGATATAGGCCCTTCGCAATCAGAAACAAAGAATCTTCTCTCCAAAAATTACATCCTCCCCATTCATATCTGATCGGGAATTCACCTCAAGCTTTAAATCAACTGAAGGTGTATCTCTACACATTTTTATAATCTACGAATCTGCCACGACCCAAAATTAAATGAACAGCTGGTTTAAGTCTATTTACAGACAGCCGGATTTAATCTATTCTCTTGCCCGGGCAACTTTCCTGGCAATTACTAACTCCCCAATGGCTATTAAGCCTACAAAGAACTTCTCAAGCCCACCAGTTGCCCATATGGCCTCTCCAAATGTGGAGTCTTTTATTCTCTGCTCATATTCTTCAGGGGTAATTCTTTCACCGGTAGTCCTCCGGGTAACAATAGCTGAGGCCTCCATTAGCTCATCCCAGGTTATCCCCTTAAGCTCCTGCTCCATGGCCTCAAAGATCTTGTAGACCTTGATTTCATAAAGTTTTGAGAGTGTTTCTACGATATCAAAGGTTCGAATCACTCCTAATACCACATCGTCATCATTCAATACGGGTATGCTAACTACTTTGTGGCGTGACGCTTCTAAAACTGCCAATCGGGCAGGATCATTTTCATGAACATGAACGATGTCATCTTTAAAATGCATGATCTGTGAAACTTTATTATTACCCTCTCTTAGTCCTTTTGTCACGTCAAGGGAGGTTATCCATCCTATAAGCCGCTTATTCTCATCCACTACAGGGGTGACCAATCTTTTGCGGTTTTCCATAATTATGGAAACCTCTTCAACGGTTTGATCCCCAGAGACAACTACAAATTCTTTGTCCATTATTTCTTTAACTTTCATCGGCTACACTCTCCAGTTTCAATGCCCCTACCGGACATTTTGTAGAGCAGACATCGCACAATATACATTTATCTTCAAAAAGCACAACTTCATCGTCTTCAAGCTTAATAGCTTCCACAGGACAGTTTTCCTCGCAAACCTGGCACTGTACACAAGCTTCCTGATCCACCAGGAGCTCCTTCGTTTTAATAACCGGACCTAATTCCCGCTCCAGAACTATGGCTTTTCTAGGACAGACATTAACACAAGCACCACAACCCACACATAAATCCCGGTCTATTTCTACTTCATCTTCTTCTTCAGTTATAGCACCGGTAGGACAGAATTGTTCGCATATCCCGCAGGGTTTACACTTATCCTTATCTAATTCTATGTTTTTCATCCTCAGGATTCTGTGGGGTATTTTCAAGTCCTTAAGATAATATTCAACATCTTCATCTACTGTAGCGGTGCTTTCCACCATATTTATACATCCCACGGGGCATGTTTGGGCGCATATTTCGCATTTTACACAGTTATCAAGTATTTTAGCCGGTCTCTTTGGTCTTGTCTTGGTTATGGCTTCAACCGGGCATTCTTCAACACATAGATTACATCTAACACATTCTGGAGAAATAGTTATAAATTCCCTCTCAACGGCACATTTCCCAATTTGAGGTTTAAAATCTTCTATATTGTCCTCTAAATCCATTGATTTCCCAATAACACACTGTTCCAGGGAATCTTTTTTCTCTTTGAACTTTATTTCCATAATCACACCTTATTTGTATCATGACCCTACAAATTTCTGTATTAAAGAGAATTTAACCGTACCTCCAAATCTGAAATATCTGGAAGTCCTGCTAACGCACCAAATCCCCCGATACAGCATGTTGCCACTAAATTTCCGATTTTACAGGATTCTTCTAAATTCCTACCTTTAATAAATCCGTACAGGAATCCGGCGTTAAAAGCATCACCAGCACCGGTGGTATCAACACATTTTGTTTTAAATGATTTTATGTAATGGCTTTCCCTGCCATCTGAAACGTAACATCCCTTATCTCCAAGTTTAACCACCACAATGTCCACCCGGTCAAGTAGAACTTTGGTTTGCTCCTCCAATCTTTTATTCTTTATTTCCTCTAATGTCTTGTATTTCTTTTCGGTTAAATTTTCTGATTCTTCTTTTTTTGTTAAATGTTTTAATTCTTTTTGGTTTAAGAGGATGATGTTGGTATGCTTTAAAATGATATTAAGGTAATCAATACCTCTCTCGGCGTAAATCCTCCCTGGATCCAGACTGACGATCAAATCTTTTGGAATCTGGTTTAAAAGACTTTTCTGAGCTTCAATAGAGCTGCCAACGAAGGATGAAAGATGAAGAACCTTTAAATCTAATAAGTAATCCTTATTGATTTCATGGATTTTTATCAGGTCATTAACACCCGGATCTACATATAGGGCTCTTTGACCTTTCTTATCCACGAATCCCACGACTTTCCCGCTTTTTCCTTCATCTGTAACTATCAATCCATTGGTATCAACACCTTCTTTTTGCAAAGTTCCCAGTAAGAGTTTGCCTTCATGATCCTTTGATATCTTACCGATGAAACCAGTTTTAAGGCCTAATCTAGATAGACCAACGATGGTGTTTGAAGCAGAACCACCACATGACTTCTTAAAACCAATTATATGGCTTTCCTCATCTTCATGGGCTATTTTATTTACCATGTAAAGCTGGTCAACATTTAAAGCCCCAAAACCTACCACATCCAATCCATTCATCCAAACAACTCTTTTAAATAGATTTTGTGATACTCATAATGGTCACATCTTCAGTATGTCACTGTAAAAAATATGATTGTTTAATCTTAATCCATCATCTTTAGGAATCAACGAATCCACAAATAGAATCTTCAATTATTTTAAATCTTCATTTTTGTTGTAATCCTGGTTTAATTCCAGTTTAATGGCATTTAAAGGACATATAATCTCACATGCACCACATAGTATACATTTATCGGAGTCTACCACTATTTCATCATTTTCAAGTCTTAAAGCATTCACTGGACATTTATTTACACAAACACCACATGCCTGACAGAGGGCAATATCAGGAACCACCAGTCCAGTTCGGGGTTCCCGGATGCTCCTTCTTATAAACAGTATTCTGCCATTTATTACTTCAAATAATTCTTCTTTGAGTGATATAGCCTCAACAGGACACATTTCAACGCATTTTCCACAGTATACGCATTCTCCACTGATACGTACTGGAGAGGGAGTCTCCATTTCAATGCAGTTGACCGGGCATTCCTCGACGCAGACGTTGCAACCTATACATTTCTCATCTGACACTGTTATCTCTCTTTTTGGAGTTATTTTTTGGATTATTTCCTCCATATCCTCGATTTCGAAGTCTGTATCGATGATTTTGTTTATTTCATCCTTTAGTAAATCTGTTACATCAATTTCAAATTGATCTTCATCATGGCTCAGACTGATATCAGTAGCGATTCCATTAAGGATACTGTTTACCTTAGCAACTTCACCTGCGAGTTTTTCAGACTCTTTTTCAAGAAGTTCTGACACTATCTCTGCTGTTTTTATTTTACCGAACTTTTTATAGGCCACATCTCTTGGTAAATATTTAATGGAAGACGATGGACATACATTCATACATTCCTCACATCTTGCACAGTAAGCAGGATCGATGTATGGTAATTTACTTACTTCACCCACATTTATAGCTGCTTTGGATGGGCAGACTCTGGTGCAAGTCATACACCCGATACACGTGTTTTGATCCACTACAAGTGCTTTTCCTCCAACAACAGACCTGGGCAAAATTTCTCCGTATTTTATAGCCTCTGCAGGGCATACCCGGGCACAGTATCCGCATCTTATACATTTTTCCTCGTCGATTTCACTATGAACCTCTTCTCCGCCTGAGGATACCAGTTGAATCGCACCGGTTCTACACGCGGACACGCATGCTCCACAGTTTAAACATAATTTCGGGTTTATAATAGGTACAGGTTCTCTTATAGGTTCAGATAAAGTGGTTCTAATCCTTATAGCATCATAAGGGCATGCTTCTCTACAAAGTACACATCCGACACATTTTTCATCTATTTTTATCTTACCATCTGGAGTCTCGTGCAGGGCGTCCACTGGACAGGAAATTAAGCAGGGTCTCTCTACACATTCCTCGCATTTCTTTTCATTTATTTTATGCTGAACTTCTATGTGTCTTAATGGTTTATAAGCTTTTTTTGCAGTTACAGGGATGTTATCAGCTCCTAATGGATATCTTTGATGGTTTTAGAGTGATAAGAATCACGTCATCCTTTAGGAGGAATCTGGCCACGTAAAGCTCCGGGACACCGAATGGACAGGTTTGATGGCAGATAGAACATCGAAGACATGTTTTTTCATCTCTTTGCACCTTGCCTGTGTTTTCATCGTAGGATAAAGCACCCACAGGACATTCATCAACACATAATCTGCAGCCGTTGCACAGCTCCTCATTCCAGACTATCACGTTCATCTTCAATCTATCGGTCACCTTTTCCATGAGTTTCAGTATCATTTCTTCATTAATGATTATTTCATGGGCTTTTTCTATGATTTCTTTTAAAGGGAACTCCAACTTCACGATACCAGATGGATCAAAATCAGGCAGTTTCCTTATTTTCTCCATTTCCGTATTAATGGTGTTCTCCAGACTCTCAATTAAGGTGTTAGTAATTTGTTTTTGCTCATCAAGATTGATTATATAAGTTTCTTTTATAGCGCCTTTTACTGGGCAGGCTTCAATACAATCTCCACATGCTACACACTTGGACTGGTCAATAGAAATTAGATTATCTTGATAACTTATAGCACCCACTTTACAAGCATCTAAACACTTTTTGCAACGTATACACAGATATTCATCGGCGATGTATACCTTTTCATGGGGTAATATACGATACTCTTCCATTATGAGGGAATTTTCACCTGATTTCAATGTTTTAGGTTCTGTTGGACATACCTCCACGCAGAAACCACATCTTATACAGCTTCCCTCATCTATAACTGGAAAGATCGTATCTTCCTCTTCACCTCTAACCAGTTTTATGGCTCCAGGAGACGGACATGAAAAAACACAAGCACCACAAGATATGCAAAGTTCCTTTTCAACTTCAGGGAAATCTCTAAATCTTGAGGGAGTTTCAGCTATTTCAGGGTCTGTTGTAGCATCTAAAAATCTCTCTAACCATTTTTTCCTGGCGAATTCATAGAGGTACCATATTGCGGAGGACATTTGATTACACCTTTAATTTCAAGATCTTTATCAAGTCTTATAAACTAATTAAGAATTTTCTCTATTTCTTTTTATTTTTTAAAGCCTTTAATTCCTTTAGAACGTTCTGCATACCCCTGAAATCATTTTCATTACCTTTTTCGTCCACTATCACCACTCTTTCTGTACAGGCTATACAGGGGTCAATAGTCTGGTATATTGCAACTGCATCGGCTATGGTAGGTGAATCCCTGAACATGTGCTTAACACAAGCCTCCAAATTCGGTATAGTGGGTGTTCTTATGGTTATATCATTTATTATTCCGTGTTGTGCTGTTTCGAATATGTATGCCAGTTCTCCTCTGGGTGCCTCATAGCGGTAGTCTATTGATCCTCTGGGAATTTCACATTCTTTTCTAATAGGACCATCTGGCAATTCTTCAACCGCTCTTCTAATAATTTTAATAGAATCTAAAACTTCATCGAAGCGCATCATCACCCGGGCATAGTTGTCACATTCATCCCTCCACACCGGCTGGAAGTCAAAATAATCAACATATGTAGGATGTTTTGTTCTCCAATCAAATTTAACGCCTGATCCTCTTGCTACAGGACCTACGGCTCTCACATCTATAGCGTCTTCTTTGCTCATCTTTCCTACATCATGGGATCTTAGACCTAATAATGCATCGGATTTAAACATTTTCCGGTAACGATAGACCTCAGATTCAACTTCCTTTAAGTTTTCCAGGATCTTCTTTAGGTGGGATTCTTTAAAGTCCATTCGAACTCCACCAACCAGATTCCAGGAATAAAGAACCCGGTTACCAGAAATCATCTCCAAAAGATCCATTACTTTTTCTCTAATATTCAAATTGTATATTCCCAGGGTTTCATGTTCTACCGCGAGGAACCATATGGCATTAGCAATCAAATGACTGTGAATACGGTTCAGTTCACCCATTATTACCCGTGAATATTGCGCTCTTACAGGTGGGACACAATCTGAGATTGCTTCCAGACCTTCAATAAAGGTATGGGGATGGGCATCAGAACATATCCCACAAATTCTCTCTGTAAGATATGCTACTTTCTGCCATGGTTTACCACGGGCTATCTGTTCAGCACCACGATAAATAAAACCCAGGTCGACCTCAGCATCGACCACCCGTTCTCCTTCGGTCTTAAGCTTTATTCGGAGGGGTTCTTTCAACGCTGGATGAATAGGGCCGAATGGTAAATAGGACATTAACTTTTCCTCCTGTAACTGGCTAAAGCTGGTGGTACATGCTTCAATACCGCTATGGCTATTTCAGCCGGTCGGGGTGGACATCCGGGGACCTCAGCATCCACAGGAATGATTTCTCTTACTGGAGCAGCTACCTTTCCTGTTTCCTGTTGGAATATTCCCCCACTCAAGGCACAGGCACCAATAGCAACCACAGCCTTTGGTTCAGGTACTTTATTATATAACTCCACCAGCTTCTCCTGCCATTGTTTCGCCACTGTTCCTGTAACCAGAAGAGCGTCACATTCACGTGGGTTGTTATGGTAAAAAATACCGTACTGCTCCAAGTCATATCTCTGGGAGAGGAGTGCTACAATTTCTATGTCACAGCCATTACAACCTCCGGTCATAACCAGACCCAAGTTAATGGATCTTCTCCTTATGAAATCTCTGATCATCAACTAATTCTCCTTTAGAATTTTCAGTATCTTTTTTCTGGATTCATTTATCAGTTCATTGTATTCATTGGAATTTAAGTCAAAATCTAATTTTCCTGATTTTTCCAGTTCATTCATAACCTCTTCTCTTATAGAATTTATTTGATTCTGGGAAAGAAGTTCCAGATGAAGGAAATAGTCCAACCCTAAATCAATTTCAATCATTTTTTCAATTCTAAAAAGCTTTGCCTGCTCAGCAGATGAATGGGAAGATTCAATTCTGGCCATGTCCAATTTTTCTGCCAGTAATTCCTCAACCTCTTCTATCGATATATCTAAAAAGTGGGATATGGGTTGCAATACATTATATTTGTAGGAATAACTTTCCAGTTTCCATAACTTTAATTTTTTGATGGTTTCATCGGTCATATGATCACCAAGATCACCCACAGTATCAAAGCAAAAAGTATTCCCAGAACGGTTTCATAAACACCATAGCCCGGCCTCATCCCAACCACAAAACCCAGGAACAATAATCCAAGGGGGGCATAGATGACGATAAGTCCTCCTCCAATCAATGCAATGATCAGTGGTATGGGTTCTATTTTTTTATTTACAAAGGGTTCAGAATGCCATTTATAGCTTACCTCCAATCCTATCAGTGTTCCAACAGTAAAAAGCACTATGTGAGGCAGATAATCAAAGTATGGCATGTATTAAAATCCTCCTGGTTTGAATATCAAGGCTGCGGTAACGAAAAACATTATCAAGGTAAACCACATGGCTATCACTTCAACTTTTTCGGATCTATCCCTGATATAGAATAATAACAGTAGAAATGAAAAGATTATAAATGCCAATATAGCGACTTTGGTTTGTAAAGCGGTGGTTATAACAAATACGCTCATCAAAGCCACCGTCATCATCAATGATAAGTACAAATATGATTTTTCCATTATTTTAACACCTCATATGAACAGAACATTTATCAAAGCCAATAGCGCAAATATCCACTGTATCATCACCGAGTGGTATGGTGCTATCATAGGTGTGAGAGCACATATGAATCCCAGAATAATTGTAACACCAATCATGGTCAACATGATGGTAAGTGGAGTGTTGAATATTCCCCCAAAGAAGATGGTCAAAAAGCACCATAACAGTACAAAGAATCCCAGAATTTCACCGAACATCATAACACCTCTTATCACACCAAAGTGCTCTGTTTTATAGCCAGAAACAATGTCTTTACCCCAGACGATGCCAAAGGGGTTGAAAGGAGTTTTTGATAGCAGTAATATAAAGGTGGCGATGGCAGCCAGGGGTAAATCCATAAATAAAGAACCATGTAAAATTTGATAATTGATTATATCACTTAACACTAAAGTGTGAGTTTTAAAGAAAACCAGTGCAGGTGCTACTATAAGAGGCATCTCCGCTGTAGCAGAAAGAACCGCTCGAGTACTGCCCATCTTGGTGTAGGGAGATCCAGATGCAAGACCTATCCCGTGCTCTGAAACCTTATGTACAGCATAACACATTATTATGATACTGAAAGGCCCCAGTAATACAGGCCCTACCAAAAATGCCAGCACCCACACTGCACTTAATGCCAGCACTATGGCAACGTACAGA
>Ga0334882_1003881_pt1 | contig 13237 bp, 16 predicted proteins | sample GraSluR1_MG_5_FD_207226 | JGI IMG/M metagenome (GOLD analysis project Ga0334882, IMG submission 207226) | Sludge microbial communities from methane-producing bioreactor in Wageningen University, Netherlands - Granular Sludge_15_04-R1 | ecosystem: Engineered > Bioreactor > Anaerobic >... | reverse complement strand
AAAATGTAAAGTATATTTTCAACTCGCGTTCTGGTATGCTTCAAGAATCCAAAGAAATTTCAATGGCTAGATATCCTATTTATAGATTTTATTAAAATTTTTAGCTATTACTTCAAACATTACAAAATACATGGTGCTCACCTTTGATTAGAGGATGGTGGCCTTATTTTGTTGTTTTATAACACTTCCAGAAAGAGTATCGCAGCGCACGATATGCCGCGATGCGATACTCATATGCTTGGGATGTACGCACGCGATCATGCATCCCAAAACGTCCTCGATTCCGACATCCTCCCTTTCGTATCGTACCGGTGCAGCCTCTGCCGGCATGCGACTTTATCGCCTCCCATGTACCCGTATTTGATAAAACCTCCCCCGCTCTTTATATCTTTGGAGTATATGCAGTACTCTGCTTTCAGCGCATGTTGATTCAAGCCTTTTCCGCGCGCTTCGCGATCCCATTGCGGAGCCACGGGAAAAAGTGGTTTCTCGTACGAGAGGAGAAAAAAATATGCCGGAGCAACAACTGGTAGTCTTTTCGCTGGGCAAAGAAGAGTTCGGGATAGATATCTCGCGAGTGCGAGAGATCGTCCGACTTCAGCACATCACCTCCATCCCTCAATCGTTGGATTTTGTGGAAGGAATCGTGAATCTTCGCGGACAGATCGTTCCCATCGTCGATTTGAGCAAACATTTCCTGGTAGGCCTTGGAAACAGCGCAAAGGATGCCGAACGCAGAATCATCGTGGTGCACATGTCGGGGCACAACATCGGTATTCTGGTGGACGGCGTCTCCGAAATTCTGCGCATCGCGGACGAGGATGTGGAGCCGACTCCTCCGATCGTCGCCGGGAACGTCGATTCGAATTCCATCAGAGGGGTGGCCAAAGTCGCGGACCGTCTGATAATTGTTCTCGACATCGACCGTATTTTATCCGCCGATGAACAGGAGGTACTTGTCCATTCAATCGCGTAGAGGCGCGGAGCATCCAACCGCACACAGTGTTTCTTAAAGGTCTTCAACTTAGAAGGAGTGACTGTTCATGATGAAGTTTTTCCGTAATGTGACAATACGTTTTCGGCTGTTCGCCCTGACGATCATACTGTGCCTTTTCACCGCCTCCGCCGCCTTCGTCGGCTATTATCGGCTCGTCGCGGCGGAGACGGACATGACCGATATGTACCGGAGCGGCGTCTTGCCCGTTCAGTGGATGAACGACGCCAGAGCCAACATCCAGGCGGTCAGAGGCAATCTCCTTTCGCTGATGCAGACCACGGACGATGCGGAGTACCGCGCGCTTATCGAAGACATCGCCGAGCGCAGGAGACGCAACGACGAAAACCTCGCCAACTATCGCAAAATAGACCTTGAGGAGTTCGAAAAAAAACGTCTGGGTGAGGCGGAAAAGCACCTCGAGGAGTACCGTCGGGCGACCGAAGAAGTCCTCGATTTGGCTCGAAAGAATCAGAACAAAGAGGCGTACGACGCATACCGCCGAAAGGCCGAAGCTCCGTTTAACGGCATGAACGACGCTTTCGTGGAGCTTGCTACCTACTGCATCCAGCAAAGCGAGAAAACCAACGAACAGAATACTCTTGCGATCGCCGGCGCACAGAGGATGCTTGTTACGCTCGCGATCGTCTCCCTCGTCCTCGGCGCGCTTCTGGGAATACTTATCTCCTCCTCCGTGGCGAAGGCCCTGGACGGTCTCCGCCATCGCGTCGATGAGTTCTCTGAGGGCGACCTGACGGTGAAGTTCGACCAGAGCGGAAAGGACGAGGTGACGCTTGTGGCTGGGTCTCTCGCCGACATGGCCGCGAAACTGCGGCGCGCGGTGCAGTCCATCGCCGGAGCCTCGGAGACGCTAGGGAACAGCGCCGAGGAGTTCTCCGCCCTCGCCGAGGAGGCGAACGCCGGAGTCGAGGAGTCGCGCGCCGGAGCCGACGACGTCTCCTCCCAGATGGAGAGTCTGGCCGCAGCCAGTCAGGAGATCAACGCCTCCGTGGAAGAGGTGGCGAGCGGCGCCCAGTCCTCCGCGCAGAAGGGGACCGAGATGGCGAACGAGGTGGAACAGGCGCGCCGCGCGGGCGAAGAGGGAACGAAAGCTGTTGAGAAAGTCGTCGCCAGCATCAACGGCGTGGCGAAGGAGTCAGAACGTTCCGCGCAGCAGGTGAAGAGTTTGGGCGACCGGGCGCGGGAGATCCAGAGCTTCGTCACTCAGATCGGCGGCATCGCGGACCAGACGAACCTGCTGGCGCTGAACGCCGCCATCGAGGCCGCGCGCGCCGGAGATGCCGGACGCGGCTTTGCAGTAGTCGCGGAAGAAGTCCGCAAGCTGGCCGAGGAGAGCAACGAGGCGGCGAAGCAGATCGCCGCGCTCGCCGCAGGGATCACGAAGGATCTTGACAGCGTCGTCACGTCGTCGGAACAGGGAGCGAAGGCGTCGAAGGACTCCAGTCACCTCGCCGAGGAAACGCGCACGACCATCGGGAAGATGATGGAGGCGCTCTCTCGTATCTCGATGGCGACGCAGGACCTTGCCGCGGTGTCGGAAGAGCAGGCGGCGTCGAGCGAGGAGATCGCGGGGGCGGTGCAGAACATCGCGTCGCGCGTGAGCGCGGCGGCCTCCTCTTCGGATATGGTGCGCGGTCAGATGACGGAGGTCGGCACGTCGGCGGAGCGCGTCGCGCAGGGCTCCGAGGAGCTTTCCAGTCTGGCGGCTGAACTGAAGAAGCTGGTGAACGCGTTCAGATTCGACGAGGAGGGCGGCGGTTCGAAGGGGTTGGTCCCCGTAAAGGACTCCCCGAAAACCCTTGTTGCGAAGGGAAAGAAGCGCTGATTCAAACGCTGATTCAAACAGAGAGGAGCCGCTCGCCGAACGTTGCGGCTCCTCTCTTTATGTCTGCGGACTACTGAGCATGCTCTAAAGAAATTCCCCTTTCAAACACACCCGCAACGAGCCTTCTACGATACTCTCCGCGCCGGAGACGCCGCGAGCATGGCCCGGAGCATCCGCCACCACAGCCAGGCCTGAAAGCGGCGCAGCATCGCTCACTCCCCCGCTTCCATCGCGGCGATGTCGGCCTCCAGATCGGCGAAAGCCTTGCCGTCGCCCTTCCGTGCGGCCTCGCGGAGCTTCGCCTTGGCGGCCTCTATCCTGTTCTGCCTGGCCTCTTCCCTGTCCAGCTCTTCGAATTCCTTGTCCGTCGGAGGCTCCATCACGTGTCCGGGTTTGCAGAAGAGAACGGTGCGCTTGAGAATCGGCATTGAGAAATACCCCCTATATAATATTTTCTAACTCAAATATACCACACATATAGTGTCTTTCATATAGACAACTTTTTCAAGATGTGATATCATGCGCTCATCCACCCGAGGAGGCCGGAGGGACACTTTTTCTCGCAAAGGAGAGAAGACCCATGGCCCAATTCGTTCCGCTCCGCTGTCGCGTCAACTTCCGTCTGCTCGCCGGCAGCAACCCCGAGACTGGACGGGACATTATCCGGACAGTTTCCGTCACCCGCACCGATCCATCGCTTACCCCCGCGGCGCTCAAAGAAGTCGAAACTCTGCTTTCCCCGATGTTCGAGTACCCCGTCGTCGAAGTGCAGCGCGCGCTCACCGACCTCGTGGAAGATATCTAAGGAAGGGGAGATAGCAGATGATTCGTACTCTCAGACTGATGTTCGCCACCGTCGAGGGGAAGACGTTCACGGTCTCCCTGAATCATGTGAAGGACGACATGACCGCCCCTCAGATTGAGGCGCTCATGGAACAGATGCTCGACTCGGAGATGTTCGCCGAGGGACTGGCCGGACTCAAGGGCGCCGATCTGATCGCGCGCACCCAGACCGTGTATTTCTAAGGGAGTGAGATAAATGGCCGCCATTTTCGACAAGACGTCCAACCGAATGACGCTCAGGCTCAACACCGGAGCGGATCCCGAGACCGGGAAAGCAATCCTGAAGACCGTAGGCTTCGCGATCGTTCCGACCGCGACGGCGGATCAGACGAACGCCGCAAAAACCGCGCTTGCTCCGCTCCTCGCCCATCCGACCATCGCCGTAGAAGTCTCCGGGGTTGAAGTCCTCGGCGACGACGGCAATTAAGAGAGGTGACAGCAGATGAAGACTCTTCGCATGAAATTCGTCGACACCGACGGGAAAGCCAAGATGATCTCCCTCAACTACGCGCGCGAGAATGTCACGGCGGGCGAGGTTGAGGACGCCATGGACACGCTGATGACGCAGTCGCTCGTTCCGGGCGCGGTCGGTCTTTCCGGGGCCGATCTGGTCGATCGCACGGTAACGCCGCTCTTCTAGGAGCAGTTTCATGACGTCCGCCGCCACTCCGACCACCGACTTTCTCACCGCGATAGCCTCCGCCGGGTTCCCGGTCGCGGTGGCGGCGTTCTTGCTCATGCGCCTTGAAAAGAGGCTCGAATCGCTGACGCGAGCCATCGAGGGGCTGCGTCGCTGCCAGGTCTGCCGGCTCGACGAACCGGACGCCCAGGAGCGCGCTGCCCTCCGCCTGCGCGCCGTCGGCGGGGAGAAGTAGATGCCCTGGACGTTCACCCCACTCCACTTCGAAGCGTACGAGTTCGAATGCCGGTGCGGCTGCGGGGCCGGTTCAATGGCCGCCGCGCTGCTCCTTCGCCTCGACGCCGCACGGGAGGCCTTCGGACGGCCGATCTACGTCACCTCCGGACGCCGGTGCGCGACGCACAACGCGAGCGCCGCCGTGGGCGGGGCCCCGCAGTCCCGCCACCTGATCGGATGCGCCGCCGACGTGCGCCCGCCGCAGGGCGCGTCTCTTTCGGAGCTGGCCGCGCTGCTGGCCCTTTACTTTTCGACGCCCGCCGACGAATACATCGTCTACCCCTCGAAGGGGATCGTTCACGTCGCCGTCTCCCGGAGCCTCGCACGCCCCCAATGGAGCGGCGGCCCGATCGAATACCGATAAATTTCCTCCACGGTTGCGCCTCCCAACCGCGCAGAGGATCGAAGGCCCGCAGCAACAGCGCGGGCCTTTTTTCGTGGCCGTACGACTTCGGCAAAAACTCCTTGACAACCGCACAACAATACATTAATCTCATCACGACACTCGATATAGCTTTATCAAGTCTTGTTTTTTCTTGTATCGAACATGGAGGAAAACTATATGACACCGCGAATCGCCATCGGCAACCTGAAAGGCGGAACCGGAAAAACCACGCTGACGACGAACATCGGCGCATGCCTGGCCCATAAGGGCGTCCGCGTGCTCTTGATCGACGCGGACCCGCAATGTTCGGCCTCGGAGATATTTTTCAGAGGCGACGACTTCCCCCCGGAAGAGCACACGCTCGCCGCGCTTTACAACGAAAAGCCGCTGCAGCGCTATGCCGACATCATCCACCGCACGCGCATCGAAGAACTCGACATCGTTCCCGCAAGCGACGTGCTGGCGCTCGCGGCGGTCTCGATCAGCGAACTCGACCGCGCTCCGTGGAGAATTGCGGACTTTCTGAACGAAGTCGACGGCGTCTACGATCTCGTCATCCTCGACACACACCCCGACCTCGGAATTTTCACCCTCGGGGCGCTGCTTGCGGCGCAGCACATTCTTGTGCCGCTTCAGCCGGAAAGACCTGCGGTTACGGGTTTCGCCCGATTCTGGGAGACCCTTTCCCTCATCGCCGAAGCGTCTCCCGTGGACCTGCTCGGCATCATCTGTTCACAGCTCGACGAACGCGGCAAATCGCACAAAGAGTGGCACCAGCAGATGATCGAAAGCTTCGCCGACCGATATATCGGCTACATCCACCGCGCGACGGCGGTCAACGAAGCTTCGGATCTGGGGTTGACGCTCAGGGAGCACAACACGAACACCCGTGCATGCCGCGAGTTCGTCGCTATTTCGAAGGCCGTCGCCGCACGGGTCGGTATTACGGTGAGATAGGAGGAAGCGTCGTGCCTGAAACCTCCGACAGAATGAATCGAAAACGGGAGTTGCTCTCGGGGATCCTCAACAAGAAGACTGAAGAAAACGGTAAAAAGGACGAACAGAAGAATAGCAACGAATTCGTTGGTAGCAACGAAAACATTGGTAGCAACGAATTCGTTGGTAGCAATGAAAACGCAGCTATGAATTCGTTGGTAGCAACGAATTCGCAGCTATCGAATAGCAACGAAAACGTTGGTAGCAACGAATTCGCAGCTATGAAAACGTTGGTAGCAACGAATTCGTTGGTAGCAACGAAAACGCAGCTATACAAGCCTCCGGAACAGGGGTATTCCGGCTGGTTTTTCGAGGCGGCGAGGAGGGGGAAAAACCTGTCCGGAACCGGACTTCTGCTCCTTCTGGACCGTATCGTCCCGCCGGGCGGATGCGTCGTCCGGGTCGGAGCGCTCTCCCGGTCCGCCGGAATACACCCGAACAACATCCGCGTACAGCTGGACCGCCTTGCGGAGAGCGGTCTGATCGAGTCCGTCCGTCACGGGCTCGACGGGCGCTGGATTCGCATCTCGTGCAGGGATGATAGCAACGAATTCGCAGCTATTATAAAGCCTTGTAGTAGTAGTGTAGTTAATAAAACAACTACACTACTACAAGAGAAAAATACCAACGAAAACGTTGGTAGCAATGAATTCATTGGTAGCAACGTTTTCGCAGCTAGCAACGAATTCGTTGCTACGGGCGGAATCGCCCCTACAGGCAAATTCGCCTCCATCCTCAAAAATAAAAAACGCTCATCCATCCTTGAAGGGCTCTTCGCCGCCGCACTTTCCGCCGGGAAAGCCCCCGAAGACCTCCAGCGCCAGATCATCGAGCGCCTTGTCGCTCTCGCGGAGCAGAAGAGCCCTCAAACAGCGATGGCGACGATCTGCGAATTTCTTCCCGCCGCGAAGTCCAATCCGGGAGCATATCTCGCCCGCGTCCTCGACGCCGGAGCCGAACCAAGCCCGGCGCGGCTGGCCGACGCGGAAAAGATCGCCGAAGCGCTGCGTTCCTTCCGCATGGAGATCGGCGTCGAAATCCTCCCCGTCGACTGGTGCAAGGCTTCCCGCGTCCTCGGGATCGTCGCGAAGCCGGAGGAAGCGCAACGAGCGCGGAAGGCGACGCTCTCGCGGCTCGATGCCTTCGTCGCCGCGCTCCTTCCAAACTACAACGCCTCCTCATCCGGATAGACGCCTCTCCGCAACACGCCGCCGAAGCGCCACACCGCGCGTGTCTCATGCCAACGGCGCGGGCCTTTTTTCGTGGTACAATACTTTCGCCTGTTTCACGCGCCGGGAGTTTTCCGTACCACCTTTTCTCCCGGCGCTTTTTCCCTCCGATCGCCGTCAGGCGTTGAGCACAGCACTATTTCTTGTACGGTGTCGATGCAGGCTCCCGAACGATATCATCCTCCGACCGCCGAAAGGCGTTGAACCCCGGGCTCTATGTCCGGGGTTTTTTCATCTCCTTATAGCATAGGAATCTTCCAATATCTTCTTTCATCGCTTCTCATCCGTGGTATAATCATCTGCAGAAGATTTTTATATTAACCTTGAGGGTTAATGTATATTGGCGGAGGGCGATTTTGGAGATATCCTTTATCAGCAAGAAGCTTGAAAAGGAGTTCAACGAAGGGGCGCGGCTCGTGAAAGTGCACGGACCGGAAAGAGCCAAAAAGATACGCATACGGCTGGCTGAGCTTCGAGCGGCCGTCACGCTCTATGATTTTTGGCCTCCTAAGAAAAAACCTTCCCGCTGCCACGAACTGGCGGAGGGAGATCGGAAGGGAAAATTCCATCTCTCCGTGGATCTGGATTATCCGTACCGCCTGATTTTCACTCCCGCCCACGATCCGATCCCGACGCACGCCGACGGCGGCGGTCTGGATTGGTCCAAAGTAACCGCCGTCACAATTCTGGGGGTGGAGAACACTCATGAGTAGCACGCGCACAAACCAATACTGCCCCGATTACCTGACAACGCCTGGAGAGGTGCTCCTGGAGTATCTGGAGGACCTCGACATGACGCAGGCGGAGCTTGCCGACAGAACGGGGCTCGCCAAAAAGACCGTCAACGAGATCGTGAAGGGAAAGGCGCAGATCACTCCGGAGACCGCCCGAAAGCTGGAGAAGGTGATCGGGCGACCAGCGCACTTCTGGAGCAACCTCGAACGCCATTACCAGGACGACAAGGCCCGCCTCGCCGAACGGGAAAGAATGGAATCCGGCATAGCATGGCTCAAGAGGTTTTTCGTCAAGAAGATGACAGATCTCGGATGGCTTCCCAAGCATAAGGACAAGGCGGATCAGGTGGAGTCGCTCCTCCGCTTCTTCGGAATCGCCTCCCCCGATCAGTGGGAGACCGTCTTCCGCGGATACCAGGTATCCTACCGGCAGTCGAAGAGCTTCGAGTTTTCCGAGGAATCCCTCTCAGCTTGGCTTCGAAGGGGTGAAATTCTCGCGCAGGAAGCTTCCTGCGCGCCCTTCGACCGCGCACGTTTTCAGGAGGCGCTCGATGAGATACGCAGCCTGACGCTGGAGCAGCCGGAAAACTTCGTTCCGCGCCTGAAGGAGCTGTGCTCCTTCGCCGGGGTCGTCGTGCTCTTCGTGCCGGAGCTGCCGAAGTGCCGCGTCTGCGGCGCCACGCGCTGGATCGGCGACAATCCCGTCATTCAGCTCAGTCTTCGCTACAAGAGCAACGATCATCTCTGGTTCACCTTCTTCCACGAGGCCGGGCACATCCTCAAGCACGGGCGCAGAGACGTATTCATCGAGTTCAAGGGGATCGACAGGGAAAATGAAGAGGAAGAAGCGGACATCTTCGCGTGCGACAAGCTCATTCCTCCGGCCGCATTGAAGGCGTTCGTCCAGAGGAGGGCCTTCTCGCGCACCGACATCGTCGCTTTCGCCGAAGAGATCGGCATCGCCCCCGGCATCGTCCTCGGACGCCTGCAGCACGACAATATTTTGCCGTACACGCACTATCTCAACAGCGAGCTGAAGATTTCTTATGAGTGGGGGGAAGTGGCGTGAGGGGCTATCCCCAGTATTGATAAAGGCTTACAATAATAACAACAGGCAGTATATTTTGTGTTATCGTTTCTACATTATCGAATATTGTTGAGAGGATGGTTGGATATGTTTAAAAGCAAAAAGGTAGTACTTATTTCTCTTTTTATCATAATAGCGTTTCTTCTTGTATTTGCAATATGCTTTCACGGCCTACCGCAAAGCGCCTTCTCTTATAAACTTTTTAATAATGATCCAATAGTAATAAGCCAAGACCTTGCCAAACCATAAAAATACGTTATACCCATAATTACCTAAGCCCTTACCTTGGGTAGGAGAAATATTCCGAGTCACTTACAAAATATACTTAAAATTTTTAATATATCTAAGAGGTACTTGAAAAGTATGTTTCATACCCAGATAGGTAACACAATATAATTGTGTTACCTATCTCTAGCGAACTCTTTTCGATGTTGCCCTCCAAACCAAGACTCGACTTCTATTCATTCTCCGTTCGTTGGCTAGATGTGGTGGGCCTGCCAATCCTGAGCCAGTTGTTTCCAGTCTGCGGGATGTGATAATTTCTTTCCTGCGTCGTCCTTGCCAACCCACGCGCCCCAGAAGTCCGGGTCTTCGGAGCGCGGTTGCTGTGACTTGGGAAGATCGTTCATCTTTAAAAGGACAGGAAGCTCCGTTGCCCATCCGAGTAAAATCGCGCTCTGAGAGGGAAGTAAGGGGAGTTCGCGGAGCAGCCCTTTCAGGTTGTCTGGAACGAGTCGATTGACCAGTTCCTGATCACGATCATTACTGAGTCGGTGGAGGAGGAAGGTGTTGCATTGAGATAATACTGTAGGTGAAAGTTCGGATGGGCGCTGTGATGAAAGAACTAAACCTAGTCCGAACTTTCTTCCTTCACGAGCGATGCGCTCGAAAACCTGGCAACAAATTGTCGCCGCGTCCTGATTCTCTATGTCTTCTTTGTATCGCTTGATAAATGTATGTGCCTCCTCCATAACAAGCACCGTGGGGAGGGTATTCGAGTTCAATTTGCGGTAGCGCTGCAGCGCCTCGAAGACCATTCGGGCAATCACGGCTGTGACGATGTGGACCACCTCGGTTGGAACGAGCGACAAATCGATCACCGACACACATCCACTCTCAGCATTGTTGCTTCCGATATATTCGGTCAACCACTCCGAAAGCGTAATTTCATCGTTATCACCAATGATCGGCTTCATCCTTGGATCGGAGAGAAAGGTGCGGATGCGGGCAACGAGGAAGTCTACGTACTGAGTTACGTTTTCCTGCTGCGCCAAGATTTCCAAGTGATCTGCGAGGTCCGTTCCGCTGAACGGCAGCGGAACATCTTCATCGGGCCCTTCTTGAAATACAATACCTCCAACACTCTCCACGGCACTCCTTAGAGCATCAACAATTGCGTTAACCTGTGACTCAGGGAAAGCGCGATAGTACTCTATTAGCTTCCCCTCCTTCTCGAAGTTGTTGTAGGTACTTTCCAGCGCCTCGTTGATGGCGTCACGAACCGTAGTGAGATGATTGCCAGGGTACTCTGCTATCTTAGCCTCAATGTCAGCAGCCATCGCTTTCAGCCGGAAGCCGAACTTGCTTTCGTCTGTCTGGATTGCGCCCGAACGCAAATCCCGCTGCACAGTGATGAGGTGAGATGAGAGGTACCGGCGCAGAGACAACGCCTTTCCCTCCTTCGTCGGAACCGCAATCTCAGGCCGTCCAGCTTTGACTTCGCGCAATGCTCTCCGAAGTAGAGGCCGTTGTGTCTTCGCGCTTGCTTGAGTGAACGAACACCACTCCGCGCTATTCCAGAACCAGAGAGGCACTTTCAGCGGCATCTCTCCGCCGTCAGGGTTCACTTTGAAGATGCGAGCCTTAACTATGGGATCTCCAGCTGAAAATGCGCGCGAGTACTCACCGTTGGGGTCAAGGACGATGAATCGGGCGTTTGGCCGACCGGAGCGGGCATTGTGCGCCTGTTCAAGGCTCCATCGGATAAGTCCAGCAACGGAGCAGGACTTGCCGCTGCCGGTGTTACCAAGAACGGCGAGATGTCGTCCGAAGAGACGATTCGGATCAACGCACACCTGCGCATCTCCGGCGAGCGGACTGGTTCCGATTTTGACGCGCTTCTTTTCGCCGCACTCCACAATCGAGCGTAGTTGTATTTCGGTAGGTAGCAGGACAGCGGCTCCAACCGACGGCAAAGCGTCTGCGCCGCGGTGAAAGGTGTAATTCCCCTGATTCGGTCCCGCGCGCAACGTTCCCAGCGGGTTGAGGCGGAGTCTGCGTAGCGGATACGGCAGATCGACAAGGCCAAAGTCCTGCATTCCGCGCCGCTTCGGGAAAGCCGAGCGCTCTATTGTGATCCACTCCGTCTGTCCGACGATAAAACCGTCGTCTACAGGGATCAGAAGGTAGCTGTTTACTCGTGGAAATGGACGCGGTCCACCGGCATTCAGAGCGACGGACTCGGGTGCCTCGATATCGAGGGAAACTTTGATTTCGTCAGGAGAAACAAATTCTACCGCGCCAATCCTGAGGCTTTCGGCTTTTTCGAAAGGGGGGTGGCTCATTCGTTGTGTCCTCCGTCGTCATCAGAAAGAGTGGCACGCTCTCCGTCACTCTTTCCATAGCCTGAAATCCAGCGAGCTTTTAGCAGTTCGGCCATGCGGAAGGTGGTACGATCGATTGCTGGTTTCGGCAAGTAGTGGTCTACGAGCATCCGAAGATCTCCGAGATGATCGCCGATTAGAAGCGTAACCTGCGCGTGCCGTCCAAGTCTCTTGTACGTCTTCACAATCCGCCCAAGGGGATCTCCATGGGCAATAACGACTAGATGCGTCGAAGGAATTGTCAACATGTCCTCAATCACGCGATTGATGTGCTCGTCGCCAAAACTGTAGCCGTAACAGACCACGGTGCTGTTCGGTCGGCAGACTGCCGCAGCGAAGTCTCGGAAGAGTTCGACGTATGGATAGGCTGCCGTTTCCCGGTCTTTGGCCGCATTCGGATAAATCATCAACTGCGTCGCATCGGCTTTTTCATTTGAGGATGCTCCCAAATAAAGCTCGAAGTTTTCGGCTCCGAAAGGGAGCCCGATCCGTTGAATCGTTCGATTAAAATCCACCCAATCGACGGAACCGTGCAGCTTTGTGTAGCGGGCAACTCCCTCAAGATAGCGCGGTTCGCCGCGAATGCCGGGCGGGTTGTAGTGGAGGTCTATATCCAATCGTGACGCGCGGAACACAGGCATCAAGGTTCCCACGAAACGGTCGATCAGGCGCAGCCCGGCCACCTCGGCGCCGGCTTCTATGTAACGGTCGTAATTCGTTGTGAAGATGTGCAGGCGTTCTCTAGTTCCTGATCGGCTGGCAAAGCTCATCAGAAAGCTGACGAGATAATTGAACGCCTCTTCTCTTCTTGTTTCGTGGAAGGCTGAAATAAGACTTGCTTCCCCTTGCAAGATCGATTCAGCAAACGAATTCAACACGCCCTCTATGTCTCTTTTTAGAGTTCTGGCTTGTTTGTTTTTCGAGGACTTTGTGGTTTGCATCGACGCAAGGATCTCCAAACCACGGAGTAACTCATTGGCGACGCGAATTTGGTCCTCGAAATTTCCTTCTTCGCGCCCGGCAAGTTTTGCAGTTTTCTTCGCTTCTTTCTTTATCTCTTCATTCATTACTTTGAACGAGACAGTACTCATTCCCGGCAACCTCTTACCTGTCGCAATATTATGTACAGCATGTGTAAGTCCGGAACCAACAAGCAATGAAAGGTGCTCTGACTGTACAAGGGCGGTCAGCCAAGGTTCTATGCGAGGTCTTAATTTCTCTGTGCCAAAACTTTCATCTTCTTTCGCCCAAGAACACTGATATTCTGGAGCTGAAATGACGGAAAACGGCTTAGTCGAGTCTGCCGTCACTCTCAATTGGATAGGGCGCGTATCATCCCGCGTCTTGAGTATCTGCTCGCCGCTGATCATTTGCCTACCACCCTTCCTCTAACCACGCTTTTAAATCCGAGAAGCTAAAATCATACGCTGTATTTGATGACTCTCCATCCTAAAGTATATCTGTAAAATCAAAAAGATTTTGTGCATTGATTTTCTTTTTGTTCATTGTGTTCATAACCTCGAAAGTCGAGTATTTAATTAACCTCTATTTTCGAGGGATGTGATTTTGCAAGGCTTTAAAAACCTCGTTTTTCGTGGTTTTTG
>Ga0334882_1003878_pt1 | contig 13249 bp, 12 predicted proteins | sample GraSluR1_MG_5_FD_207226 | JGI IMG/M metagenome (GOLD analysis project Ga0334882, IMG submission 207226) | Sludge microbial communities from methane-producing bioreactor in Wageningen University, Netherlands - Granular Sludge_15_04-R1 | ecosystem: Engineered > Bioreactor > Anaerobic >... | reverse complement strand
CGCAGTATGGCGCGTTTCTGATCGGCATCTTCGATGAGTGGGTGCGCCACGATGTGGGACGGGTCTTCGTCCAGATCTTTGATGTGGCCCTCGCGGCGTGGTCCGGACAGCGGTCCGGCCTCTGCGTCTTCGAACCCACCTGCGGATTGGGCCTGGCGATGGAACACAACGGTGATCTCTACGCTTGCGATCACTACGTCGAACCTCGCTACCGCCTAGGCAACATCATGGAGACACCGCTGATCGACCTCGTCGCTTCGGAGAAGCAGCGAGCCTTCGGTCAGGCCAAGCGCGATGCCCTTCCGCCCGAATGCCTCGATTGCGAGGTGCGCTTCATCTGTAACGGGGCCTGTCCCAAGAACCGCATCCTTGTCACTTCGGACGGAGAACCACGGCTGAGCTATCTGTGCAGCGGGTACAAGAGCTTCTTCATGCACATCGATGGACCGATGCGCATGATGGCCGCGGAGCTACGCAACCGGCGCGCGCCCGCGAACGTGATGCAGACCATCAACGCTGCGGACCTCGCGCTCGAAAAGGCCCTGGCCGCGGCCAACCGCAACGACCCCTGTCCCTGTGGCAGCGGCAAGAAGTTCAAGCAGTGCCACGGGCGACGCGGCTAAGGAAAAAGCGGCAACCGTTGCAAAATCAGATTCATGGTGTATGATGGTGTTGTAGCTGAGGTCGGATCGGCCTGGGCCGGTACCGACGGACATCGCAGCACGAAGTTTAGCTAGGGCCGGGCCGCAAGAGCACCGCAGCCCCACCCGACACCAACAAACCAATTGAGGAGGCCATAGAGATGGAGTTCGAAGGTTACTGCGTCAAGTGTCGTGAGAAGAAGCAAATCGCGGAAGGCGAAGTCAAGGAAACCGCCAACGGACGCAAGATGGCACAGGGAACGTGCCCGACGTGCGGCACGAAGGTCACGCGCTTCCTGCCCAAAGAGGACAAGTAAGCCGGTTTCACCCGCGAACTAGGTTAGCCTAGACCCCGCCCCCGGCACTGACTGCCCATCTGCGGCCCTCTGCCGGGGGCGTGCCTTTGTCCCAAGCTCGACGGAGGAGTGCACGATGTCGACGGATCAACAGCCCGCTCATCTCTATCGGCGCCAGCTTTCACTCATCGCCTCGTTGATCTTCGCCACAGCGCTCTGCGCCGGGTTGCTGGCCTTACGCATCGCCTATACACGCGGCGTGGTGTTCGCCGGCCTGCTGTGGAACCTCTTTCTTGCCTGGGTGCCGATGGCCAGCTCGCTGATTGCCTACAACACCTTCAAACGCCGCTTTGGGCTCTGTACGCTGATCGTGATCGCCTCCACCTTTGCCTGGCTTCTTTTCTTCCCTAACGCCCCTTATCTCTTGACCGACATCATCCATCTGCGGCCCTCTGATGCCCCGGTCTGGTTTGATCTCATCTTGCTGGTGGCTTTCGCGTGGACAGGGACCTTCCTGGGGCTGGTCTCGCTCTATATGATGCAGTCGGTGGTCCATCGCATGGCCGGGACGCTCACGAGTTGGGCCTTCGCCGTGGGTACGCTGGCTGCCGGCAGCTTTGGTATCTACCTGGGTCGCTTCCTACGCTGGAATAGCTGGGACGTCTTCACCCAGCCCCGCGCGATCCTCGCCGATATCGTGCACCGGTTGCGCCACCCCTTCGACAACCCGCAGGTCTTCGCCTTCTCGATCCTCTTCTTCCTGTTCCTGATGGCAGCCTACTGGATGCTCGTTGCAATGATGGAGTTCGGTCGCGAGAACCAGGAGAGACTTGATCGTGTCGATGGTGGGGCGTCATGAGCCACGACCTGCCGATCGACCACGCAACCCTCCGCACGCTGCTCCAGAGGGACTACGGTATCACAGCTCGGTCACTCGCCTACCGTGCCGCGGAATGGTCCGTTGGAGGGTTCTACATCACCACGGAGGATGGTCATCGCAGCTATCTCAAGGTGCAGGATGCCCACCCGTGGACCTTCGCAGCAAGCTCACGCGACTTCTACCTCCCGCTGATCCGTGAGCTTCACCGGCGCGCGATCCTACGTCACATCTCCTACCCGCTCCCCACCCAGGACGGGCGCCTCTGGACCACCCACGGCCCCTACGCTCTGGTCCTGTTCAACGCCATCGAAGGCGTCACGGTTGGACATCAAGGCATGTCAGACGCCGTCGTGAGCGAGTTGGCCGGTCTCATCGGGCAGCTGCACGCCTCCGCTGTGCACCGCCGGCTCAGCCATCCGCTCATCGAGACCTTCGCCGTCACCTTTCGAGACGTGCTGCTCTCGGCCATCAGCACGGACGCCGGAACCGGCTCCGGGTCAGATGCGCTTCGAGAGGCGCTTCGGCCTAGAGCGGAGGAGATCAGAGCCGGCCTCGAACGTTTGGCAGCGCTCAAGCGCAGGCTGCAACAGGCGTCACCCCAGATGGTCGTCTGCCACACCGACCTCCACGGCGACAATCTGATGCGCGGCAGCGATGGGCAGCTCTACATCCTCGACTGGGACAATGCCCTCGTGGCCCCCCGCGAGCACGACCTCTTCTTCTTCGTCGGTGACGAGCGGTTCGCGCAGGTCTTCGCTCCGGCCTATGAGGCCGTCGCAGGGCCCATCCGGATGAGTTCGGACGCCCTGCGCTACTACACCTGTCGCCGAGGATTGGAGGACATCGCGGATTACGTTGTGCGCATCGCGAGAGGCGACGGCGACGACGATCGCGATCGCCGTGATCTGGCCGACGTGCTGAAGATCCTCGATGACCTGCAGGAGGTCGAAGCGACCGTCGCCGCTATCGAGGCTCGAGGCCCGGCTCGCTAGCGCGCCTTGTGCCTTACCCCGCCAAATGGCGTAGATCATGGCACGCTGATTCGCCCTCGCGATGACCGTCCCCCCACCTACACTGAATATGATACCACCTCATACCTACCCAAGGGGGTGACCACGATGAGTCAACGGGCACGGTACTTGCTGGCTGCGGCGCGCATTGCCCTGGGCTGGATCTTTCTCTGGGCATTCCTCGACAAGCTGCTGGGGCTGGGGCGATCCACCCCACCGGAGGGCGCCTGGATTCGGGGCGGCTCCCCGACATATGGCTTCCTGACCTTCGGGTCGAGTGGCCTGCTCTCCGGTCTCTACGCTCGCATCGCCGGCGCACCGATCGTCGATGCACTGTTCATGGTCGGTCTCTCCGGCCTGGGCATCGCGCTGCTGCTGGGCATCGGCATGCGTATCGCCGGGGTCGCCGGCCCGCTGATGATGCTGCTGATGTGGTCGGCCAACCTGCCGCCGGCCACCAACCCCGTCATCGACAGCCACATCATCTATGCGCTGGTCATGATGGCATGTGCCGCTGCAGACATCGGCAAGGTCTGGGGTCTCGGCGCGTGGTGGGCGGGCATCGTGGGCGAGACGGCGCCCATCCTCGTATGAACACGCCGTTGATCTTCGGCACCGCCGCCAAACCCGTCGCCGTGGGTGACGGCATCGTCATCGGCGGAGGCGCTGTCCTGCCCGAGGTGAAGTTCACCCTGCCTCCCATGCTCATCGAGCCCGCGACCATCGATGAGATACGCGGCATCTACCGCGAGATCGTCACACAGGTGCTGCAGAAGGCCGTGCAGCTCTCGCAGCCCGTGATCGTGCTCGAGTTCGAGCAGCTCTACGAGATGACGCTCGACCCGCAGTTAGGCGCCACGATCACGGCGGACATTCGGGAGGTAATGGAAAGCTTCCGGGCCCGCCACGACCTGCGCTCAGCCCTGCGGGTGACGGTCGCCGATATCCGGGAAAAGACGCGACCACCGCTGATGCGTCGGGGCGACCTTCTCGGTAGTATGCTGGCAGCCTTTGACCGGTGCGCCGCTGCCGGCGCCGATATCCTCTCCATCGAGAGCACGGGCGGGAAGGAGGTCTCCGATCGCGCGCTGTTGGAGGCCGACATCGATGGGCTCACCTATGCATTGGGCGTGCTCGCCCCGCGCGACATGGCCTTCCTGTGGGATCACATCTCGGGGATCGCCCGCGAGCGATCCGTGGTGCCCGGTGGCGACACTGCGTGCGGATTCGGCAACACCGCGATGCAGCTGGCCCACCAGGGGATGATTCCCAAGGTGCTCGCCGCTACCGTGCGCCTGATGACCGTCCCGCGCTCGCTCCAGGCCGTGCTGCACGGAGCAACCGGGCCCCTGAAGGATTGCGGCTATGAGAACCCCGTGGTCAAGGCCATCACCGGCGTCCCGATCTCGATGGAGGGCAAGGCCAGTGCGTGCGCCCACTCCTCACCGCTCGGCAACATCGCCGCAGCCACGTGCGATCTGTGGAGCAACGAATCGGTCCAGCAAGTCCGCCTCCTGGGCGGCTATGCACCGGAGACCTTCGCCGAAATCCTGATCTACGATACCCGCCAGATGAACACGGCGACCGATAGGGGCACGGCGCCGTTGCTGCAAGACATCTTCGTCCATTCGGACCGCGACCTCGATCCTCAGGCCCTGATGCTCGACCCTGAGGTCGTCGTCTCGGCAGCCGGACGCATCGCGGAGCTCGAGAACGATCCCTACGCCCAAGCGGTGTCGATGGCTCACTTCGCGGTGGAGACGATCGAAAGGGCCGTTACATCGCGACAGATGACGCTCGATCCACGCGAGGCGCGCTGGTTCCGACGCATCGCCCGTGCTGTCGACGAGCTACCGGAGAGCGCCACCGAACTCGCCTCGCGGCTGTCACCTGCCTACCACGAACTCTATCTTCCCGAGGAGTATGGATTGGCCTGACAATCGCCGCGGAACCGGCGGATCTACATCTTGCGCATTCGCATACCATTGAGGATGACGATCAGCGAAGCCCCGACATCGGCGGCAATCGCCATCCACAGGGTGGCAATCCCGGCAGCAGCCAGGCCGAAGACGAGGGCTTTCACACCCAGGGCGAGCACGATGTTGGCATGTATCGTGCGCTGCGTTCTCAGGCTGAGCTGCCGCAGAAAAGGAAGTTGGCGGAGATCGTCGCCCATCAGGACCACGTCGGCGGTCTCCATCGCCTGATCCGAGCCGGCCCCGCCCATCGCGATGCCCACGGCAGCCGCAGCCAGGGCCGGGGCATCGTTCACGCCGTCACCGACCATCGCGACGTCGCCGTATTGGGAAAGAGCACGCACCGCTGACACCTTGTCTTCAGGCATCAGATCTGCGCGCACCTCATCAACGCCGACCAAGGCACCGATCGTGTGCGCCACGGCAGCCCCATCACCGGTCAACATCACCATGCGCAGATGCCCACCTCGGCGCAGCGCCGCGACGACCTCGGCGCTCTCGGGTCGCGGCGTATCCGCAACGGCAAGAATCGAGCAGACCTGATCATCATGACAGACCATCATCACCGTCTTGCCCTCGGAGGCCAACCGATCGGCATCCAGGCATACGGCATCCGGATGCGGCAGCGTCCCCTCAACGTAGCGGTGGCTAGCGACCGTGACTTGGCGTCCGTTCACGCGGCCCGTCACGCCCTGACCCCGCAGCAGGCTCACATCCGTCGACGACAACGCCTCGACCTTCTGCGCTGCTGCTTCGGCGACGAGCGCGCGCGCCAAGGGGTGCGATGACTGGGACTCGACGGCAGCCGCGTAGGCGAGCCCTTCGTGCACGTGCGACGTGTCGTCACAGACCTTCAGGTGATCCGTGATCACCGGCTTGCCCTGCGTCAGCGTACCCGTCTTGTCGAAAGCGAAGACGCGGACGCGTCCGAGCGCCTCCAACGTACTGCCGCCCTTGATCAAGACGCCGCGCGCAGCGGCATGGGTCAGCGCGCTCACCACGGTGACCGGTGTGCTGATCACCAACGCACACGGACAGGCGATGACGAGCATCTGCAGCGCGCGCATCAACCAGCCGTGATCCCCCCAGAACGGCTGTCCGAAGAGGAGCGGAGGGAGGGCCGCCACCAGCACGGCGATGGCGGCGACGGTAGGCGTATAGATCCTGGCGAAACGATCGACGAAGCGCTGCACCGGTGCCTGGCGCGCCTGCGCCTCCCTGACCAACTCAACCATCCTGCTCAAGGTCGTGTCGGCGGCGCGTTTCGTCACCTCGACCTCGAGCGCTCCATCGACGTTGATCGTCCCCGCGTAGACCGCGTCTCCCGGTTCCTTGTCAACCGGCATGCTCTCGCCCGTGATCGCGGCCTGATCGAGGGCGCTGCGACCGGACAGGACCAACCCATCGACGCTGACCCGGTCGCCGGGCCGAATCAGCACACGGTCGCCCAGGCGGAGGTCCTCAACCGGCACCTCGTCGAGGCCACCCCCGGCGCCCAATCGCAGGGCGACCGGCGGCACCAGGTCCAGCAAGGTCTCCAGGGCTCCGCGCGCACGCTCGGCGGCGAACCCTTCGAGCGCCTCGCCCAACGAAAAAAGCACGACGACGATCGCGGCCTCGGCCCACTCGCCGATGATCATCGCGCCTGTCACCGCGATGACCATCAAGGTGTTGATGCCCAACCCGCGCGCCACCCACACCTCCTGCCAGGCGTGCCGCGCAACCGGCAGTCCCCCGATGGCAATCGCCAGCGCGAACAAGGCGATACGCACCCCATCGTGAACGCCCACTAAGACGGCCATCAGTCCCGCTATCGAGAGGAGCGCCGCCACCGCCGTCAGGGTGCTTTCAGTGGAACTGAACAGAAAACGCAGGAAGCCGACCACGCCCCCCCGCACCCGCGATGGCGCAGACGCCGTCACCAGCTTGTGCCCTGTGTCGCGGACGATCTTCGCGACTGGCGCGACGTCGAAGTCCGGCAGGTCTGCCCTGAAGCTAAGCATCCCTGTGCCGTGGTTGACCTCCGCCGATACGACACCATCAAGGTGCCGAACCGCAGCCTCGATGCGCCCGGCGCAATCGATGCACGAGAGGCCCTCAATCTTGTAGGTGAAAGAGGTGTCGAGATCCTTGGTTGCCGTTACAGATTCGTTGTGCATAGCTGCTCTCCAGGTTAGATCGACCGGGCATCGGGTGCCCTAAGCGTGTTGGACATGGGCCAGACCCTGCTGAAAGAGGTCGTAGATGTGGTCGTCGTCAAGGGTATAGTAGACGTGCCGCCCCTGCTTGGTATGGGCGACGAGGCGCATCTCCCGCAGCGTCGCTAACTGGTGTGATACCGCCGAATGCGTCATATCCAGAGCATCTGCGAGTTCGTGCACACAGAGCTCCCCACCTGCCAACGCCGCAATGATGCGCACCCGCGTGGGGTCGCTGAGCACCGAGAAAGTGCTCGCCAGCCTCGAGGCCGTCCCCTCATCCAGCATCTCGAGCTCCCACTCGCGGCAGCTCTCCTGGGCTTCGCCTTCGCAGGTAGCATCTTGGTCGACTAACGCATCCGTCATCTCACCCTCGCTTAATATATGAGCGCACGCTCATATATTAGCACCGTCCGGCCCATCTGTCAAGAGACCGTTGAGACGCGAGCCCTGCGATTGGGCTTAGAGATTGCCCGGCGCGACCCCGCGCCTATACTGACCTGTACACGCGGCATGACGAAACGAGGACGTCGATGAACATCTGGCAGACCGAACGAATCCGACTCCGGGCGCTCGAGCCTTCGGACGCCGTCACCTTCTATGAATGGAACCAAGACAGCGACCGTGCGCGCTGCCTTGACTTCGCCTGGCCGCCCCAGTCCTTGGCCTCTGTTGAGGCCTGGGTATCCGAACAATCGCTCAAGGGGCTGGAGAGCGACCGCTACTTCTGGGTCATCGAGACCTTGGACGGCACCGCCATCGGTTCGATCGACACCCACGATTGCGACCCGCGCAGCGGGACCTTTGGCTACGGGATCGCGATCGATCCGCAGCAACGACGACAGGGATATGCCCGCGAGGCCATCAAGCTCGTGCTACGTTACTACTTCGAGGAGCTGCGCTACCAGAAGTGCACCGTCTCAGTCCACAGCTTCAACCCCGCCTCCGCCCGCCTCCACGAACGGCTCGGCTTCACGCTTGAGGGCACCCACCGCCGGATGGCGTACAGTGAAGGTCGCTACTTCGACGTGCACTGGTACGGGATCACCGTCGAGGAATTCCGAACCCATCTCGCTGACGCTTAATCGGCAGAGGAAGAGCGACCCGGGCCGGCAGCGGGAGCCTGAGTCGTTACAGACCGGGAGGCCTCAGCGTCTCACGGGTCGTGCCTGTAGGTCGAGGACCGCTGTCGCCAGGAGGCGCACCGCCTGCGGTAGCGCCGCTTCGTCAAAGTCGAAGGTCGCGGTGTGGTGTCCGAAGCCGCCCAGATCGGCGCCGAAGCCGATGTTCGTCGCCAGTCCACCCTGCTCCTGAACGCGACGCATCATATACGTGTAATCCTCGCTCCCGCCGCCCTGGTCGGGCACTCTGAGCGAGAGCCCGGGGAGGCGATCGACCGCCTCGGTCACCCGCTGAGCCAGCGCGTCATCGCTCGTCGCGCTCTCCGCTGCACCCATCGGGCGGATCTCCAGCTCGCACCCATACATCGCCGCCGCGGCCTCGAGCACACGGTTTGCCGCCTCAACCATGTGATCGTTCACCGCTGAGGAGACACCTCGAGTCTCCAGCACCAAGTGCGCCGTGGAGGGGATGACGTTGCGCCCCTCTCCGGCGACCAAGCGCCCGACGTTGATCCGGGTCGCGCCCTCACTATGCCTTGGGATCGCATGCAGGTTGAGCACGGCAGTCGCCGCTGCCAATATCGCGTTCCTGCCGCCATGGGGACGTCCGCCTGCGTGTGCCGGCTCGCCGGTCAGGAACGCATCGAGCTTGGTGGTGGCAAGAAAGCCACTCTTGCCGGGAACCACCTGGCCGACGGGCCAACCACTGTAGAGGTGCAGGGCCAGCATCGCATCCACGCCCTCGACGACACCGGCTGCCACCATCGCCTTGGCCCCGCGAACGCCCTCCTCAGCAGGCTGGAAGACAAACCTAATCGTGCCGCGAAGGGTGGTGCGGAGTTGACTGAGCACCGACGCCAGGCCCAATCCGATCGCCGCATGTCCATCGTGACCGCACGCGTGGGAGGCCCCGGCGTTGATGGAGGCAAAGCCTTCGCGGTAGGGACGATGATACGCCGACCGGCTCTCGGTAAGGTCAAGGGCGTCGATGTCAAAGCGCAGTCCGATCGTCGGTCCCTCACCGTTCGACAAGGTGCCGACCACGCCGGTGAAACCGCCTCGGACGGCCTCGAGGAAAGCAGGATCTCCGCCTTGAAGCTCGGCACGCCGCCAGCCGACCTCCAACACCTCGTCGGCGGGCAGGCCCATCCGTGTAGGGGGATCCACGACCTCACGCCCCACCGCCACGTCCAGCCCAAGGTCCTTGAGACGACGCGCGATGAGCGAGGCCGTGCGGAACTCCTGCCAGCCCGTCTCCGCATATCGGTGGAAGTCGCGACGGTCGGCGACCATCGTCTCGGCGATCTCGTCCAACGCGACATCGAGTCGAGCGCGAAGCGTCGATGACATGGGCGACAAGGGCTCCCCTCCGGCATCCTTAGCGCTCATCGCTCACGGACTCCCTGGTCGCTGTTACCCCAAACGGCAGACCGTTCCACGCGATCACCTTCCTTTCTCACATCCACCCGGCTGGTTCAGACCTGAGCGTCGCACGAGGTCGCAAGAGGGCAACCACCGCAGACGGAGCAATCATCAAGCTGGGCTTCAGGCGCCTCGTGGACGTGATCTGAGGGCGCCGGCTCAAACAGCACGATCTGCCGCAGCACCTCCAGCATCTCATCCGCATCCTCGCAATAGTAGACGCCACCCCAATAGAGGGTGCTGCCAACCGGCATCGCGGCCCATTGCGCGAACTCCGCGTCAACACCTGGCCCCCCCAGCAGCAGGGGAACTCGCAGACTTCGCCGCACTAGATGCGCGACAAGGGCCTGAACCGCTCCCCTGGCTTGGCGATGCTCAACCCAGACAACCAGAGCCTGAGGAGCCAGATCGGCAACGTGAGACACAACAACCGGCGCGGCGCGCACGCCGAGATGCTGCACCCGATGCCCGGCCTCGACCAGCACCGCCCGCCACGGATCACCCGCGGCATCCCTGTCGCCCGGCAAGGTCGCCGTCATCATCAGGCGACCGACCCCGTCAGGGCTCGTCGACGTCTCTCCGCTGCTGACCATGTCCTCAGACTGCATCGTGCCCTCCTTCACCATTCGGCTGCTATCATAGCACTGAAGCAACGCCGGTCCAACCGCAGGTTGGAATGCCTCCGGCTTTGTGGTATCATCTCTTCGCTGTCACAATGGCAGCCTGTCGCGCCCTTCCGGCGCTCACCGACAGCACAGTCGCACCACGGCGCCGTCCGTGACTACCCGATGAAGGAGCACATGTGTTATGAAGAACATCGCGCTGATAGGCGTCGGTTACGTGGGATTGGTCAGTGGCGCGAGTTTTGCCGATCTCGGTAACAAGGTCACCTGTGTCGACATCAACGAGGAACGCATCGCCAACCTCAATCGCGGCATCATGCCCATCTTCGAGCCCGGGCTGGAGGAGCTCACCCGGCGCAATGTCGGAGCAGGCCGCCTGATCTTCACCACCTCCTACGAAGAGGCGCTCAAGGACGCCGACTACGTTTTCATTGCCGTCGGCACCCCCTCCGATGTCGACGGACAGGCCGATCTCCGGTACGTGCGCATGGCCGCCGAGTCGATCGCCGACACGATGGATCACTATCTGATCATCGTCAACAAATCCACAGTGCCCGTCGGAACGGGGGATTGGGTCGCAGAAATCATGCGGAGTCGGCGACCGGATGTGCCCGACTTCGACGTAGTGTCGTGTCCTGAGTTCCTGCGTGAGGGATCCGCCATCACCGACTTCATGAATCCCGATCGCGTGATCCTTGGCTCGACCAATCGCGACGCCGCGGAGAGCGTCGCCCATCTGCACCTACCCTTGCGAACCACCCTGATGATCACCGACCTCCGCACCGCCGAGATGGTCAAGTACGCATCGAACGCCTTCCTCGCCGCCAAGATCTCGTTCATCAACGAGATTGCCAATATCTGTGAGGCCTTAGGGGCCGACGTCAAAGAAGTCGCCTATGGTATGGGGCTCGACAATCGGATCGGCCCGGCCTTCCTCGACGCGGGGCTCGGCTGGGGAGGTTCATGTTTCCCCAAGGACGTCAAGGCGCTGGCCTCGATGGCCGAAGTGGAGAGCCGCCATCCCCATCTGCTCCACGCCGTGATGGATATCAACCGCGATCAGCGGCACGCTCCCATCCGAAAGGTCGAGGCCTTCCTCGGGCGCGACCTGCGTGGCAAGGTCATCGGCATCCTCGGTCTGGCTTTCAAGCCCAACACCGATGACATGCGCGATGCACCCTCCATTGACATCATCCGCAATCTGCAGCGTCGGGGCGCCATCGTCCGCGCCTACGATCCCGTCGCGGCGGCCAAAGCCGCCGAGATCCTCGACGACGTGGAGATGGCAAAGAGCGCCTACGAGCTCGCCGAAGGCGCCGATGCTCTGATTCTGGTCACGGAGTGGAACGAGTTCAAGAACCTCGACCTAGCCCGAATTCATACGTCGATGGCGCAGCCGGTGCTGATCGACGGGCGCAACGTCTACGATCCCGGCAAGGCCCGCGACCTAGGATTCCAGTATACGGGCATCGGGCGCGGGTACGAGGGACGCGGTGTCCCCCATCCGCTGGACGAGACCGAGACGCACTAAGGTCGATGGATTCGTCAACACAGCCACTCGACGCCCCCCGCCAGGTCACGCTGGGCAACGGCCTGCGCCTCATTGTGCAGGCTATGCACACGGCACCGGTCGCCAGCTTCTGGATCTGGTATGGCGTGGGGACCCGGAACGAACACGAGGGCATCACCGGCATCTCACACTGGACCGAGCACATGCTCTTCAAGGGCACCGAACGGTGGCCTGCGGGGTCAGCTGACCAACGCATCTCCCGCGAGGGGGGGATCTTCAACGGACTGACCTGGTACGACTTCACGACCTTCTATGAGACCCTGCCTGTGGAGAAGCTCGCCCTCGCCCTGGACATCGAGTCGGACCGCATGCTACACGCGTGTTTTCAGGAGGATGACGTCGAGGCCGAGCGGACCGTCATCCTGAGCGAGCGACAGGGCAGCGAGAACTCCCCGCTCTTCCTTCTGAGCGAAGAGGTCACCTCAGCAGCCTTCCGGGTTCACCCCTATGGTCACGAGACGATCGGACACCGCTGCGATCTGGAGGCGATCACCTGCGACGATCTCCAACGCCACCGTGACACCTACTATGTGCCCAACAACGCCGTCATCGCCATCGCCGGCGACGTCGACGTGGACGAGATCTTGGACCAGGTCGAGAAGGCCTTCGGCGACGTACCCCGGGCAGAGGAACCACCTCCGGTGAGGTCGGTGGAGCCGCCCCAGCGTGGTGAACGCCGCGTGGTCGTCGAGGGCGCCGGGGAGACCCATTACTGCGACATCGCCTACCACATCCCCGCCGCGACGCATCCCGACTTCCATCCCCTGACCGTTCTCAACGCGATCCTATCGGGCGGGTCAGGTTTTCTGGTGGGCCGGGGCCACATCTCCAACCACACCAGCCGGCTCTATCAGGCTCTGGTCGAAGAAGAAATGGCGGTCGACATCGACGGCAGCCTCACGCCGACCATCGATCCGGGCCTCTATCGTCTGTCGGCGACCCTGTGGCCCGGCGTGGATCCCGCCGACACGGAAGCGCAGATTGAGCGCGAGATCACGCGGCTGCGCGACGAGCAGGTCTCGGAGCAGGAACTGGAGAAAGCACGCCGCCAGGCAAGAGCGCTCTTCGCCTACTCCAGTGAGAGCATCTCAAATCAGGCCTTCTGGCTTGGCTTCTCAAGCGTCTTTGCTGACTATCCATGGTTTGTGACCTACCTCAACAGCATCGAAGCCGTCACGGCTGACGATGTCCGTCGCGTGGCGCAGACCTATCTCAAACCGACCAATCGGACCACAGGCTGGTACCTAGGCAACGGTACCATGTAGACACGTCATGATGACTACACCAAAACGCTCACTCCCGGGACCGGACGACACGCACAGGCATACGCTGCCGAATGGATTGACGATCCTCGTACGCGAGAACTTCGCCAGCCCCGCCGTCGTCGTCAATGGGTATCTGGAGGTCGGGGCCGAGGATGAGCCCGCAGGGCAGCATGGACTGGCGGGCTTCACCACCGATGTCATGCAGCGCGGCACCCATCGGCGCGGGTTCAATGCCCTCTATGAGGAG